>JACKQG010002467.1_pt1 | contig 10767 bp, 7 predicted proteins | sample 8237621 | NCBI WGS metagenome assembly JACKQG01 (sample SAMN15677084, study PRJNA649215) | marine metagenome | biome: marine; feature: Black Sea; material: saline water; isolation source: suspended particulate matter (SPM) from the Black Sea western gyre | collected 2013-06-09/2013-06-10 | depth... | reverse complement strand
GAGTTATTTTTTAAAATATCAAAAAACTCATACTTTGTTGTTAAGCGCTCTCCAGTAGCAACTGGAATACTTGTCTTACTTGCAACTTCTGCCATTGCACTTGACTGACCCGGAGGAACAGGCTCTTCAAACCACAAAGGGTCAAACTTTTCAAGCCTCTTAGCTAGCCGCACAGCTGAAGCGGGAGTTAACTGTCCATGAGTTCCAATAAGAAGGTCACAGTTATCTCCAACAGCCTCTCTTACTTTTTTGCAATAATTTTCGCAGTGCTTTAAGCGGCTCAGTGATATTTGATGTCCAGAGAATATTGAATAAGGGCCAGCTGGATCAAACTTAACTGCACTAAAGCCCTGCTCCATAAAATTTATAGCAGACTCAGCGCCTAAGTCTGGATCATCATAATTAAGCACTCCATTTTTGTCTTTTGGGTATAGATATGTATATGACCTTAGCTTGTCATGAACCTTGCCCCCTATAAGCTCATATATTGGCTTATTTGCAGCTTTTCCAATAATATCCCAACAAGACATCTCTAGCCCACTTAATACCCCCATCATTGTCAAATCTGGCCTTTGAGTAAAGCCACTTGAAAAACACTCTCTGAAAAAGCGCTCAATATGATGTGGGTCATGGCCCTTTAGGTATCGCTCAAAGACGTCTTCGGTTGCCTTAACAACAACTTCAGGATGAAAGGAGGCCGAATATATCTCTCCAATCCCAACGATGCCGCACTTAGTTTCAATTGAAAGGAAAATCCAATACATTCCGCCAATATGAGGCTTTGGGGTACCAACTATATAAGTATTTAATTTTACGACTTGCATGCCATATTTTTGTAATTTATATTGATGTAATTTTTATACGGGTTTATAAAAATAAGCAAGTTATTTTGTTTGCAATAAGTTATTCACTATACGAAGCCCTATTAGGTCGACCTGATCGTTGGTTTTTTTGCCAATTTGAATCAATCCACACATCTACTTCAGGAGCCTTGAGTGGCTTATTTCCTAATACCATATCCGCCATTTTTTCAGCTAACATAATTGTTGGTCCATTAAGATTTCCATTTGGAATTGTTGGAAATATAGAAGAATCAATTACTCTTAACTTTTCAATACCATTTACTTTACCTTGATTATCAACAACGGTCATAGGGTCACTTAAGTCACCCATTTTGCAAGAGCAAGATGGGTGGTAAGCGCTTTCAACATTTGCCCTAACCCAAGAATCTATTTGATCATCACTACTTACCTCTAATCCTGGGCTTGCTTCACCCGCATTATATTCGTCAAGTGCTGGCTGACTTAAAACCTCACGAGTCAATCGAATACAATCACGCCAATCTTGTCTATCTTGCTCGCTCTCCAAATAGTTAAATAGGATTGTTGGTTTCGCTTGTGGGTCTGAGCTATTAATCTTAATGCTGCCCCGACTGCTAACTTTATTGACGCCTGCATGAACTTGATACCCATGCCCCTTCATTGCTGCGTTTCCGTCATATCGCATTGCAGCTGGGAGAAAATGATACTGAATATTAGGCCATTCAAGGCCTGCACGAGAACGAATAAAGCCACAAGATTCAAAATGATTTGTTGCGCCGAGTCCTGACTTAGATAGAATCCAGCGCACACCAATAAGACCCTTACTAAATAAGTTTAATTTACTATTCAGAGTAATTGGCTTTTTACAATGATATTGAAAATATACTTCAAGATGATCCTGAAGATTCTCGCCAACACCTGGCAATTCATGTTGCAGCTCAACTCCAGCATCTTTTAGAACATTTTTTGGACCAATCCCAGATAACTGAAGTAGCTGAGGTGAACCAATTGACCCAGCACAAAGTATCACCTCTGTATTGGCATTTAATATTTTAGTTTGACCGTTAATTGAATACTCAACTCCAGTTGCAACTTTATTCTTTAGAATTACTCGCTGAACAAGCACTCCAGTTAGTATTGTAAGGTTTGATCTATTTTTAGCTGGCTTAATATAGGCATTTGATGTAGAAGAGCGAACACCACTTCCAACGGTCATGTGCATTGGACCAAAGCCCTCCTGTTGCTGACCATTATAATCCGCAGTTTCAGGATAACCAGCCTCCACTCCAGCATTAATAAAGGCTCGATAAAGAGGATTTAATTTCATGTTATTACCATTTGAAGTCGCAACAGGGCCACTCCCTCCGCGGTAGTTATCTTCCCCCAAATACCATTTTTCAGAGCGCTTAAAATATGGCAGACAATTTTTGTACGACCAACCCTCTGCGCCTTGCTCCTCCCATTGGTCAAAATCACGCGCATGGCCTCGCACATAAACCATTCCATTTATGGAGGAAGAACCTCCCATCACTTTGCCTCTAGGACAATGCATTTTTCGATTATCAAGAAAAGGCTCTGGCTGAGTATGAAATTGCCATGCGTACTTATCAGTATTCATAGGGTATGACAGAGCAGTTGGCATTTGAATCATTATGTTTTTATCACTACCCCCATTTTCTAGAAGTAACACACTATTTTCACCTGACTCAGTCAAACGATTTGCTAAAACGCAGCCCGCCGAACCCGCACCTACAACAATATAATCGAACTCATTACTCATATTTTTCTTTGCCTATTTTAATAAGGACTCTCAACGTTATCTAAGCGAACAAAAATACTTTTAATTTGTGTATAGCTCTTCAAAGTTTCGGGGCCATTTTCACGGCCTATTCCAGACTCTTTATAGCCTCCAACTGGCATCTCAGCAGGAGAATCTCCCCAACTATTAATCCAGCAAATTCCTGCCTCTAGTTGATTAATAACTCGGTGCGCCCGATTAATGTTTTGCGTAAAGACGCCAGCCGCTAAACCAAACTTAGTATCGTTTGCCCTGTCAATAACTTCTGCCTCATCATCAAAGCGCAGAATGGACATTACTGGCCCAAAAATTTCATCTGTAACGTGCTCAGAATCATCTTTACAATCTGCAAAAATTGTTGGCTCTACAAAAAACCCATTCTCTGTTTCTTTGGATTTATGACGATTTCCACCAAGAACAAGTCGAGCACCTGATTTTTTAGCTTTTTCAATATAATCCATAACCTTATCAAGATGCTTTGAGCTAATTAAAGCGCCCATCTGAGTATCTAAATCCATTGGATCACCTAGCTTTATTTTTTTACTTCTCTGACAGACTTTTTCTATAAATTTATCATAGATATCAGATTGCACAAAAACCCTTGTTCCATTGGTACAAACCTCACCTTGAGTGTAAAAGTTTGCAAGAAGCGCTCCAGAGATTGCATTATCAATATCAGCGTCATTAAAAATAATTAATGGTGACTTGCCTCCAAGCTCCAAAGTTACTTCTTTAAGGGTTCCAGCTGCATCTGCCATTATCTTCTTTCCCGTTCCACTTTCTCCAGTAAATGAAATTTTAGCAACTCTTAGATGTCGAGTTAAGTACTGGCCAACCCGATAGTCACCTTGGACGACATTAAATACTCCTGGAGGCATTCCTGCTTCTGTATATATTTCAGCAAGCTTTAAAGCGCTAAGCGGAGTTTCTTCAGAAGGTTTAAATACCATTGAATTCCCAGCAGCCAAGCAAGCAGCAGATTTCCAGCAAGCAATTTGAATAGGGTAGTTCCAAGCACCAATGCCAGCACAAACCCCTAAAGGTTCTCTTTTTGAAATGTAAAAGGTACTCGAGTTTAAATCTTGCTGAGCGCCCTGCAAGCCCGGGGCAATTCCCGCATAATATTCAATTACATCTGCGCCAGAATGAATATCAACACAATTAGCTTCCTGTAATGGCTTGCCGCAATCAGCAACCTCTAATGCAGCAAGTTCATTGTTTCTTTCACGCAAAATAGAAACTGCTTTTAGTAAGATTCGGCCTCTTTCAACTGCCGTCATCTTGCTCCACACAGCAAAACCCTCCTCAGCTGATTTAATAGCTACCTCAACATCGCCTTCACTAGCCTGATCAATAAGAGCTATAACTTGCCCATTTGCAGGGTTAATAGACTCAAAAGTTTCACCAGAATTAGATTTTAAATAGGCGCCATGAATATATAAATGTTCTCTCATAAACGATAATAAGTATCAAATTTTAAAAAACAATGATACATTCTATGAACTCACTATAAGTATATTAATTAATCAAAATATTAAGGCATGACAATGTTTTGAAGCTGATCGTTAAGCAGTTGAAGAAGAGTTGATTTTTGGTCATCGTCAAATCGGCTAATAGGGCCTGAGACTACAATAGCACCAACAAATTTACTACTATTAGAAATGACAGGTACAGCGAGTGCAAAGAGCGCAGCATTGTGTTCATTTATTGACAAGTAATAGCCTTTATCACGTATATCTTTATAAAAACCCTGCTTGTCGTTTTTACGCTTACCAAAAGCTAAGATAATTCGCCCAGAGGCACCACGATTGAGCTCTAGACGAGAGCCCTGCTCAATGTTATGTCTGATCTCATCTCTTGAGTGTGCTCTATATAAACATATGCGCATATTATCTTCTTCAACAAAAAAAGATGCAGTTTCGTCAGATATATCTCTGATTCTATCAATTATAGGGCGTATCTGCTCAAGATGATTACTTTGCGTATATATAGCGCTTAAATAAAGAGCCTGAGTTCCCACAACGTATTTCTTATTCTTAAGTCTTGAAACGTAACCATAATCTTCAAGCGTACTTAGAATTCGATATGCAGTTGAGATATTAAAATTTAACTGATCACAGATCTCCTTAATTGAGAATTGAGATTTATCCAATGAAAACATTGACAAGATTTGTAAGCACTTTTCGATTGCGTTGTAACTTTTATCAATAGACCTAGGTTTCATTTTATTTCATATTATGAAAAAATTATATTATATAGTGAAATTATTTGATCATATTATCTTTTAATTGGTATTATTCAAATATAAGTAAATAGTAGCTATTTCAGAAGCTTGAGTAGATAAAAGCAATATAAACACAACCAAATTAAAAGGAGATACTAATGAATAGAGAAGAGCAAATTAAAGCCCTAGAAAAAGATTGGAAAGAAAACCCTCGATGGTCGAACGTAAAGCGTACTTATTCTGCAGAAGATGTTGTTAGGCTCCGTGGCTCTGTTCAACCAGAATGCACTTATGCCAGAAGAGGCGCTGAAAAGCTATGGGATCTTGTTAATGGCTCAGCTAAGAAAGGCTATGTAAACTCGATGGGCGCTATTACTGCAGGGCAGGCTATGCAGCAGGCTAAAGCTGGAATTGAAGCAGTCTATCTTTCAGGCTGGCAAGTTGCTGCAGATGGAAATACATCTGAAACAATGTATCCAGATCAATCACTCTACGCATATGACTCTGTCCCTACTATGGTTAGACGAATTAACAACACCTTTAAAAGAGCGGATGAGATTCAATGGGCTCAAGGTATTAATCCTGGTGATGATAAATTTATTGATTTCTTTTTGCCAATTGTGGCAGATGCAGAAGCTGGATTTGGAGGCGTATTAAATTCATTTGAATTAATGAAAAATATGATTACTAGTGGTGCTGCTGGCGCTCACTTTGAAGATCAATTGGCTGCAGTTAAAAAATGTGGTCATATGGGTGGTAAAGTTTTAGTTCCAACTCAAGAGGCAGTTCAAAAATTAATATCTGCTCGCTTAGCTTCAGATGTTATGGGCGTCCCTACACTCATTCTTGCAAGAACTGATGCAGAGGCTGCTAACCTTCTAACTTCAGATGTTGATCCTTATGATGCTCCATTTGTTACCGGGAAAAGAACTGCTGAAGGGTTTTATATCGTTAAAAATGGATTAGAGCAGTCAATATCAAGAGGAGTAGCTTATGCCCCCTATGCCGACCTAGTTTGGTGTGAAACTGGGAAACCAGACCTTGGCTTTGCGCGTGAATTTGCTGAAGCTGTTTTAGCTGAAAACCCTAATCAGTTGCTTGCATACAATTGCTCGCCATCATTTAACTGGAAAAAGAATCTAAGTGACAGTCAAATTGCATCTTTCCAAGAAGATATTTCAGCGATGGGATATAAGTATCAATTTATCACTTTGGCTGGAATCCATAACATGTGGTATAACATGTTTGACCTTGCATATGATTACGCAAAAGGTGAAGGCATGAAGCATTATGTGAATAAGGTCCAAGAGCCTGAGTTTGATGCTGCTAAGAAAGGTTATACTTTTGCATCTCATCAACAAGAAGTTGGTGCAGGATATTTTGATGACGTTACAACTGTAATACAGGGTGGTGAGTCATCGGTTACTGCATTAAAAGGTTCAACTGAAGAAGAGCAGTTTAGCTAAGTTTTAAGCTGCTATGTATCAAGCCTTCTTGATTAAAGAGGGCTTTTAACTGGTAACTATCTATTATGCTTAGTAACTCATCTCAAAAGCTCTCTTTATCAATTGCTAAAAAGATTTTAATTGGCTTTGAGTATCACTACCAAAATATTAAGAGTGCTTCCATAGAGGCAAAAAGGTGTTTTGAGGAGAGAGAATGGCAAAAAATAGAAGACGATTCAAAATTAAGACTTAATTTCTATGATGAGCAAGTTGATTACTTTTGTAAAAAACTATCTTTAGAGTTAAAAAAACAAACTCTCTATGGTGCAAAGGCTGAATTCAATGAATCACCCAGTATGGAGAAGTTTAACTCTGAATTTTGGAAAAATACAAAGCATGTCTACATTGAACTAATAACTGAACACAAGCAGCCTGAGCTAGCTGAAACCTTCTATAACTCGGTATTTTGTAGAATCTTTTCAAGAAGTTTTTATAATAACCAGTTTATTTTTACAAGGCCATGTGTGTCACTAAATTACATTGACATGGATGAACCAGTAATCGACAGCTACTTTGTTGAAGATGATCAGTTGAGCGAGGCCTTCACATCTATTCTTGATAGCTACAATTTTAAATGTGAGTTTGGTAACCTCAGTCAAGACATCCAAAGACTGAAAGAGCAGCTTTATAGCCAGATGCCGCGACTAGACTCTGAAGTTTTCGAGATTCAAGTCATTAGTACCCCTTTTATCAGAGGAAAATGTGCCTACATTGTAGGCAAAATTGTCTCTCAGCTCCACTCAGATAGGCCGCTCCTTATTGCTCTATTAAATGATGAAAAGAAAGGTTTATACGTCGACAGCCTTCTCACTGAAGTTGGAGGGATATCCATTGTTTTTAGCTTTTCAAGATCGTACTTTTTTATTACAACAGACTACCCCTCTGCAATTGTTGAATATTTAAAAGAGATTTTGCCAGGAAAAACTAGGGCAGTTCTATACAGCGCAATTGGGCTCCACAAGCAAGGCAAAACTTTGTTATACCGACATTTTCTCAAGTACTCAAAAATTACTAGTGAAAAGTTAATAATTGCACCGGGCATCAAGGGCATGGTGATGTCTGTCTTTACTTTTCCAATGTACCCCTATGTATTCAAAATTATCAACGACCGCTTTGCACCTCCTAAAATGGGCACCAAAGAGATGGTTAAGGATAGATACTACTTTGTTAAAAACCACGTAAGAATAGGCAGATTAGCAGATACGTGGGAGTTTTCAAATGTTGCCTTTCCGTTAAAAGATATCGATGATGCATTATTAGAAGAGTTGAAGAGAAAAGCAGGCTCAAATATTGAAATTGAGGGGGACCTGTTAATCATTAAGCATATGTACATTGAAAATAAAATGACGCCACTCAATATGTATCTTGAAACTGCTACTACAGAACAGCAAACAAACATAATTAATGATTATGGAAAAGCGATAGATGAGCTAATTAACTCAAATATTTTTCCAGGCGACATGCTTACAAAAAACTTTGGAGTAACTCGCCAAAATAGAGTCGTCTTTTATGACTATGACGAAATTACCTTAATGAGCACGCCCGTCTTTAAAAAGATTCCTGAATCCAAGACATACGAACAAGAGCTTGCCTCTGAGCCCTGGTATTACGTTGGTCAGAATGACGTCTTTCCAGAAGAATTTAGATATTTCATGCTTCCAAATCCATATATGAAAGAAGTATTTAATAGAAATTATAAAAAACTTCTCGATGCAAATTACTGGATTTCAATACAAGAAAAAATTAAGAACAACGGAGTCATGGATTATTATCCATATGGATCAGAAAAACGTATGAGTGAAATATATGGAGAAACGGATGACTCTATCGACATGTGATATTTCAGATAAGCTTCACCCTAATGTCCAGTATTTAGAGCCCATATATAAAAGTTATGGATTAAAAAAATCATTTTCAGGTCGCATTGTTACTGTTAAGTGCTTTGAGGACAACTCCCTAGTTGAGCAGGCTTTAAATACTCATGGTAAGGGATCTGTATTAGTGATCGATGCAGGTGGCTCTATGAAGTGCGCAATGCTTGGTGATAAAAGGGCATCTGATGCAATCAGGAATGGCTGGGAAGGAATTATTATCTATGGATTGATCAGGGATTCAGTAGCCATAAATTTAATGCCAATTGGCATAAGAGCACTTGGCGTTTGTCCATTAAAAAGTGTTAAAAAAGGAATTGGAAAAAGAAATATAAATGTCTCTTTTTCAAATGTAAAATTTAATCCAAATGAATATATTTATGCCGATGAAGACGGCGTAATAGTTACTGAAAATAAGGTCAATTAATGAGTAGTGATAGTCAAATAATTAATAAGATTCGTGTAGACAATACTTTTTTTAGCTTCATTGAGGAAGAGGTTTGTGATGGATTAGATATTTCAGCCAAAGACTTCTTTAAATCCCTCTCTCAAATTTTAAATGAGCTACAGGGAAAGAACACGTCCCTTCTTGAAAAGAGAGACTTATTGCAATCTAAAATTGACCAATGGCATGCTGAAAATAAAAGAATTGATCTTCAGAGCTATAAGAAATTTTTAGAGGGCATTGAATATATCACTCCAATGCCTGATAAGTTCTCTATTGATGTTGAGGAAGTAGATGATGAAATATCTCAAATTGCCGGCCCTCAGCTCGTTGTCCCTATTACTAATCAGCGCTTTGTTCTTAATGCGGTGAACGCTCGCTGGGGAAGTTTATTTGACTCCCTTTATGGTACGAATGTAATTCCAAACAAAGGCAGCATGAGTACCTCTTTTGCACACAACCTTCAGCGAGTTAATCTTACTGCAGAACTTGCCTGTGACTTCCTTGATGAAATTGCGCCTCTTAAAGGCGCCTCTTATAGACAGATTACCTCCCAAGTTAAATACTCTGGCGCTTTAATATTCAACCTCAATAATGGTGAATTGGCAACCTTAATTAACCCAGAGAAATATATAGGATTAACTGAGGATGGGCATATATTACTTAAGAATAATAACCTTCACCTAGAAGTGGTTTGTGACCAAGAAAGAAGTTTACATAAGAGCGGTATTTTTGATGTCATTCTTGAGTCTGCAATAACAACTATTGTCGATTTTGAAGACTCAGCATCAACAGTCTCTAACGCGGAAAAAATTCACGCATATCGTAACTACTTAGGCCTCATGAAGCGTGAACTAAGCACCACGTTTACTAAGGGCGGTGAAACCATTACTCGCTCATTAAATGAAGATAAAGTTTGTACTGATATACATGGAGAGAAATTTAGCTTAGCTGGAACAAGCTTGACTCTCGTTCGTCATGTTGGCATTCATATGACGACAGGAATTGTTAGTAATCTTGATGACTCACCAATTCCTGAGGGAATACTAGACGCAATGGTGACTTCACTTATTGCGCTTCATGATATTAAAATAAAAGCGAATTCAAAAAAAGGAAGCATCTATATTGTTAAGCCTAAATTACATGGCCCTGAAGAAGTAAAATTTACAATGGAGTTATTTGGGCTTGTTGAAAAAGCCTTATCTCTAAAAACTAATACGCTCAAAATAGGCGTAATGGATGAAGAAAGAAGGACGACTCTTAACCTTAAGTCTTGTATTCATGAAGCAAAAAGCCGTATTATTTTCATAAATACAGGCTTTTTAGATCGCACAGGTGATGAAATTCATACATCTATGATGGCTGGTGCAATGCGCTGTAAAGACCTCATCAAAGAAGAGACTTGGTATTCAGCCTATGAGCCAAACAATGTAAGCACTGGTCTTGATTGTGGACTATTTAAAAAAGCTCAAATTGGAAAAGGAATGTGGGCTCAGCCAGATCAAATGCGTCAAATGCTTGATAACAAAATGGTTCATTTAGAGGCAGGTGCAAGTTGTTCATGGGTTCCATCCCCTACCGCAGCAACTTTGCATGCAACGCATTATCATCGCTTTGATGTTTTTAAGAAGCAAAAAGAGCTACTAGCAAACCAACAACACCCAAACCAAGACGACTTGCTTGTAATTCCCTTCTTGAGGATTGAAGAGCAGATGCCTAAAGAGAAAATTATCAATGAAATAAACAATAATGCCCAAAGTATATTGGGTTATGTTGTTAAGTGGATTAACCAAGGCATTGGTTGCTCTAAGGTCCAAGATATTAATCATGTTGGGCTTATGGAAGACCGCGCAACCCTTAGGATATCCTCGCAACATATGGCTAACTGGCTTCACCATGGAATGTGCTCAAAAGAAGAGGTAAATAAAGCATTTGAAGAAATGGCTGTTATCGTTGATGATCAAAATAAGCATGATCCAAGCTACCTCCCACTTGCACCAAATTACGACAGTTTTGCCTACAAAGCATCAATAACTCTGGCTTTTGAAGGAATGAGTCAGCCTAATGGCTATACGGAAGCAATTTTAATAAAATACAGACGTA
>JACKQG010007657.1_pt1 | contig 10768 bp, 9 predicted proteins | sample 8237621 | NCBI WGS metagenome assembly JACKQG01 (sample SAMN15677084, study PRJNA649215) | marine metagenome | biome: marine; feature: Black Sea; material: saline water; isolation source: suspended particulate matter (SPM) from the Black Sea western gyre | collected 2013-06-09/2013-06-10 | depth... | reverse complement strand
CCACGTTGATGGTCACCATCTCCGTGTCGAAAACGTCGGCCTGGATCTGCCGCCAGAGAGCGCTGCGCCCGCCGCCGCCCGACGCCCGCACCTGCTCCACCGGGATGGCCATCTCGCCGCGGATGATCTCCAGCGAATCCCGCAAACTGTAGGCCACGCCCTCGAAGATGGCCCGCACCATGTGCAGCCGCGTGTGCCGCGCCGTCAGGCCGAAGAAGACGCCCTTGGCGTCGGGGTCGAGGTGCGGCGCCCGCTCGCCCATCAGGTAGGGCAGGAAGAGCAAGCCCTCGCAGCCCACGGGCGCTTGCTCCGCTTCCCGGTCGAGCAAGACGTAGGGGTCCACGCCGGTCAGGTTGCTGACCAGCATCTCCGCCCCGCCGAAGTTGTCGCGGAACCAGCGCAGTGACAGCCCGGCGCCTTGCGTCACGCCCATGACGTGCCACTTGCCGGGCACGGCGTGGCAGAAGCTCTGCATGCGCCCCTGCGGGTCCAGCACCGGCTCGTCGGTGAAGGCGAAGAGCACGCCGCTGGAGCCGATGGTGGAGGAAAGCACACCCGTCTCCACCACGCCGTTGCCCACGGCCCCGGCGGCCTGATCGCCGCCGCCGCCGACTACGGGTGTGCCTGGGGCCAGCCCCGTAGCTGCCGCCGCCGAAGCGCTCACCTTTCCGCTCACGACGGGCGATTCGTACACCTCCGGCAGCAGGTCGCGATCCACGCCCAGGGCGCGCAGCACCTCGTCGGACCAGCGCCGCTGCCGCACGTCGAAGAGGGTCGTGCCCGAGGCATCGGAGACCTCACTGGCGTACTCTCCCGTCAACTGGAAGCGGATGTAGTCCTTGGGCAGCAGGAACTTGCGACCCCGCTCGTACGTGCGCGGCTCGTTGTCCCGGATCCAGAGCAGTTTGGGGGCGCTGAAACCAGTGAGAGCCGGGTTGCAGGTCAGCTCGATGAGCCGCTGCGCGCCCACCCGCTCGGTGATCCAATCGCACTGCGGTTGGCTGCGCTGGTCGCACCAGATGATGGACGGGCGCAGCACTTCACCCTCGTCGTCCAACAGCACCACGCCGTGCATCTGGCCGGAAAGGCCGACGCCGCCAACCTCTTCGCCGCTCACGCCAGCGCGGGCCAGCGCGGCGCGCGTCGCCTCGGCGGTCGCCTGCCACCAGTCGGCGGGATCCTGCTCCGCCCACTGCGGCTGTGGGGTGTACAACGGATACTCGGACACAGCACTGGCCACGACGCGCCCCTCCTCGTCCACGAGCAGCGCCCTCGTGCCGGTGGTGCCGATGTCCAATCCGAGGTGCAAAGGCATATTCTCACTCCCAGTGGTACATTGGTACATTGGTAGATTGGTGCTTTGGCACCAGTCTCACAATTCACCAGTTTCCCAATCTACCAGTTTCCCAATTTCCGCGCTATGGATAGACTTATCAGTTTGAGGCGAAGCTTCGCTAGACAATCACTACCTCAATGCCGGCGAAGTCGCAGAAGTCAGCAATGGGCACGGTGAAGTCGCCGTGGATCATGCTGGCGTGGTGGATGAAGCCCTCCTCGACCAGCACGCGGTAGAGGTAGTCCAGATCGTCCACCTGCACCCAGCTCCAGGAGCCGCGCAGATCCTGATCGCTGGGAATGATCTCCCCCGTGGTGATGAGCATCTTGAACTGCCCATCGTACTCCACCAGCCGGTTGAGAGTCACCACGCCGGGTTTGAGCTGGAACTCACCCGTGCCCTGCGATATCTCATCGCCCACCAGCCGGTTCAGGATGCTGTGCGGCCGCAGGCGGGGCGTGCAGCCGGGGCAGACCAGCCCCTGCGGGGCGTTGCCGCAGTGCCAGGCGAAGAAGACATCGTCCAGCTCTTGATGCTGGATCGTCCAGTCAATGAAGTGCGGCACCGTCGTGCCCAGGGAGGCCAGGTACTGTACCAGCATGGTCAGCGCGCCGTGGATGTCCACCTCGCAGGAGGTCATGATCCCGCGCCCCGTCAACCGGCCCATGGTGGTGCAGGAGGAGATGCCATAGACTTCCTGCATGGCCGTCCAGCACTGCACGCCCATGCCCGAGAGATTCTTCTCGTCGGCCCAGGCGAGCAAGACCTGCTCCAGCTTGGCCGCCTTGAGCAGCGCCGTCCGATCCACACCGCTGCAATCGGCAGCGTCGCACGTCTGCGCCACGATGTCCGCCACCGCTGGATCGTCGTCGGCCAGGCCGTTAGCGGTGGCAAACACCTCCGCCAGCGAGATGGGCACCACCCGCTGGCCGAACTGCTCGATCATGGGGTACTCGTTGATGGCGCAGGTTTCGAAGCGCTCCGGCCGCGGCCCCACCAGCCCGACGCGCGCGGCGTAGAAGCCCTGGGCGATGGCGCAGGTGCGCACGAAATCGTCCACCGAGATCACGAACTCCTCCTCCTCGGGGAAGAAGATGCCGCCGAAGATGAAGGGAATCTTGCGCCGGTAGAGCCCCGAGGAGATGGAGAGGGTGCCGCAGAAGGAATCGGAACGGCGGTTGCCATCAGCAGTGAACTCGCCCTCCTTTGTGCCGAAGAGCAGGACGGGCACGCCCAGGGCCTCGGCCACGCTGACGGCGGAGATCTCGTCGCCGAAGGTCATAGCGCCGATGATGACGCCCGACACGCCCGCCGAGCTGAAGAGGTCAATCACCGCCTCGGCGTCGTTGTCGTCCCGCACCAGGCCGTTCTGTGTCCAGTTCTCGTCGGGGACAACGACCTCCAGCCCCTCCACCTGAGCCAGCGCCTCCAGCGTGCGCCGCCGCATGTCAATGGCCCACTCCTCGTCGAAGGGCACGCGGTGAGCCGGCACGAACCCCAGTGTTACCTTTTCCATGAACAACTTCTCCTTTGCAGATTTGCAGATTTGCGATTTGCAGATTTGTGATTTGCCGATTTGTGATTTGCCGATTTGCTAGTATCGCCCGTACTCCAGCGCCGTCTCCAACACCGTGACGATGTTTTCCGGTGGAACCAAGGCCTGGATATTGTGCACGGCAGCGAAGACGAAACCGCCGTCCGGAGCCAGGTCGTCAATGCGGCGCTTGACCTCGTCGGCCACCTCTTGCGGCGAGCCGAAGGGCAGCACGTATTGGGTGTCCACCCCGCCGCCCCAGAAGGTGATGTCCCGGCCGTACTCCTGCTTGAGCCGCCGGGTGTCCATGCCGCGGGCGGAGACCTGCACGGGGTTGAGGATGTCGAAGCCCAGGTCAATCAGATCGGGGATCAGGTCGAAGACCGCCCCGCAGCCGTGGTAGTAGACCTTGGCGTCCGTCTTGCGTTTGATGGCCTCCAGCAGGCGGCGCTGTTTGGGTTTGACCATCTGGCGGTAGATCTGCGGCGAGATGATCCAGCCATCCTGCCCCGCTACGTCGTCCCAGTAGCAGAACACCTGCAGGTATTCGCCCACCTGATCCAGGTAGTTGTTACAGGACTCGATGTAGATGTCGGTGATCTGCTCCATCAGCCGGTCGGCGAACTGCGGCTCCTGTATCAAGGCCATGAGGAAGCTCTCCAACCCCATGGTGCGGGCCGGCTGCTCGAAGATGCCGCCGCCGATGATGGCATTGCCTACCAGGGCGTAGTCCGTGTGCTCATAGAGGTATCGGGCCTGCTGGCGAAGGCCGGCGATGGCCTCCGGAGGGTCTGGCCGCGGCCAACTGTAGCTGTCCAGGGCCTCCATGGTCGCTTCCCGGATGGGAAAATCCACCCAGTCGAAGTACAGACCGCCTTCTTTGGGCATGTGCAGTTTTGAGCCCCAGCGGTCAATGAGAGCATAGTACTCCCCTTCCTCGAAGATGGCCACGTCCGGCGCCGTGGCCGCCGGCAGTTGCACCATGCGGAAGTCCACAGCGAACCGCTCCAGAAGGGCCTCGTCCAGATAGGGCAGTTGCTGGACGTAGTCGGCCATCCGGAGCTGCTCCACCGCCATGCCCAGGTGCTTCTTGAGCTCGACGTAGGCATTTCTGTGGATGGACGAGCAAATCGTCCCACCCAGATCAATGGGAATGCGGTCGGGCTCCTGGTGATTCAGGGCCAGCATCACTCTGTCTCGCGGTCTCATCGGGCTTCCCTCCGCACAGGCCAGCATCTCCAAAGGGACGACGAAGGACGAAGGACCAACGACGAATTCGTCCTTCGTCGTTCGTCTTTCGTCACTTCTGTTCGACGCACGGGAGTCTCAGGCTCTGACTCAGCCGCGCCACAAGGAACCGTAGGGCGTGTTCCTGACGGTATTGACCATGGCCCAGAAGTTCTCCAGCGGCGTGTCCAACTGGACGTGATGGGTCGGTCCGATGATCAAGCCCCCACCCTGGCCCAGCGTCCGCAGCCGGGTGATCACTTCCTGCCGCACCTCCGCCGGCGTGCCGAAGGGCAGGGTGTGTTGCTCGTCAATGGAACCCCAGAAGCACAGGTTGTCCCCGTACGCCTGTTTCAGCCGGGCGGGATCCATGCTCCGCGGCTGGACGGGGTTGAGCACATCCAGTCCGACCTCGATCAGGTCGGGGATAATGGGATCAATGGCCCCATCCGAATGGTAAGCGACCTTCACGTCGGGATTGCTGCCTTTCAGCTTCGAGATAAACGTTGCCATCCGCGGCTTGAAGAAGCGGCGCCAGGTGGCGGGGGAGGTGAGCATCCGGTGCTGGGCGCCCACGTCATCCCCGATCCAGATCATGTCCACGCCCATCTGCACCAGCTTCTGGGCGGCGGTGAGGTGGTAGCTGAACGGGATGTCCAGAATCCGCTCCATCAGGTCGGGATGGAGGGCCAAATCCATCAGCGCCCGCTCGTATCCCCGTAGCGCCCAGGCCGTCTCCCAGATCGTCGTGACCGTCACGCCCACGATCCAGTACTCGTCCTGGAAATCCTCGATGACCCTGGCCGCTTCAGTGTACAGCTCCGGCCGGTGCGGATCGGGCGGCTGGTAGGATTCAATCGCGGCGTCCTCGGCCAGGGGATGCCCCACCATCTCCGTGTAGTGGCCCGTGCCGAAGCGGGTCTCGTAGGCGACGTTCCGCCAGCCCACGCCCCACTCGTCGGTGTAGGACAGGCCGTCGTCGCTGTAGGCATCGGTGGCGTAGTAGGAATTGGCCCAGCCCACCGAGGTCAGGAGCATATCTTCGTCCAGGGCGCGCTCCAGGGCGTAGGTGTTGCCGCCGCCGTGGGGGTTGTGCAGATCTTCGTCGGTCAGCCCCAGATCGTCCTTGAGGCGGGAAGCGAACTCCGGCGTGAAGCTGATCTGCAGGGGACAACGATCCGGTTCCTCGTGGCTGAGCGCCATCAACACTCGATCCCGATGCTTCATCCCCCCACCGCACCTCCCAGCGACTGCCCTACTCCAACCTTCTGCTCAACGCGGCGTGCATGGACACGGAGATGATGATGATCAAGCCATACAGCAACTGCGTCCAGAAACCGGTCAGGCCGATGGCCACGATGCCCGCTTCGATGGCCCCGATGATGAAGCAGCCGACGAAGGTTCCTAGAACAGTCCCTGTGCCGCCGAACACCGACGTGCCGCCCAGGAACACGGCGGCCAGCGTCCTCATGAGATACCCCTCGCCCAACGTGACCCAGTAGTAGTTCACCTCCAGGCTGGCCAGGACGCCGGCAAAGGCCGCCGCCAGACCGACCAAAGCGAAGGCCATCATTCTCGTGCGGGCCACGTTGACCCCCATCAGCCGGGCGCTGTCCTCGTTGTCCCCGATGAGGTACACGTGGGCGCCGAATTTGTGGCGGTTCAGAAAGAGCCAGACGAGCACCGCCACCACGATCGTCCAGATCATCTGGGCCGGCAGGTAGCCCGCCAGTCGGCCCACCAGCGCTTCGTGCAGGATCGTCGTCTTCAACGGCACAAGCGAAGCAGGCCTGCCGCCCGTGATGACCAGGACCGCCCCCCGCCAGAAGAACTGCGTGCCGATGGTGGCCACCAGCGAGGGGATGCCCAACTTGACCACGATGACCCCATTCAGCAGCCCGATCACGAAGCCGGCCGCCAGACACGGGATGAAAGCCAGGAACGCGCTGCCGGTGGCCGCGAAGACCCTGACGAACACCAGCATGCCCATGGCCATGATGGATGGAAATGACAGGTCCATCTCGCCGGCGATCACCACCATCGTCAGTGGCAGGGCCATGACCGCGAAGAACGGTATCGTGGACATGTAGGCGCGGTAGATTTCGGAAGAAAGGAACGTCTGCGGCGCGCCGATGATGAACACCCCCCATATCGCCAGCAGGACACAGACGATGCCGATCTGCAGCCCGTACGTGCGCGCAACCCTGGCCAGGTTGGCCGAACGACGCGCCGGTTCTTGGGCATGAGAAGGTGAGGTCATTTCAATTCCCTTGGCGATGATGATAACCAGGACGCTTCTGCCGCATACGCGTTCACTGACGGCGCACGCAATATTATGTCAATCAATACTTCCCGTTCGCGCCACCCGATACATCTTGTCCACAAGCTGATCCAGAGTGATGTCCCTGGTCAGGAACTCACCGGCCACCATACCTCTGTCCAAGACCACAACCCTTTCGGCGACGGAGTACACGTGGAATATGTTGTGATCAATGAATATGCACGACTTGCCGGCTTCTTTGATCCCGCCCACAAAATCCAGCAGCTTCCTGGTCTCCGACAGCGACAATCCCATGGTCGGCTCATCCAGGATGATAAGCTCGGCATCGAAGTGCAAAGCCCGCACGATGGCGACACCCTGTTTTTCGCCACCCGAGAAAGTGCGGACCACAGAATCGGCGGCCACAGCGGCCGACGTGAAGCCCATGGAGCCGACCATCAGTTTCTCTGTCTCCCGCCTCATCCCCTTCACGTCCAGGAAGCCGTAGCGGGTGGTGAGCTCCCGCCCCATGAAGATGTTGCGCCACAGGGTCTGCAGGTCGGCGAGGGCCCGTTCCTGGTACACCGTTTCGATGCCCAGTTGCCGGGCCTTAGCCACAGAAAGATCGCCCAGCTTCTGGTCCTTGAAGTAGACGTCGCCATTATCCTGCTGATGATAGCCGGTGACGATCTTGATGAGCGTGGACTTGCCGGCGCCATTGTCGCCCACTAATCCCACAACCTCGCGGGGGGCGACGGCAAAGTCCACATCGCACAGCGCTTGCACTTCCCCGAAGCGCTTGGAGATGTTTCTCATCTCAAGCATGTAATCCATACAGCCATCTCCTGGGTAGTACTGCACCAGGGGGTAAATTGGTAGATAGGTACATTGGTATCTTGGGCTCTGCTAACCCCATCACCCAATTTACCAGTTTCCCAATCTACCAATTTACCAGTTTCCCAATCTACCGGATCTGCTTCTCCACCAGTTCGGCCAGGATCTCGACGTTGTCCTTGTGGCCGAAACCGGAACCGGTGTCAATGTGCAGGCCGGAGAACTTGTACAGATCGGTCAGGCAGATCTGCACGATGGGCAGATAGCCCTGCAGCCACTGCTGCTGGTCGAGCACCAGGTCCGTCCAGCCGCCGCGGATGGCCTCCAACGTGGCCGAGGAGAGGTCGAAGCCGATGCCGTAGATGTCGTCCGGGCCCTTGCCCGCCGCCTTCAGGTAGGTCTCCAGGGTGGCGGTCAGGCCGCCGTGGTCAGTGCAGACCAGCTTGACATCGGGGTTCGCCGACACGTAGCCGGTGAAGACCGGGGTGCCGGCGGTGGCGTCGGCGTTGGTCGCCGAGTCGATGTCCAGGTAGTCCACGGTCATGCCACCCTCTTCCAAGGCGTCAATGACGCCCTTGGTGCGCAGCCCGCGGGTCGGCTCGGCCAGCAGCCCCCAGACCATGGCTCGATCGCCTGAGCCGAGGCCGCTCCTCTTGAGCGCCTCCGTGCCCAGCATGTAACCGGACTCGTACAGCTCCTGGCCTACGTAGCCGAAGCCGTCGGACTTGTACCTTCCCTCCAGCCGGGGCAAGGTGGTGTTCTGGCTGGTGACGACGATCCCCTTGGCGCGGGCTTCGTCAACCACGGTCTCGAAGGCGTCATCACCGGGATGGCCCATGATGGCGATGCCGTCGGGGTTGGTGGCCGCGGCTTCTCGGAACTGGCGGACCATCTTCTCGGTGTTCCAGTCCGACCACATGTACTCCACATCAGCGCCCAAGTCCTCGGCGGCAGCCACGGCGCCGTTGTAGACGACGGTGGCAAAAGGACAACCGGGCGGCCCGCCGGGGAAGAAGACGATCTTCACGCCCGCGCAGCGCTTGGCAGCAGCGGGGGCTGCCGCTGGCGGCGCGCAGGCCGTGATCAGCAGCACCAACACGATCAGCGCACCGATCAGCCAACTGAATTTCCTGAGTTTCATGTCTTTCCTCCTTTGGAAAACGAATGGGGCTTCTTTGCTAGATCCCCCTGAGATAAGGTTGGTGTTGTCCAAAGCGTGGACAACGAGACGACACACGGAGAAGCATACGGTCAGACGTTCATCACCTCCCTTCACAGGCGTTAGAAGAGGCTCACAGGGCCTTCTGCGGCACGCGGCCAGTCCTGAGGTTGACGGCGTCACCACGTACCGCCAGCATTATATCCACAAAGCGCCCCATCGTCAACATCACGTGGTTCATCATTCTCCCTTAACTGCGCCGGCCGTCAGGCCTTCCACCAGGCGGTTCTGAACGAAAGAGAAGAGAATGACGGTGGGCACGATGGTCAGCACGGTCGCCGCGGCCACCTGGCCCCAGCGAATGAGCAACGCCGAAGAGAGCCGCTGGAGCACCAGCGTGACCGTGGCCGTGCGCTGGCTCTGGTTGATGATGGAAACGATCAGATAATCTCCCCACGAGACGACGAATGAAAAGAAGGCCGCCACCATGATGCCCGGTGCAGCAATAGGCAGGATGACGTACACCAACCGCTGGAAGATGCTGCAGCCGTCTATGCGGGCGCTCTCATCTATGTCTGCCGGGATATTGTCGAAGTAGCCTGTCAGCATCCATATCTGAAACGGCAGCACCAGGACCATCTGACCCAGCACCACGCCGATGGTCTTGTCCAGCAGGGAGAGAGAGAAGATGATCAGGTACATGGGGATGATGAGCAGAACCTGCGGGAACATCTGCGTGGAGAAGATGCCCATGATCAAGGCATTCTTGCCCCGGAAGTCAAAGCGGCTGAGCGCGTAGGCGCCGGTGATCGAGCAGATGAGCGAGAGCAAGGTTACGCTGGCCGCGATGCGGAAGGAGTTCACGAAGTACTGGGGATAATCGGTGACCGAAAGGATGGTGGCGTAATTGTCCAGGGTGAACTCGCTCAGGGGCGGGATGACCTTGCCCGTGAAGATCGAAGCCTGCGTGCGGAAGGAGGTGTAGATGATCCACAGCATGGGCAGGATGAAGAAGATCAGCGAGACGATGACCACCAGGTAGGAAAGGACCGCCGTGACGATCCTGTTCGCGGTTTTGCTGCTCATTGCCGAACCGCTCGCCTCTCGGAAATGCGGATGTAGACGACGAAGTAGATCATCAGCAACACGAGCATGACGGTACCGATGCTGGCCCCGTAGCCGATGGTGTAGCTGTTCCAGCTCTGGCGATAGACGTAGACAGGGAGCACGTCCGTGGCGTTCACCGGCCCGCCGCCGGTGGACAGCCAGACAAAGTCAAAGTTGTTGAAGGTCCACAACACGTGGATGGTGACCATGACGATGATCATGCTGCGGATGCCGGGCAGGGTGACGTTGATGAACTGCTGCCAGGCATTGGCTCCGTCAATCTCGGCGGCCTCGTAGTAACTCTTGGAGATGGCCTGCATGGCCGCCAGGAAGGCCACGCCGTAGAAAGGCACATTCCGCCACAAGTGCAGGAGCATGATGAAGGGCAGGGCCATGTTGAGGTCTCCCAGCCAGTAGCGGTTCAACCCCTTGAACCCCAACCCTTTCAGGACGATGTTGATCAACCCGACGTCCGGCTGGGCCATGAACTTGAACATGATCACCGTCGCCGCCACGGGGATGACCCAACTGGCCATGATGATGCTCTTGAAAAACGCCATGCCGGGGAGATCCTGCTTCATGGCCGAGGCCAGGACCAGGCCCAGGATGAGTTGAAGGATGACAACAACAGTGGTCAACAGCACGGAATGGTACAGGGACAGCCAGAAGACGTCATCGGAAGCCAGGCGGATAAAATTGGCCAGCCCCACGTACCGAACGGCGTCCTTCAGCAGATGCTTGTTGGTGAATGCCACCCGCAGCCCATCCAGCAGGGGATAGACCGTGAAAAGCACCATGATGAGCAGGGTGGGAAGAAGCAGCAGAAGTCCCTTGTGTCTTTCCTTCATGGGGGATCGCCATCACTCTCTGGGCAGAAGGTGGGGCATGCGGGGAGCATGCCCCACCTTGGCCATCGGACTTCTCAGTGGATGCCTGCGGTTACAACTCGCCGGCTTCCTTCAGCTTCATGATCTCGTCGTAGAGCCACTGCGCCGCTTCGGCCGGCGTCTTCTCATCGTAGATGACGTAGTTCACCGCCTGCAGGTTGGCCAGGCTCACGGGACCCCAGTTGATGGGCGCCATGGCCACCGACTTGGGCAGCTCGTTGGCGAAGCCCTGGATCCACCAGCCGATGTCGCTCTCGGTGAACACGGGCATCTCCAGGGAGTCCTTGCGGGCCGGGATGCCGCCGGATTCCGCCAGCCATTCGCCCATCTTCTCCTTGGAGGTGATGTACTTGATCAGCTCCCAGGCCCCTTCTTTGTCTTTGGCATAGGAACTGAGCATGATCGGCTTGACCTCCAGGTAGGT
>JACKQG010007656.1_pt1 | contig 10769 bp, 10 predicted proteins | sample 8237621 | NCBI WGS metagenome assembly JACKQG01 (sample SAMN15677084, study PRJNA649215) | marine metagenome | biome: marine; feature: Black Sea; material: saline water; isolation source: suspended particulate matter (SPM) from the Black Sea western gyre | collected 2013-06-09/2013-06-10 | depth... | reverse complement strand
CTCGCATTTTACAGGAGAAAAACTCTGCGAACTCCGCGTCTCAGCGGTGAAAGTGCATCAGAATTGTGTTCAATCTACCCTTGACCATTACAGATTATGACAAAGAAGCACACATTTCGGGCAGTGATCGAAGACCCCGGTGGCGGCGGAGCTTTTGTACGCATTCCCTTTAATGTTGAAGAAGCCTTTGGTAAGAAACGTGTCAAGATAAAAGCCAGTATCGACGGGGAACTTTATCGCGGCACCCTAGTTCGTATGGGCTCTCCATATCATATTTTGATTGTTGTCAAAGCCATCCGGGAGATTATTGGCAAGACTTTCGGTGATGAAGTGCAAGTGGTTGTCGAGGAAGATTTAGAGCCCCGCGTTGTTGAAGTTCCCCCAGATTTTAAGGCTGCCTTAGCAGAAAAAACACGAGCACAAACCTTTTTTGAAAAATTATCCTACACGCATCAGCGAGAATACGTCAACTGGATCAACGAAGCTAAGCGCGACGAAACACGTCAAAGACGGGTCGGGAAAACAATCGAGATGTTAAAGGAAGGGGAAAAGGGACGCTAAACCTCTAAGGATTTCATCCATCTCATAGATACTTCTTTTTCTATAACTTCTCCAATCTCGAATCCCTGAGCGTTCAAATAAGCCACAAAATCTTGCAAGCAATCGATCAATGCCGCCTCCATCATCTCATCAGGCTTTATACCTTCCTCCCACCACCAATTTTGAATTGTCAGATGGCGAGATTTTTTGTCAAAAGCTGGATCGAAGCGGGCGATGAATTGGTCACCGTATATTACTGGTAAGACGTAATAACCATACTGACGTTTTGCCTTGGGTTTATATACTTCCCAAATATATTCGAAATCGAACAACCAACCGTTCATCTTACGGTTCCAAAGCAGATTATCTAAGGGTGCTAAGAATGCAGCACCCGGTTGGGATTGTTTAGTATTTTGTGCTGCTTCCAGTGTTGGCATATCAGCCTGACGGATGTAGAAAACTTTGTCTGGAATCTCTTCGATGGTAAGAGAGATTAAGTCGCCACGCTCCACTAATCGAGAGATAATCTGCTTGCGCTCGGGAGTTTTTACTCCGATGATGCCATACCAATGCTCACCAGCGTTAGGGAATACCAGCCCCATGCCCCCCACCCGTCGGAGCACATGCCAATCTTCGTATTCTTCAATGCTCAAATTGGGGTCGGGCGCATCTAAGAGTTTAGCAGGTAAGAGATTTTCGATGAAATCGAAATAACGACGGTTATTGACCCGGTGATGCACTCCCAATTTCCCCATCGCATAAAGGCCTTCCAGCCCTGCGCGGGATACCTTTGTAGGTCCCCATGACCAATCTGTTTTCTCGTTGCCTTTGAAATCCAGTGGTGATTGGGGGCCGTTCTGACGGATTTTCTCTAAGATATTTGGAGCCACTTGCATGACAACTTCTGTCGGCACGCCGAAGATATCCTGCATACGCCCACGCTTGCGACTGAAGTATGGCCAATCATCAGCAGAGATGATCGAGGCCATCTTATCCCAGCCATCAAGGAGCTGACGATCTTCGTAGAGCAACTCGTCCAACATTCCTAGATTGAAATCCACCACCCGCGATTGCAGCACCAGATCTGGGTTGCGCCCGACGATGTTGATAGGATCAAATTGAATCCCCCCAACATGGCGGATGTATTGGCGCACACCCTGCTTGCCTTGGAGTTGGCGCGGCGGCCATAGATGATGATGAGCGAACATGAAGCGTCGCGCGGTGGTTTTGTCAATGGTCAGCGATGGGGATGGTGGAAACGGAGGGGACATGAATAATCCTATTTGTTTTAAAATCCACCGCTGAGACGCTGAACACGCTGAGAAAATTATTTATGATATCTCCGTGAATTCTGCGTCTCTGCGGCGCACAAATTTATTGAGGCTTGAACGGCATTATTGATTTGCTCTATCGGCCAATTTCATCCAGCGGAACACCAGTGGCGCGCCTGCAGCGACCCAAAAGCCAAGTAATCCATAACGAATGTAGCGGAAAACCTGGGGGACGAATTCTTCGCCAGTGGGGAAAATGGCTTTCAGCCCAGCCCAGATCCCAACCGTGACTACCATTCCCAACAAATAGCGCACAATTCGTTTCCACCAGACACCTTTGGGATCAAATCCACCGCGTTGTTTAATCAGAACCAACCCTGAGGTCAGCCCAAAGAATATCGCTGCCGCGGTGGTAATACCATCCCGGCTGAACGGTTCCGGCGGTGTGCCAGCTTTCGTCGCAGTTTGGATCCATTCAATGGGCAATTGCCAGCCGCTTATTGCCCAAATAGCGAGATTCCCAATTAATAGGATACCTAATGTAATCAGTACGAAAGTGGTTAATTGCCCAACTACAGATTGACCTTTGATCCACTTCACTAGCGGTGCTTCAAGACGCGCGAAACTCCAAAGCAAGATTATGCCGACCGTCCAACCGGCGAGCACGTCGATGGGAAAATGCATTCCCAGATAGAGCCGTGAAAAGCCGATCATAAACGCAACAACTATAGCTACGATCCAAGCCCAGCGGCGCTTGGCGGAATATGCCCAAGTGCCCCATAAGCTAACCGCGTTCTGGCCATGCCCAGAGGGGATGCCAAAGGATGTTTCTGAACTCATCGCAGTAACCTTGTCTGAAACCCAGTAAGGACGCGGAGAGCGAAACATCACTTTCAAAACGGCATTGACACCCGTTGTGACAACCAACATGATAGCTAATCTTGCACCCATAATTGTGTCGAAACACCAATAAATGGCCGGCATGATTGCTAAATAGAATTCTTCAAAACCCAGAAAGGTAAAGAATTTCATGATAGGCTTGAGCCAGTCTCCCAGGTTCTGCAAAAAAAGTATGATATCCATTATTTCCTCCTTACGTTGTGTGATTGGTTTGAACAGCTAATTGTGGAATTGTGACTGAACTGACCAACATCGAAACTGCTACCATTATAATAGCTAAGGGGTAAATCATCTCCGGATTAATATCATATAGATACCCTGCTAATGGCGCTGCCAGGATGAGAGCAGTCCCAGATATCGTTTCAGCGACACCGAAGGCCAGGCCCATATTAGCCAATGCCACTAAATCACGAACCTGAGCGACAACCAGCGAACGAGCGACCCGATATCCTCCCAGTAAGAAATACCCGATTATGTACCAGGGCAAGCCAAAGCCCTGCCATATCGCTGTTGCGAATAATGCGACACTCAAATGGCTGAGTAAATATCCATGCAAAGTTTATATTCGGCCGATAACCAAATTTAGCACCACATTTCCCAAACTGCCTGCGGAGAGAATGATACCGATTTGGTCTAAAGAGAGTTGGCGTTGGGTTTGTAGGAAATTCGGTGTCAGAGGCTGGGCCAAATACATGGAGAACATGGTTATGAAGATAATTGGTAAAAACCTTTTGAAGTTTGGGTTTTTGAGTAATTCAATGCCTCCCCCGACAGTAGATCGGGGTTCGATGTGTTGGTGTTGAATGTTAAAGATTATCAGGGTAGATATTGCGAATATCCCTGCAGCAAATAGGTATGTTTTCCCTAATCCAAAATGATCTCCAATCCAGCCGCCTAGCAACGGACCGATGATTGCACCCGCGTTAAACGAAGCTGAGATCAATGTGATCGCGCGCGCAACTGACCATTTGCCTCGTGCTGCGGTGATATAACTATTTAATGGGGACATGACAAAGGCGGTCAGGGCAAAGAGAATCATGCCAAAGATAACCATAGGTAAAGAGCGTGCCAGGGCCATAACCCAGGTTGCAATTGACCCAAACAACCACCCCGCCCAGAGCATTCTACGCCGTCCAAAACGATCTGCTAGATGCCCCGCGGGAATGTGAACGATGGTCATTGCTGCGCCAACCATACTCAAGATCGACCCTATTTCAATCGGGGAAGCCCCAAGCTCTTCCAGGTAAATGGGTTGAAAATAGAAAAACGCCCCTTCACCAATTCCCCAGGTGAATAAGGCGATGGCAACTATGAGGAGATTTCTGTTCATAATTATGGATACAAGAATCCGCCAAAAACACCGTCGGCCAAGGGCGCTGATTGGTTTGCGCCTAAAGCCGGATTCAATGGCTGATTGGGATCTGGCGCCCACACCACAACCAGCGGAGATGCAAGAGATGGCACACCAATTTCCAAGAGCAGGAGATGATCTGCCAACCAGCCTACCGGTCGAATATAAGAGGGAATTTCACCGCCGGCTAATCCACTCAAATTAGGAAATTCGGAGTCGTTCAGCAATACCCCATTGATATCGGCGATACGTAAACGCATTTGTGCTTCCATATTGCTGGGACCGTTTGCCTCCAGCCAGGATAGGTTTGTGTTATTGGGAGCAAAAGTTACAAATCCACCCCCCAGGTTGGTACTTGGATTGAAGGGGATCACTGTCTCCTGGCAGGTGACCAGATCCCGAATTGTCAGGCTGTTCCCCGGACCCCCGGGCTGTCCGCCTGCTCCTTGAATATGGGCGACCTTAGTTTGATCGGGAGAGAATCCGGCCAACCGATTGGAAAATTCAAGATATTCAGTCACACTGGCATCGAAAAATTTGAAGTAATAAAGCCCATTATATGGCGCGAAGTTGATATTCCCAACGCCCCACATCGAGAGCGTGTACCAAACGCCTTGCGCAATACCATCTTGATAATTAACCGCCAGGGGGTATATGACGAAACCATCCCCTTCGGAACGAGTCAGTAAGGGCTGCGCACCATTAATGGCTTCCAAATCTCCGGCATAAAGGTAGCTGATCCAACCCCCGGCGGCTTGGTCGCTGTCATTGGTGCTGAAAGTAATTACAGAACTGCCCTCGCCCCCAGTCAAAGTTACTAGATTGGGCGCTAATGCCAATTGGTTGGCGATGCCAAACTCACTGCGCTTGAGCATGCCGCTGTTTTCCAGGCTGTGATAAACAAGGGGGATATTTGCTATCCCCAACGATAACGAACCGCCGATGTGGATTTGATCTGGGGCCAGCCAGGTCATGCCCGCAGTCTGAATATTGCCTAGGTTTTGACCAACCGCATCAAAAAAACTGATCGCTAGGGTGTTTATGTTTGCGCCGAAACCCGCAGGCTGAGGAATAATGTGCGGGCCAGGGTGTGCCAAACACACCAGCGCGGGGGGTTCCGCAGTGGGTTCTGCTGTAGGCGGAATCTCTGTGGGAGGGGGATCAGTAGGTTGCTCAGCGGCTGAGTCGGACGGCAGCTCTGTTGCAGATTGCATCGCCTCGAAAGTACCGGCGACGACCGTCTCGACCATACTCTGATCCAACGTTACCGTTGGCGGAGTGCTGGTTGACGTGCCGCAAGCTAGGGTCACCAAAAATAAAAAGGAAAGAGCCAAAATGAAACTATATCTCATGATAAGCCTTTCTTCCCGATTGCCGGCGTCGAAGACGGGCCTGCGGCCGGCACGCCCGTGGCGATCGGGCTAACTGGATTTATCCAGTGCTATTTTGTAGCCCTGGAATGAATTCCAGGGCGATGCTCAATTGTCAGAGCAATTTGAAAAACCTCAATAAAAAATAATAGACTTCAAGGTGCACTCACCCGGCGTATGAAATCGTCCGCTGCCTTGAATATTTGGTCTCTAGCTGCATCGCGGGTGAGCACATGTCCGCTGTTTTCTACCCATAACATGGATTTATCTTCACAACCCAAATCGTTATATATCTTGGGCATATTTTCCGGATCGACACCACCATCCTGTCTGGAGTGCATTAACAAAGTTGGCGCGCCAACATTAGGGAGGCCAGCGCGCATTTCAGCAAAAAGGGGTTTTAGCTCTAAAACCATCCGCGTTGGATACCCGCTGTAGCTGATATGCTCTTCTTCAGCTTTGTGATCATGCCAGTCTGATTCGCCCGAGGGGACCACAGGTACGAAAAGATGAATAAGTCTTAGGAAGGGGATACGTGGGTCAGGAGGTAGATCATAGGGCGTAGCCATAGCCACTATTCCCTTGACTGGAAATCGCGATCCAAGCAGCAATGACAATACTCCACCCATAGATAATCCAATGACATAAACTTGTTTGGATGCGCTATTGAGCATGTGCCATCCATCCTCAGCCGAGTCTACCCAATCGGTCCATTTTGTGCGCAGCAAGTCTTCTCGGCGAGTAGCATGCCCAGCTAGGCGTATTCCTAAGACAGTATGTCCTCTTTCTGCTAAATACTCGCCCATCCAGCGCATTTCTTTGGGCGCGCCAGTGAAACCGTGTATCAGCAAGCAGCCGATATCATCCCCGGGGAAAAAGAAGGGTTCAGCAGTTGGTATGATCAATTATGCCTCCAGTTGGATCAATTCACGTGGAAGATCCGTAAAGCTCTCGAGCCCATCAGCCGTAACGACCACATCGTCTTCGATTCGGACACCCCCGCGCCCAGGGAGATAGATTCCCGGTTCGATGGTAAAGCTCATGCCCACTTCCAATAGGATCTGATTGTCCGAGCGGATGTAAGGTTCTTCGTGCCCCTCGAGACCTAGCCCATGACCGGTACGATGAGTGAAGAATTCGCCGTATCCAGCTTCGTCGATTACAGCGCGGGTAGCATCATCAACTTGACCAGCTGGAATGCCGGGTTTAGCGGTAGCGTGCCCGGTGGCGTTAGCTTTCATGACGATTTCGGCTATGAGCTTCAATTCAGGATCAACCTCACCAATGGCGAAAGTGCGCGTGATGTCGGAGAAATATCCCTTCACATTGGCACCCCAATCGATAACCAGCAGATCGCCATTTTCCAGTTTTCGGTCCGATGGAGCAGCATGGGGGTTGGCGCTATTGGGCCCACCCGAAACGATGGGAGAGAAGGGTACTTTGGAATGGGATCCATGTCGCAGTAATTGCATGATAAGTTCAGTGGCGATCTCTTTCTCAGTCACACCAGGTTTTATCATCGGCAAAGTGGCTTGCAACGCAGATTGAGCGATCTGGGCAGCCTCACGCATATTGGAAACTTCGCTCGCATCTTTGCGCATGCGAAGTTCGGCGACAGCAGCCTCTCCACTGACAAATTGTGCTTCGGGGGCAGCTTCTTTAAGAAAATCTAGCTCCAAAACACGGAAAGCGCGCGGTTCGACACCCACACGGCCTTTTTCAAAACCCCCAGCCTCGATAGCGCCCCGGAAGGCTTTTACCCAATTTGATGGGTTTTCATCATAGGGAAATGCCTGAATCTTGTAGGGTAAATTTTGAATTTTGAGAGCTTCCAACTGTGGTAGAACGATGATGGGGTCTTGATCGGCACTGAAAATAACAACTACCGGACGCTCGCTCATATGAAAGTGCATCCCAGTCAGGTATGGTAAGCTGGGACCGGGGTTGAGTGCTAAGGCATCCAACTCTTGCTGTTTCAAAACTTGAGCTAGTTTCTGATGACGTTGAAGAAAATGTGGGGATGACATGAAACCTCCTAAAGGAATCTAGTTTGCTTGATAATTATAAATCGAGTTTAGACAAAATGGGTATGAACGCGTGAAAAGGGCACTCTATTTTGGTTTTTCGCCGCTTGGATACGAAAAAAGTGTCAGGGCGTTCTCCACCTGACACTTTTTTCGTTAAAGTAATCCCCACTGTCTTTTGTGGGGATTACTCCTCTTCAATCTCAATACTGTCTAGGCGAAACTCTTTACCTTCTATGACTCGTACGCTAATGCTGTCGCACTCAGGGCAGGGCATTAGGGATCCGTCTTCCAAGGCATAATTCGTATTGCAATCCTGACAGGCAAGTTTCGCTGGAATACGCTCAAAGTGAAGTTGGGATCCCTCAGCAATGGTATCCTTCGTGAGAATATCCCAATAGAATTGGATAGAATCATCGATTACAGAAGAGAGCTGACCAATGACAATATACAGGTGGGTTACCTTTTTGGCTTTGGCTGATTCTCCGTGGCGGAGGGCGATATCGAGAATACTTTGGGTGATGGGTAGTTCATGCATAGTGAAATTTTGTGGTTTCTGTATAGGATCACTGAAGTATATCACTCCTCTTCAACCTAGGCGGTTTCCTAGTCCAAAACACACCTTTACCGTACAATAGTGCTTGATGAAGGATCCCAGCTTGACTCTCAGGGAATTACTTCGGCTGAATTTTGCCGGATCTGTTGAATGGATAACTCCAGAACCAGAACAGGACATTCCTATTCAATGGGTGGTATTATCCGTGGATGATGTCGGCGCGGGGGAAATTCTTTTGAGTTCTGGGGACAAACTTTCTCCCGGAGTGGTTGAACAGACCTGGAAACAAGGTGGGGTTGCAGTAATTTGTGTGGGAGATTATCCCCATAGAGGGTCGCAGTTTCCCGATGAAATCCATGTTGTGGCTGTTCCTGGAGATGATGATCTCCAAGAGATTTACCGCACCATGCTGACCATCTTGATCAACCAGCGTGCTCACTTTATGGAACGTGGAGTACGCATTCATTCCCAACTTTCCCAGATCGCTGCAGAAGGGGATGGTCTCAGCAGCCTTGCCCGCGCTATCCACGATCTGTCTGGTCGGGGGGTTCTCGTCCAGGATAAGCGTTTAGGGGTATTGGCAGAATTTCCATCGTCTACACTTCGTGCAATTTGGGGAGATATCCTGACGCAGTTATTAGAAAAAGATAACTTGCCCAAGAAATTGCGCGACCGAAAAAAGGCCGGCAAGCAAGCCACGATAAAGAAGCAGCTTCTGCCGGGTGAAATTGAGCGTATTATCACTCCAATTTCTGTAGGCGGTGTGGCGCGTGGATATTTATCCCTGGTAGATATGACTGGCACGCTCGATTCGTTGGATTATTTGGCGGCTGAGCAAGGCGCATTAGTTTGTGCGGTGGAGATGGCCCGCGCCAAAGCAGTGCGTGAAGCCGAGAAGCGGCTTAAAGGCAGCCTGCTCACGGCACTCTTGCAAGAGAGCATCGCACCGCGTGATGCCAACCTTTGGGTGCAGAGCATGGGCTTGGATTTAGATCAAGCACATGTTGCCCTTCGTTTTGCGTGGGACGCGCCCTTATCAACACCCGCTCCCTCGATGCGGCGTCTGGAAACCCTTGTTAATGGAGAAGTCCAGAATCGAGAGTGTCGAGTCATTGTTGACACCATTGACGTAGAAATCGTTTGTATCTTTGAACTATTTCCTGAACCAGGTCGCCCATCTAGCGCAATAAAATTTGCCGAGTCGATTGTGGAACGCGCAAAAGAAGAGTTTCCAGAGATTTTTGTGCGCTGCGGAATTGGAGTCGAGGCCTCAGATATCAGCGCCTGGCGCATCTCCTTCCAGCAAGCAGGCCAATCCTTGGAAATGGCACGTCGCTTGCGACGAGAACAGCCACTCTATTATCCGGATTTATCCGTCTACCGCCTGTTGATGCAGTTAGAACATAACCCTGAATTGAGTGCATTTAAGAGCAGAGTCATAGGCCCATTATTGTCGCAAGAAGGTGGGGGAGAACTAATTCATACCCTGGAAGTCTATTTTGAAAACAATGCCAATCTCTCCCAGGCAGCTGAGGTGTTATTCATTCATCGCAATACCCTGACCTACCGACTTGAGCGCGTTGCAGAAATTTGTGGCATTGACTTGCACAACCCGGAAACCCGCCTGGCAACACAATTGGCATTACGAATCCATAAAATGACCGCTTCCGAGTAGATTCTCCTAAATTAACACACGGAAATATATTGGGCAGTTTGTACAATTTCCAGGGAGATTTATTGTGAGAAATGCCGGTAGACAAATAGTACCTCCAGCCGTACACTTGTCCAAATTCTTAAAAGAGAAGAAATTATGATTCAATTGTTCCTCTTTATTCTTATCCTGATTAGCCTTTTGGTTCTTGTACTTATTGTCGAGAACCAAAGTCGTGTTTGGGCCGTCAGGCCGGTAAGGAGCAAGTGTAGGAAAAGATAGCAACCAAAACCTGACAAAGATTGAAAGGGCTGCCCAAACGGGCAGCCCTTTTTGGTTCAAAAGGCGTATTCCTAGCGCCTATTGAACCACTCCGATGCTCTTGCATCGGAGAAAACGCCAAGGACAAAATTCCAATTTCCCTGAAAGCGCCCCAGTGTGTGGGCACTGGGGTAAGGCCAGAAACTTCATTGTTACAGAGAAAAAATTATGCGATCCGACCAAATCAAAAAGGGCTACGAAAGAGCGCCCCACCGATCACTACTCAAAGCCACTGGCGTCACAGATGAAGACTTCGCCAAGCCCTTTATCGCCATTGTCAATTCCTATGTGGATATCATCCCTGGCCATGTCCACTTACAGGATTTCGGACGCCTGATTAAAGACGCTGTGCGCGCTGCCGGGGGCGTACCTTTCGAATTCAACACCATCGGCGTTGATGACGGCATTGCCATGGGACATTCTGGTATGAAGTTCAGCCTGCCCTCGCGCGAGTTGATTGCCGATAGCGTCGAGACTATGATCCAGGCGCACCAGTTTGATGGCATGGTCTGCATCCCCAATTGCGACAAGATCGTTCCCGGGATGGCCATGGGTGCCTTACGGGTCGATGTCCCGGCGATATTCATCTCCGGTGGTCCAATGGCGGCTGGGGTAACCCCCGAAGGTGAGAAAATCGATTTGGTATCCGTCTTCGAGGGTGTGGGCGCTTATCGTGCAGGCAAGATCGATGAAGCCCGCCTGAAGATGCTGGAAGATTATGGCTGCCCTTCGTGTGGCTCCTGTTCGGGGGTGTTCCCAGCCAAATCGCTGGAGTGCCTAATGGG
>JACKQG010007655.1_pt1 | contig 10769 bp, 8 predicted proteins | sample 8237621 | NCBI WGS metagenome assembly JACKQG01 (sample SAMN15677084, study PRJNA649215) | marine metagenome | biome: marine; feature: Black Sea; material: saline water; isolation source: suspended particulate matter (SPM) from the Black Sea western gyre | collected 2013-06-09/2013-06-10 | depth... | reverse complement strand
ATGGCAGTAAGCAATTACATCAGCATAACTGTTCCCCTTTTTTTTACTCATAGAAGTAAGGATAATAACAGGTATTTGAAAAGTTTCAGGAGTTTCTTTCAGTTCTCTGCAGATTGAAAAACCATCCCCATCCGGGAGCATAATATCCAATATGATCAGATCCGGTTTTTCTGATTTTGCTTTTGTAAATCCTTCCCTACCATTTGATGCTGTAATCACATCATAATCTTTGCTTTCAAGAATGATTTGAACCGACATTCGAAAATCCGAATCATCGTCGATAAATAAGATTTTTGGATTAAGCATACTTGTGTATTTTTTCCAGAAGCTGTTCGGGTCTTATGGGTTTTTGTATGAATTCATCCACTTTATGATTTGCAGCCAGGGTTTTGGCAAAGTCAGGTTCACTCAATTGTGTAGTGAAAGCAGTAACCATAAGAATGGGAATATTAAATGTCTTTTTATCGGATTTCAGTTCACGGCAAACAGAAAACCCATCTATATCCGGAAGAATCGGATCAATGACTATCAACTGCGGAGACATGGTTTTAACCATCATTATACCGCCTTTTCCAGTATCGGTAGTTTCAACTTCATAATCTTTTCCTTCCAGAGCATTTCGCATGGAACGCATAAAATCATGATCACTATCTATGAACAATATCTTAGGCTTGTCGGAAAATTCCGAATTGATAGCTTTGCTGCGTGTGATCAAACCGTGAACCCGAGCGATCAATTCTTTGGGATCTATGGGTTTATCCGCAAATTCATCTGCCTGATGATGAAGAGCAATTTTTTCCGCATATTGCTTTTGAGCTTTCTTGTCACTTACGGAAGTTAGAATCAAGATGGGAATTTCAAAGAAGTTAGTGTTTTCCTTAATTTCCGTGCATAATGAAAAACCGTCATAATCCGGAAGCATTATATCCAGGATGATCAAATCGGGTTTTTCCTTTTTCAACATTAACCTGGCTTCTCTTGCGTTTGCTGCAGTTACAACATCATATCCTCTGAATTTGAGTATTTTGGATGTGGCTTCACGAAAATCTCCATCATCATCGATCATTAAAATTTTACCTTTCATTTTTTTCCTCCTTTATTTCTGGCAGAAGAATTGAAAAAACAGTTCCTCTACCGGGTTCACTTGTTACTTTTATTTCTCCTGAATGAGCATCAATAACTCTCTTTACTATACATAAACCCAAACCAGTCCCATCTGTTCTATTACCTGGATTTACCTGATAGAATTGATCAAATATAAATGGCAATTCATGTTGAGAAATTCCAATTCCGGTATCCGAAATCTCCACCTTTACATACCCGTTTTCCATTTGTGCTGCGATGGTTACGTTCCCACCATCTATATTATACCTGATACCATTTTCCACTAAATTAAGAAAAACCTGCTCCAGAGTATTTACATTGCCGGATATAAATGCCAGGTTTTTCGGAATATCCATTTTTACATTTACATTATTTTGTTTAGCTAATGATTGCAAAGTATCCGGGATTCTGGATAGGATTGGAATTAAATCTGTTGGCTTTAATTCAGACACCAGCTTATTTGCATCGATTTTGGCAAAGTCGAGCCATTCTTTAATAAGTCTAATCAATTCATCAATACGGATTTTTGAGCGATTCAGCATATTTTTTTGTTCTTCAGAAACAGAACCCACCATACCACCGAGAATTACTTCAAAATATTGTTGAACAGCAACCAGCGGAGTTCTAAGCTGATGTGAGACCATACTGATGAAATTTTCTTTCATTCTATCTTTTTCTTCACGTATTCTATTTGTTTCGAGAATTAACTTCCGTCTTTTCAAAGCTCTGCCGGTAACTAATCGTAGTTCATCAGGATTGAATGGTTTAGGTAAGAAATCGCATGCTTCCCTTTTCATTGCTTCCACTGCTGATTCTATCGTAGCATATCCGGTTATGACTACTGAGACGATCGTGGGATCGATCTTTTTTATCTCTTCCAGAACTTCCATTCCACTCATTCCGGGCATTTTGAGATCCACAAAAACAAGGTGTGGTTTTAATTCTTTGATTTTCCTTAATCCTGTAATACCATCATTAGCAATATCAACCTGATAACCGTCTTTAACGAAAACCTGACGACAGGAATCGCAAATATATTGCTCATCATCAATTATTAAAATCTTATCATTTTCTGTTTTCATGCTATAAAGATATGGCAATATCTATACCACAAAACCAGTGATAAAATGGAAGTACCCTAACTTTTTAAAATATAGTAAAATACGGTTTGTTTTTATTAATATTTCGGGAAAGTAAATACTAAATTATTATTAACTTCTGAGGAATTTATCCTCAATGCTGAGGAATTAATCTCCAGATTCTAATTTATATTTATCGATCTTCTGACGTAATGTTTTACGGTCAATTTTGAGCAAATTTGCTGCTTTACTTTTATTCCAATTACATTCTCTTAAAATTTTTATTATGTGTTCTTTTTCAGCAGAAGCTAAAGTAGTGGAATAGTTTTTTAAACTAACAAATGAAAAATGAAAAATATCTGTTGGCTCTATAATATCACTTTTAGTAAGTACAACTGAACGTTCGATTGTATTTTGCAATTCCCTTACATTTCCGGGCCAATCATAATCAATAAGAGCTTGCATAGCCTTTGGGGAAATTGATTTTATTTTTTTTCCTCTTTTTTGGTTATATTTATTCAAAAAATAATTTACCAGGGAAGGAATATCATCTTTTCGGAAACGAAGTGAGGGTAAATCTATAGGTATCACAGCTAACCTGTAAAACAGGTCTTCACGGAATGTATCTTCTTTAATGCCTTCGACAAGATCTATATTTGTTGCTGAAATAATTCGAACATCAATTTTTACTGTCTGGTTACTTCCAACTTTCGTAATTTCACTTTCCTGAATTGCTCGCAGGAGTTTCCCCTGAATATTCGTACCGATATTTCCAATTTCGTCAAAAAAAAGAGTTCCGGTATTCGCCAACTCAAATTTTCCATGTTTGGAAGCAATTGCTCCTGTGAATGAACCCTTAACGTGTCCAAAAAGTTCACTCTCAAAAAGGGTTTCCACCAGGCTTCCGCAATCTATAGTTACAAAAGGTTTATTTTTTCGTGAGCTGTTTCGATGAATTGCTCTGGCAACCAGTTCTTTTCCTGTTCCACTCTCACCTGAAATTAAAACTGTACTATCAGATGGACCTACTCTTCTTATCAATTCTTTTATTTTTATCATTGGTTTACTTTCACCGATGAACTCATCCATTCCAATATATGAATCTAACTGATCGCGAAGATAGATATTCTCTATTAAAAGTGTTCTTTTTTCAACCATACGTTTTATAATTACTCTTAATGCATCTGGTGTAAAAGGTTTGGGAAGAAAATCATTAGCACCAATTTTCATAGCTTCCACTGCCGATTCAACTGTAGCATATCCGGTAATAACAATTACAACTGTATCAGGATAATTCTCTTTTATCTTTTTCAAGACACTAATACCACTAATACCCGGCATTTTCAAATCAAGGATAACAATATCATAAACCTTATTTTTCAGAAACTCCAGACCTTGAAGCCCATCTTCAGCTTCAGTCACGTCATAATGGTCTTTGACAAGGATTTGACGGCATGCATCACGTATATGTTTATCATCGTCAATAACTAATACATTGGTTAGTCTATCCATTTTGCTCCTCTATAGGTAAACTGATAACAAAAGTGGAACCTTTTCCAACTTCACTCACAACACATATATTCCCCTTGTGTTTTTTGATGATTCCATAACTTATTGATAGTCCCAGACCTGTGCTGTGAGGTTTGTGGCTTGCCGAGAAAAAAGGATCAAAAATTTTCTTAATATTTTCTTTTCTAATGCCGTAACCGGTATCTGTAAAATTTACATTTATAAATTTTTTATCAGTAGAATAGCAGGTTTCAATGGTTAATTCTCCCTTACCTTCCATTGATTCCACTGCATTAAGCAGGATATTAACAAATACCTGTTGAATCTTAGCTTTATCGAACATGATATGTGGAATAGTCAGATCATACTTTTTAGAAATCTTAACATTCAGAAATAAGGATTGATTTTTTACGAGCGAAAGCACATCCTCAATAATATGATGAATATTATCCTGCTTCATCTCCGGTTCTGTTTGACGGGAGAAATCGAGTAGTCCTCTTACGATTTTCTTGCACCTGGTTGTTTGCTCCACAATTTTTTGCAGATTCTCTTTTTCAGGAGAGCCTTCAGGCAAATCCTCTAAGATCAGGCTGCTATAAATTAAAATGCTACCGAGCGGATTATTAATTTCATGAGCCACACCTGCAGCCAATTGGCCAACTATTGCCAGTCTTTCTGATTCCATGATTTTCTGTTGTGTATATTCTAGTAATTTCTGGTCTCTTTCCCTGATGGAATCTGCCATAAGATTAAATGTACTGCCCAATTCAGCAAATTCATCTTTGGATTTACATTCAACTCGATGGCTTAAATCTCCTGATGCCAGATTATGCGATGCAGTAACAAGACGCTTTATCGGTTTGATTATACTATTCCCAAGAAAATAGGAAATTGAAAAAGATACTATAACACCGGCAAATGTAATCAACAGAAAAGTCAACAAGGTATCTCGTTTCATATCTGTAAATTCTTCTTCTAGAATTCCCACATACAAAATACCAATAATCTCATCATTAATGTTTTTTATTGGTTCATAAGCAGTAATGTACCAATTGTTAACAACGAAAGCTCTATGAATCCAGGGATTTCCTTTGATCAGTACCTGATTGTAAACTTCTTCGGAAACCTGTGTCCCAATTGCTCTTTCCCCATCAATTGTTTCAACATTGGTTGATATGCGAAGATCATCCTGAAAAATGGTTGCTGTACCAATATCTTTCCCTTTGTAAGTTTCTCTTCGATACACAATATCTTTAATTTTATCAACGATTTCAAAATTTCTATTCAGTAAAACTCCACCATATAGTACTCCGATTAAATTACCTTCGTAATCAAAAATGGGAGCTGCCGCCTTTATGATCATTCCTGAAGTTTCCTCCTGCTCCAGTCTTTTTCTTGCTTTAGGGGTTTTAATTAATTCAATTCGAGCCTGCTTAGGAAGTTCCTCGTTTTCTAAAGATAATTCATTTTCAGAAAATATCTGGGTTGCTGCTACTGTTTTTTCTTCATCTATTACTTTCTCCACAATTTCATCATCTGCCAGACTATCACCAAAGAATTCAGGGTTATTTGCTCGCAGAAGAACTGTTCCATTCTTATCTGTGAGAGTAAGAAAATCCAAAGATTCTACTTCGCTGATTTTCTTAAGTTCTTTTTCTAAAGATTTGATATCCTGTTTCATGAAGGCATTTTTAATAAAAAATCTCAAAGCTGTCAGGCGTATGGAAGTTTCGACTTCCCTGGTTTTTTCATTATAAATTTCCCTTGCTGTATTAAGGTCTAATTTCACTTTTTTCTGGGCTTGTTTCACAATCCTGTCACCGATCAGATGCACTCCTACAAGCGTAGCTGTTAAACCTGTTAATACTATTACCAGCAGGAAGAAAATGATCATTTTTAATCTAATTGTTAGTTTCATTATAGTTATTCTCCAAAATCAATAAAATTATTAAAAATCCGAAACGATTATATCTACGCGTCGATTTTGTTTTCTTCCTTCTTTTGTATTATTACTTGCTATCGGTTTTCTAAAACCATACCCGGTAGAACTAAGTCTATTCTCATCAACTCCAAGTTCTATAAGGAACTCCTTAACGTTATATGCTCTATCTTCCGATAATATTTGGTTGAATTCAGCAGAACCTGTATTATCTGTATGTCCTTCAATAATTATTCGTGAATCTCGATACACAAGCAGTATACCTGCTACTTTTGCCAGACTGATTTTTAGCTCACAGGAAAGGGTGGCTTTACCGACATCAAAAAGGATATCAGACATGGATATAATAGTTCCGCGAGCATCTCTTTTCACATTTATAAGGTCATTCTGAAGTTTGTAGAATCTACGTTCAGCTTCTGCTTTTTTCTCTTTAAGTTCTTTTTGAATACGGATCGCTTTTTCGTTTGCCAGTCTCTGCTTAATCTTGTTTATTTCTTCTCTCATCTCATTTATTTCTCGAAGGATTGCTTCACCTTCTTCCTGCACTTCCAGGTTAACTGCATAATTTCTTGCTGCTACCATTTGAATCTTCGCAGCTTCTGTTAATAGCTGGAGCATTTCAAATTCTTCTTCAGCTTCCTGGCTATAAAGGTTATCGGAATAAAGTTCGATCGCCATTTCAATCCTTGCGAGTACTATCGGATAGAGATCAACTTCACGGGCAATTCCAGCTTCCAGATATTCCTGGTAAGTTTTTGTGAGTTCTGCTTTAAACTCATCAAGTTTTCCTATCGTGAATTCTTCTGACCAACAGTACACATTAAAGGTTAGAAACAATAATAAAAATATTAGCTTGTATATTTTTTTTTTCATTTTTGAAGCTCCAATTTCAATTCCTTTAATTCTTCTTTGAGATATTCAAGCTGTTTCCTGGTAAGTTGAAGAGATTCAACCTGTCTCTCATGCTGCTTTTTGCTTTGTTCCAGATCATTTAAACTGAGAGCCAGCCGATATAGGATGAAAGCTTTATCGATGTTTATATGCAGCCTTTTTTCCTTATTCCTTTCTTTAAGTTCTTGATATTCAGCATAAAGCCCGTCAGCTTTTTTTGTGAGAGTAGATTCCAGTTTCTGTCTTTCGCAACTTTTCTTTAACACCTTTACCTGATATTCGTTTCTTGCTAATTCCTGTTTCAATAGTTTCCTGCTTGAAACACAAAATAAATTAAAACTCAAGAACATTAACACAATAAAACAAATTAATTTCTCTTTCATAATGACTCCTTTTATTTAAAATTATTATAAATCAGCAATTATTTGATTTTATGATTTATAATTGAATTTACTGCTTTTGCGATAAATGGGATATCTTTTTCAAAAATGCTCTGCACATCGAACAGCAGATTGCCTTCACGTAAGATTCCCAGAATGGGACGATCAAGTTTCAGAAGTCCGGAAAAGATCCTTTTTGCAAATTTCTTATCAGCGGAAACCAGCATTACAGCTTTACTTTTCAATTGAAGCTGAGGGAGTGTTCCACCACCCGTCCGGGCAGGACTGTCGATTATTTTACATTCTATATCAAACTTATTCAGTTCTTTTTTTAGGAGGTTCGCCAGTCTTGTTCTTTCTGAATCGTCCCTGTTCAACATCATGAAAATAGGTATTTTCGTCAGCAGGTCTTCGTCTTTAAGATAATATCTCAAAACTGTGATAAGAGCAGCAATAGTAAGCTTCCCCACCCGTAATGCTCTCATCATGGGAGCTTTTGCCAGTTTGGAAATAAGTTCTTTTCTGCCGGCAATAATACCAGCCTGGGGACCACCAAGAAGTTTATCACCGCTGAATGTAACCAGATCGATTCCGGCATGCAGAGAACTTCGTACATCCGGTTCATTTTCCAGGGGAAGACCTGCCGGCTTTCTAAGTAAACCCGAACCCATATCATAAATAAACAAAAGGTGTTGCTTTTTTGCCAACTTCACCAGTTCTTCTATTTCAACATCTTCCGTGAATCCACCGATAAAATAATTTGATTTATGTGCTTTCAGGATCACCTTTGTTCTGGGTGTGATCGCATTTTCATAATCAGATAGATGAGTACGGTTCGTGGTTCCTACTTCCACCATTTTCGCTCCGCTGGCATGCATTATCTCCGGAATGCGAAAAGAACCACCTATCTCGATCAGTTCACTTCGTGAAATTATCACTTCCTTTCTGGCAGCAAAGGTCTTCAAGCATAACATCACGGCAGCTGCATTGTTATTTACTACTATTGCATCTTCTGCCTGCATAACAAATTTAAGCAATTGAGAAATATGCGTATTCCTCTGTCCACGTTTGCCTTTCTCAAGATCGAATTCCAGGTTGGAATAGCCCGTAATGATCGGTTCCAGTTCTTTTAATACATTCTGTCCGAGAGGAGCCCTGGCAAGATTTGTATGTAATATAATTCCTGTGGCATTCACCATTGGTTTTAAGGATGTTGCTGCAATGGATTGGATAATATGGCGAATATAAAGAATTAATTTATCAAGAGAGGAAGCTTTTTTGTTATTCTGAATATTTTCCCGTTCGTTTTTCAGCGTTTGACGAATAGCATATTTTACCAGTTCTACGCCATTAATTTCTATTTCTTTTTTTATCTCCGGTAAATTCAGCAGTTTATCGACGCCTGGTATATTTTTCAGTTCATCTTTTTTCATTACAGAACCTTTTGTTTCTTTTCTTACTTTATCAAAAAAAGAAGTTAAATATTTAAGTCAATATGTTTTTAGAGAATGCTATAACTAAATCAAAATAATAAAGATGGGTTAATATACGCTCCCTACTCAAATTGTACACCAAGTTCACAAACAAACTTCGTGCAAGAAGAGGGGTTCTCATCCATCTTTTTAAATAAGCAAAAATGAATCCGTTAGATCCGTATAAATCCGTGAGCAAATAAAAAAATGGCACGCCCGAAGGGATTCGAACCCCAAACCTTCTGATCCGTAGTCAGATGCTCTATCCAATTGAGCCACGGGCGCACACTGTGCTAAATCCCGTTTATCAGCTTATAATGTCAAGATTAATTTTAGCTTTCGGCAAACCTAGATAATATCATTTTTAACCTGTTTTTTTCATTTCTTTTTGAAATGTTTTATCTGCTTGACATTATAACAGAAAGCAGATTTATCTTCCTGGCAGGTAAAGAAAAATGATAAAGATATTAGAACTTATTCGTTATTATTTTGCTCATCATATTATCTTCAGTGTAGGCTTACTGCTTCTGGTGGGATATCTTCTGGGACAGTTTTCCGAGAAGATCAAATTACCTGCCATAACCGGTTATATTCTGGCTGGAGTATTAATTGGTACTTCCGGACTGAAAATGATACGGCAAGAGAACATGGAAATGCTTTATGTACTTTCCGAGGTAACACTTTCCTTTATTGCCGTGATAATCGGCGGAGAGTTCTCTTTTCACAAACTGAAATTATACGGTAAAAAGATCATCATTCTCACTCTCGCGCAAATGCTACTAACCTTTATATTGGTATCAGCCGGGTTGCTTCTGCTTGGGCTTTCGAATTACGTTTCCTTTTTGCTGGGTGCCATCTCTGCTGCCACAGCTCCGGCCGCTACAGTTGTTATTGTAGAGAAATTGAAAGCAAAAGGTAAATTTGTTGATTATCTTTATGGAATAGTTGCACTGGATGACGCAGGAACAGTTATCCTGTTTTCCCTGGCATTTGCTTTTACTACTTCCGTTCTGGGAAATACCCAGCTCCACCTTTCCCATATCTTTACACATGCCATGAAAGAGATCATCATCTCATTACTTATAGGAGTAGCTTTTGGTTTAGCGATCCATTTTGCAACTTTTAAAAAGCGTAACCTGAATGAAATCAAGATACTATCTCTGGGTTTTATTTTTCTTTCTACTTCAATTTCCATAAGCTTGAATCTTTCTCCACTAATTGCCAATATGGCGCTGGGAATGATGATGATGAACTTAAGTAAAAAAAATGTCAGAATCCTTTTTGCATTGGAACCACTTACACCACCTCTTTATGCAGTCTTTTTTGCTATAGCCGGAACAGAAATGAGTATAACTGTTTTTAAAGAACCAGGTATTCTTTTGGCAGGATGTGTGTTCATTATTTTACGCAGTATTGGTAAATATTTCGGGATATATTTTGCCTGTGCAGGTCTTAAAGTTCAGAAGAATATTAGGAATTATCTGGGATTAAGCCTGTTACCGCAAGCAGGAGTAGCTATTGGATTGGTTCTGTTCATTCAGGGTTCACCCTTTATTGCAAATGCATCTCCTCAAATTAAAAACGAAATAGGTAAAATGATTAATATTGTGTTAATGTCAGTATTTATTAATGAAATAATAGGTCCGCCACTTTCCAAATTTGCCATCAAGAAGAACCTGAAAAGGAGATGATCATGAGTATTTCGGAAGTAGTGAAACTGGAATGTTGCGAAATTGATTTAAAAGCCACCGATAAAAAAGATACTCTCCATAAACTGGCAGAATTAATGAAACGCAGTCGTGAATTCCGTAATATCGAGGAAGAACAGATTTTCGCAGCACTGAATGCACGTGAAGAGATGGGCAGCACAGGTTTCAGCAAAGGTATTGCCATTCCACATTGCCAACTTGAAGGGCTTAATAAGTTCATAGTAGCTATTGCTGTGAGTAAAAAGGGTATTCATTTCGATTCCATTGATAAGAAAAAATCACACATTTTTGTAACGATCATCGGACCAGTTGACAAACGCAGTGAACATCTGAAATTATTAGCAATAGTGTCGCACATTTTCAAGGAACCCGGAGTTATCGAGGACATGCTGGGCACCACCACTAAAATCGGCTTGTATGAGGAATTCCTGCGTAATGCCGATTCTGAAGATAAAGCAATCTCCCGAAAAGGACATGATAAGTTGATGATATTGATCGTGAAAGATGAACAGATCATGCAGGATGTAACCGAAGTTTTCATTGAATATGGTATCCAGGAATCTACTATTATCGATACCCAGCAAATGGAAAATCTACTTTCCAAAGTACCATTGTTCATGGGATTTTTCAATTTCACCGGCGAGAAAAATCCTTTCAGTAAGATCATTTTCGTTAAAATTTCAAAA
>JACKQG010007654.1_pt1 | contig 10769 bp, 14 predicted proteins | sample 8237621 | NCBI WGS metagenome assembly JACKQG01 (sample SAMN15677084, study PRJNA649215) | marine metagenome | biome: marine; feature: Black Sea; material: saline water; isolation source: suspended particulate matter (SPM) from the Black Sea western gyre | collected 2013-06-09/2013-06-10 | depth... | reverse complement strand
CCAGCCAGATTTATAAGATATGAAGTATGTGAGGCGATTGCCTTAATGCCGGTTATTATCTTTGCCTGTTCAAAGAGTTCTATCTCCTTTTGTGTTAATATGCGTTGCTTCCAGGCGCTTGCAGATTGCGTAAAAATCTGAAGCGCAGTGCATTTTAGCGCCTTTGCCTCATACAGGGCGTTATGCAGGCCCTTTGCAATTGAAAAATGCGCTCCAAGCAGGCATGAATTCTTTATAACCTTTACTTTTTCTGTATTTTTTCGATGCATGTAGTTCTCAACTCTTTTGATGCTAACGAATTTATTATAATTCTTGTGAGAATAAATTGCAAGGAGCAAACAGGTAATAAGTCTTCGCTTATAAATTACTGAATAATATTGTCGTAAGGCCGCTGACTACGGGTGTTTGGCAATTCATTAATTAAAAATATACTTGTTCAAGAAAAAATTCTTGACACATTTTGTGTTGCTATTGTATAAGACGGACATCTTCATACTCTTCAGTCGAATAGAATAACTTTTAAAAAATAAAGGTGTATGTATGAGATTAATAGCCACTTTTATCATCCTTTTTGTTTTCTGGATGGTTATGGCAGGAAAGTTTGATCTATTTCATGCCTCGCTCGGAGTTATTTCATGTCTGATTATTACATTTTTATCTGGTGACTTACTGTTTAAAGAAACCAGGAAGGGGAGAGGGAAAGAAGTTATACGGTTTATAGTTTATATCCCCTGGCTCATATACCAGATCATACTTGCCAACCTTCACGTAGCACGTCTGGCATTAAGCCCAAGAATGTCCGAGCTTATTAATCCTCAGTTAATCAGATTCAAAGTAAATCTAAAATCAGATATTTCAAAAGTTACATTTGCAAACTCTATTACCCTTACTCCAGGGACTATTACAGCAGATATAGTGGGCGATGAATTCGTTGTTCATGCCTTGAGTCAGCCTGTTGCAGATGATTTATTGTCTGGCGAGATGGAACAAAGAGTCGCACATATTTTTTCGGAAGACTAAAATCGGAAGACTAAAAAAATGGATGTTTTCTTTTTAACTATCAGCCTCTTATTATGTGTCTTAGTTTTGGGCTGTCTCTATCGAGGTGTCTACGGGCCAACGGTTCTCGACAGGATAATAGCTGTCGGGGCTATCGGCACTAAAACAACTTCAGTTCTTCTTCTTATGGGGATGATCTACGGTAGAGTAGAGATGTTTGTGGATATCGCTTTAGCTTATGCACTTCTGAATTTTATCGCAACCCTCGGGGCCGCAAAATTCTTTAGAGTCAGAAAAAGTATACTGCCGGGCTCAAAATACTTTAAGGAAAAAGGAGTTTCATAAATGCTAATCATTACCATACCGTTGGTCCTGGTCGGGCTTTTCTTCTTTTTTGCAGCAACCGTCGGGCTTATACGATTTCCCGACTTTTATGCAAGGATGCACGCCACTGGAAAAGGTGATACGCTTGGCGCAGTCATGGTGGTTGCGGGGCTTGCCGCCTACAATCTTTTTCATGGCGGATTTGAACTGGGAAGTCTTCTGACAAGCATAAAAATTGTATTTATTGCTGTTTTCATCTTTTTAGCCAACCCTACGGCCACCCATGCACTCACCAAGGCAGGGCTAGATGCCGGGGTTGTCCCATGGACAAAGGGGGAAGCAAAGTGATCTGGCAACTTGATCTAATTTTACTTTCTCTCGTGGTTATATGTGCGATAGCTGCAATCAGTGTAAAGGATCTTTTAAGTTCAGCTATCATTCTCGGTACATACAGCTTCCTTATGTGCCTGATCTGGACGGGGATGGGTGCCGTTGACGTTGCTTTTACCGAGGCAACTGTCGGAGCTGGTGTAAGCACGGTCTTCTTTGTTGCTGCAATATATCTTACTACAAGGAGGACAACGGATTGAGACTCTTAGCTCTTTATGCCGTAATTGTGACGGGAGCGCTCCTTATATATGCCACAGGTGATATGCCCAACTGGGGTGACCCTAATTCTCCTCCATCCACGCACGTGTCTCCCAGATACATAGAAAAGGCAGACGAAGAAACTCATACTCCCAACATGGTTACGGCAGTACTCGCTGACTATAGAAGTTATGATACTATGGGGGAAACAACAGTTATCTTTGCTGCCGGGGTTTCATGCATTCTGCTTCTAAGAAGGAGGCGACACAAGTGATAAGCAAACATGAAGACGTAATTATTGAAACTTTGTCAAGGCTCCTTATACCATTTATTCAGACATTTGCCCTGTATGTGCTTTTTCTCGGACATTACAGCCCAGGAGGAGGCTTTCAGGGGGGAGTTCTAATGGGGGGAAGTTTCATACTCCTTGTCATTGCACATGATATAAAAGAGGCAAAAAGTCGGTTGACCGAAAAAATGAATATTATATTCAACAGCACCGGTGTCCTGGTATTTTCAGGAACTGGCCTTTTGTGTCTGATACTTGGCGGTAATTATTTAGATTACAGCCAGCTTGCTGCAATCCTGCCGGTTGGTCCGGAAGAAGCAAGGTCGCTTGGTATCCTGGCAGTTGAAATTGGCGTTGAGATCACGGTTGCGGCCGTCATGGTATCTATCTTTCTTGATCTTGCCTCAGGAGGCGAACATGAGGGGGCATTGAAGTAATGGAAATAATGGAAGTTATAATCGCCAAGTATAATTACTGGATTTATATTATCCTGATGATGATAGGCTTTTATGCAATGATTGTTAAAAACAATCTTGTAAAGAAAGTAGTGGGAATGAATATATTTCAGACCTCTATAATCCTTTTTTTTATCTCAACAGGTGTAAAGAAGGGTGGAGCAACCGTGCCAATAGTTATCGGGGATGCTCATGGGCATGCTATCCCAGGCACTCTTCATGCTATTAATTATGTTAATCCCCTTCCTCATGTTCTCATGCTTACAGCAATCGTAGTTATGGTGGCAACATTTGGAGTGGCCCTGGCCCTTATAATAATGATTTACAGGGAATATGGGTCCTTAGAAGAAGATGAAATTTTAGGGCTTACAAAATGACAGCTTCACCATTTCCCATCTTAATCGTAGTGGTTCCCCTGATATCTGCCTTCTTTGTCCCCATTATTGGATGGTGGAAAAAGAATTTATGCTATCCTCTGGTCATTGCAGCCTTGTCTATTTCTGCGCTTTCATCCATTGTCATCCTTAATACGGTCATAAACCAGGGTACCATCCACTATTATCTTGGAAATTGGGACCCTCCCTGGGGGATAGAATATGTTATAGACCACTTCGGTGCCTTTATGGCGCTTATTGTGTCATTTGTGAGCCTTTTTGCAGCTATCTATGCAAAGAGAAGCGTTGAACAGGAACTTCCTGAGAAGATTGTTTACTTCTATTGCGCCTTTCTTTTGCTGATAGGCGCGCTTTTAGGTATAGTGGTAACTGGTGACTTGTTCAATCTCTATGTGTTTTTAGAGATTGCATCCATTGCAGGCTATGCCCTTATAGCCATAGGAGAAGATAAAGCTAGAGCACCGGTTGCCAGCTTTAGATACCTGATTATGGGGACAATTGGTGCCTGCTTTTATTTAATTGGCGTTGGTTATCTCTATATAGTTACTGGCTCACTAAACATGGCTGACTTAAAGATTTTGCTCTCTCCACTATATGCTAATGAAGCAGTTCGAACAGCTTTTGTTTTCATTTTCATTGGCCTTAGTATAAAAATAGCTTTTTTTCCTCTTCATACTTGGCAACCCGATGCTTATACCTATGCGCCTTCTGTGGTAAGTGTGATAATATCAACAGCGATGGCAAAGACCTACATTTACGCACTAATAAGAATAATTTTCTCAGTATTCACGCTGAATTTCGTCACTCTTTTTTCGCCTATATCCGATATTATTTGCTGGGTATCTGCGATAGCCATGATTGTTGGCTCTATATATGCGATAAGGCAGTTTAACTTGAAAAGGATGCTTGCATATTCGAGTATAGCGAATGTGGGATATATCATGCTCGGCGTTGGGCTTTGCACTTCTACAAGCTTAGGACTAACTCCGGCATTGATGCATATACTGAACCATGCACTAATGAAAGGGTGCATGTTCATGGCGTCGTGCGCATTTATCTATAAGGCAGGGTTGTCGGATATAAGGGACTTTACGGGGTTGGGGAGGAAGATGCCTTATACATGCTTTGCCTTCACTTTAGCTGCTCTTGCGATGATAGGAATGCCACCAGGCGTAGGATTTATCTCAAAATGGTATCTAATACTTGCTGCGTTAGAAGCTGGCAGATATATATTTGTAGCTGTGATATTCTTTAGCACCCTTCTTATGATCGTTTATTTTTTTAATGTGATAGAAATTATGTATCTAAGGGTAGGAGAGGAAGTAGGAAAAGAAATAAGAGTAAATGAGGCACCGATAAGTATGCTCATCCCAGGGTTAGTCCTCGGATTTCTCTGTTTTGTCATTGGGGTTATCTGGATGTGTGGGATTCCCTTGCCTATATTGGAAGCAGTTAATTCAGGATTTGGATTGGGGGTGGTGCCATGACGGTGGAATCCATTAGACCATTGTTAGCAGTTTCATGTCCGGCTGTTTGTGCTTTTATCATATTACTATATAGAAAGCAACCGAACATAAGGGAAAGCTGCACGATAATTGCCAGTATAATACAGTTTTCGATTATCATCTTAATGGCACCGATTATTCTAGAAGGAAATGTAATCAAATGCCATCTCCTTACTATATGCCCTGGGATTGTTCTTAGTTACAAAGTAGATGCTTTTGGCCTTATTTTCGCTATTACTTCTTCCTGTCTATGGATTTTGGTATCTTTCTTCTCCATAGGCTATATGCGTGCATTAAAGGAACACGCCCAAACTCGATTCTATTTTATGTTCGCCTTAGCTATTTTTTCTGCAGTAAGTATAGCAATGTCTGGGAACCTGATCACGTTTTACGTTTTTTTTGAGGCATTAACGCTGTCAACATACTGGTTAGTTGCTCACAACGAGGATAAGGAAGCGTTCTTTGCGGGTCATAAGTACTTAACATATTTGCTTATCTCTGGTTGGTGCTTCTTCACTGGGGTGGTGTTAGTATATTCCCTTACAGGGACTACCGATTTTGCAAGTGGAGGGATATTGACATCCGATTCTGCGTCTAAATTTGTATTAATGGTATTATTTGCGTTATTTATGTTGGGCATGATGAAAGCTGCGTGGATGCCTTTTCACTCATGGCTTCCCACCGCAATGGTTGCGCCAACGCCGGTAAGTGCGCTTTTGCATGCAGTAGCGGTGGTAAAGGCAGGCGTTTTTGGAATCATTAGAATAGTATGTTATGTCTATGGGGTAGATTTAATGCATGCCCTTGGTCTTGGATTAGTGCTTGCTTGTATAGCTTCTTTCACCCTAATAGTTGCCAATTTTATGGCCATTGGACAGGACAACCTGAAAAGACTGCTCGCATATTCCACCATAAACCAACTGGCTCTTATAATCTTTGGGGTAGCACTATTAAGTCCTATGAGTATAACAGGCGCAATGATACATATTCCTTTCCATGGTTTTATGAAGATAACACTATTTCTATGTGCAGGCGCTATATTAGCAATAACCGGTAAGAAGAATATAAGCGAGATGGCCGGGCTGGGAAGAACAATGCCTATAACAATGACGGCATTTACCATAGGTGCAATGGGCATGTGCAGCATTCCGCCGGCAGCGGGATTTATAAGTAAATGGTATATCTGCTTGGGTTCGATACAATCAGGACAGATAGCCTTCTTATTTGTCGCCATAGCAGCTTCTTTACTGGATCTCGTTTATTTCTTCCCCGTAATAAGGACTGTATTCTTTAAGAGGCCAGCGGAAACGAAGGGAGGGGAGAGAGAAATAAGGAGAAAAGAGACAGGACAACCTATATATCTTTTCATGGTTATTCCTTTAGCCATAACCGGAATTTTCTCTATCATATTTTGTCTATTCCCGAATACGTTCAATATATTTGACCTCGTGCGAATGGCAGTAAGAAATCTCTTCGGAGGTGTGTAAGGATGAAAATTCTACTTAAATTATACTATATTTTTTGCCTTGGTGGAAGTGTTGTAGTAGGTTTATTGCTGCTTCACTTCCATATGCTTCATTATCACTTCTCGTTTCAATATATACCGGGATTTTTTGCCATTTATGGATTCTCATATTGTGCTCTTTTGATTCTTGGAGCCAAATTACTGGGCCTCTTGGTTGAGAGGCGTGAGGATTATTATGAGAAACGCAGGAGGAGGTTGGTAAAATGATTGAATGGATACATCCCGGGGTTGTAATTATTCTTGGCGCTTTCTTGCTACCATTTATTAGAAACAGAAAAGCGAAGCAAGCATACTTCCTTCTGCTCCCCATAGTAGGGCTTATAATCCTAATTCTAACATCAAAGGGAGTTTTCGGTTCTATTCCTTCTTACCCTGATGCTCTTCATAAATGGCGTATCCCATTCTTGCAATATACGCTTGAGTTAGGCAGGATAGACAAATTGAGCATGGTTCTCGCATACGTATACGTGATTGTTGGGTTTAGCATGAATGTATTTGCACTCCGCGTGAAGAAGGATTGGGAGCATGTAGCCGCATTGATCCATATCGGAAGTTCGGTTGGAGCAATTTTCGCTCGTGACATTTTTACCTTCTATTTCTTTTTGGAGATAACGACTTGGTCAGCTGTATTCCTCATTTGGCATCGGGGCACGAAGTCATCAAGGAGTTCTGGATTTAGATATCTTTTCTGGCACATCTTCAGCGGTGCATGCGTGTTGGCAGGTGGTATCATACATGTGCAAACCACGGGGTCAATTGATTTAGTTCTCATGCCCTGGGGCTGGGGCTGGGATTATTTTGGCTATTACCTCATGCTCCTTGGATTTCTAATAAATTCGTCTTGTTTTCCAGTCCATTCATGGTTGTCTGATGCCTATTCTGAGGGATCTGTTACTGGCGCATTATATGTGACCGCATATAGTACAAAGACCGGGATATACTGTTTGTTAAGATGTTTCCCGGGTTTGGAGCTTGTTATGTGGTTGGGGGTGATAACTGCCGTGTTTGCACTTTTCATGGCGGTGCTTGAGAACAATGCAAGAAGGCTCTGCGGCTATCACATCATCTCTCAGGATGGATACATGATATGTGGAGCAGGAATGGGAACTTATCTGGCACTAAACGGTGCACTTTCTCATATTGTCTGTCATATTATTTACAGCGCGGTGCTTTTCATGGGTGCAAGTACTGTGTTATCAGTAACAGGAACGAACAAATTCACTGAAACGGGCGGTCTCTACAAATACATGCGCATCTCCTTTTGGCTTTATCTGATTGGTGGTTTTTCCATTTCCGGAGCACCTCTATTCAATGGATTTGTGAGCAAGAGCATGACCATAGAGGCTGCAGAATTGATACATCAACCAATTATATATCTAATGCTTGAAGGAGCTACGGTAGGAACTTTCCTACATACTGCTGTAAAACTTCCCTGGAATTTATGGTTTCAAGGGAGAAAGGAGCCACCAGCGGATATAAAGGTAAAACTAAAAGAGGGGCGTGAAAATACGCCTACAAACATGTTAGTTGCCATGTGCATCCCAGCGTTTCTGTGCGTTTTCATTGGTGTATATCCATCTATACTTTACGATATGCTTCCTTGGCCAGTTGAATTTGTTCCTTTCACCACTACTCGGGTATTTTCCGTAGTTCAACTGTTTATATTCACATTTTTGGCATCCTGGTTTTTAAGAACACTAATTCGGGGCAAACCAACATATACACTCGACACAGATTGGTTCGCGAGGATACCTGGTAATGCACTCGTTTTGTTCTGCAAGAAACAGCTGATGACGTTTGGGAATTTCATTGATAATGTACAATTGAAAATGGCAGGTGCTTTTAAGTCTTTCACTGGCGAATCTGTTGTTTATGAGCATGGGATGGATAAATTTTATCATGTGGGACTCACATCTATTCCAACGGTCATCTATAATTGGATAAAGCAGTCTCGGACTGAGATTGGGTACTTACAACGGGCTTTAATGTATGTCCTTGTACCTTTTATCTGTTTCCTCTTCATAATGTTGTTTTGGGGTGTGATAAAATGATACCTCATATTCTTCTTCAAATAGTAGTAGTGCCGGTTGTAGCTTCCATAATTATATTTTTAACCAGATCAAAAATAGGTGAGAAAGCAGGCTGGATAGCAGGCATTACTCTCCTATACACTACTGCTCTTCTTTGCATAACGGCTCTCAGAGTTTATCAGGGTGAAATAATTTATGAGGAGTACCCAATTGGACCGGAGGTGAGTTTAAATCTTCTAGCAGACGGTTTGAGTCTATCAGTTGCATTGATAATAAATTTAATATCCGTTGCCCTTGCATTTTACTCAATACATTATGTAGAACACAGGGTAGAGGTAATATATGGAGAAGTGGACAAAAAGACAAAGACATGGCTTATATATTACACCAGGTTTTTCTGGTTGTTTCTCTTCTTTCCCGTAGGTTTTATGGGTGTTTGCTTTGCTACAAACGTTATAGTATTGTATTTTTTCATGGAACTATTAACTATTATTCCCCTTTATTTCATAATGGCTCAATTTGGTTATTCCGACTATATAACGCGTCATAAAGTTGCCCTGATGTGTCTTTTCTGGGGAGTTGGTGGGGCAACCCTCTTCCTAATTGGGATTCTATTAGCTCATACACAGATAGGGAGCTTTGAGATCTCGGAGTTACCAAATCTTGCAGGAAATCCACTTACCTTTTGGATTGCATTGATTATCCTTCTCGGTTTGGCTATTAAGCTGGCAATAGTTCCCCTTCATGTTTGGATGCCCTGGGTTCACGCAGAACATCCCACATGCATAGCGGGATTGCTTGCAGTTTATGCGAATATAGCAGTTTATATAATGGTTAGGGTTCTCATCTTACCACTCCATGAGGATCTCAAAGTTTTTTGCATGCCTATTCTGGTGTTTGCTCTGATAACCATGGTATATGGCTCTCTTCTTACATTAGCTCAAACTGACGTGAAACGATTCTGTGCTTGCTCAACTATAAGCCAGTTATCATACTCTGTATTTGGAATTGGCGCCATGACTATTTGGGGTATTGAAGGTGGACTCTTTTACTTTCTGAGTCACATCTTAGGTAAAGCAATTCTCTTCTCAACTGCTGGTATATTAGTTTATGTGACAGGAATTAGGGATATGAGACAGATGGGCGGACTTTGGTCTAAGATGCCGATAGTCGCTATACTTTGGATATCGGGCTCACTAATACTCTCAGCTCTTCCTCCTACAAGCGGTTTTGTAGGAAAATGGATACTGTTTACAGGTGCTTTCCACCGAATGTATGAAAATCCCATCGGACTGATAATTGTAATTCTGGCTATCCTCTCCACTATACTAACACTTGTATATACCTTCTTGGCTGGGATAAGAATATTCTTTGGTCCATTGAACCCTGAACTATCAAATGATAAGATTAAGGATCCTCCATTAATCATGAGTGTTCCTCTTCTCATTCTGGCAGTTCTAGCTTTTATCCTGGGGGTGTATCCTAAGCCCCTTTTGACTTGCCTTCACTCTGTGATAGGTTTATTATAAGTATAAGTGTTTTTCAGTAGTTTGATGATACGTGTTCAAACATTATTTTATGGAATTTTTTAGAAAACTTAAAAATGAACAAGAAAAATAAGATATTCATCCTTCTCTTGTTTTTTCTCTTTGGTTATGTATCGATAACCTTTGCTCAACCTGGGAGCCTTAAGTGAATGTTTAAGACAGAAGATAAAATAAACTCTTCCCCTGCCATAGGTTCAGATGGTACTATATGCTATATGAATCCAAAAATAGGAAAATATGCCCAATATCTAATTAGGGGAAGAATAAAATGAAAAAAATATTTAAGAAAAACCCTGGCGTGGATTGGGCCGTAGTTGGTAGTATCGCATTTTGGGTCATGATGATAGCTATAATCACAGCTCTCCTACCATTTTTCCAGCCAAAAACACCACACATAGTTCTGGAGATCACTGAAGCGGCTGCAAGTAGAGGAAACTTAGCAATAGCACCCCGAAATGGAGATGCTCTATGGTTTGCAAACACGAAATGCATATGGACACCTGATATATCTGCTCCGGATGTCACCGAAGATGCTGGCGCTTTGGTGTTAGCTGGGGAAGAGGCTAAAGAGGGCATAGTTTCGAAATTAGAATCCGGTGAAGTGGCTAAATTAGAAAAGGATATAAATATGACAGAAGGAAATGATGGAAGATTATTAATTATAGATGTAAAGAGCGGTCAGCAGATATTTAGCCAGACAGTAAAAATTACAAAGTAAAATTGGCATACATAGAAGGAAGCAAAATGGGAATATTTAATAAGTCTATTGAAATACTTAGGTTTATTGATTTGTTCAAAGCATATAGATCTGCAGATAAGGATGACGTTGAAGGGCTGATAACTATCTTGAAATACAGTAAATCCAATTTTGCTCGGTGGGAAGCGGCAGAGGCACTTGGAAAGATAGGGAACAAGAGGGCGGTAGATCCCTTGATTGAGGCCTTGAACGATGAAAAACATCTTATTCGATGGAAAGCGGCAGAGGCACTTGGAGAGATTAAAGATAAGAGGGCGGTAGAGCCATTAATTCAGGCCTTGAAGGATGAAGATGAAGATTGGAGTGTTCGGAGGGGTGCGGCAGAGGCCCTTGGAAAGATAGGGGATAAGAGAGC
>JACKQG010007652.1_pt1 | contig 10771 bp, 8 predicted proteins | sample 8237621 | NCBI WGS metagenome assembly JACKQG01 (sample SAMN15677084, study PRJNA649215) | marine metagenome | biome: marine; feature: Black Sea; material: saline water; isolation source: suspended particulate matter (SPM) from the Black Sea western gyre | collected 2013-06-09/2013-06-10 | depth... | reverse complement strand
CCGCCACTTCCCCAGCGGAACGAAAGCCCAAGCGAAGGAAGGGTTTGAGGCGGACTCGAATTTCTTCCTCCTTGCCATCGGGATTCTCGGGTTCGGCAAAGAATTCCTTCCAAACGCCAACCGTTTTTTCGTTAAAATCCGGGCTTTCCAAAATGGAAACGCTCAGCTTCAGAAAAGAGTCCAGAAGAAGAGGTGAAAGCGTCAACTTGTCGGACTGGTTGTCGAAACCATGGGCAGCCCGCAAGTCCTTGGGAAAAGAGCGAACCTCCTGGAAACCCTTGAATGGCTTGAGGGAACGACACGCCACCCGCACCTGATCCGGCATTTTTTCATTTTTGCCGAAAAGATAGTTCTGATGACGAGTCATTATCTTTTCGGGAAGCTCGAACACATCCTTATTGAGGCGAAAGAGATCTTTGATCGAATTGTTGTATTGAAAACGGTTCAGGCGACTTATCCTTGGTGTCTCTGCCTGGTCAGACTCAACGGCCAGACGCATAAGGTCCTTGAGTATCCCGACAGTCCGTCGGCGTTCCTCGTCCGAAAGCTGTTCCTCGTCCTCGGGGGGCATGTCGGCGAAGTCTATCACCTCGATCAATTCCTTGATCAACTCGGGCTTGCCAAGCAAATCAACTTTCGCTTCGAGTCCCTTTAGGTTTACCTTACCCTTGGTCTTCTCACCCCCATGACATTTTACGCAGTTTTGCTGAAAGAGGGGCTTAAGATAAGAGCTAAATTCATCTGGCGCCGCGATAGCACTGCTTGCACTCAAAAGAAAGGCAAATGAAAGAAGACTTCCGCGTCTCTTGATATTGATTTCAAACATAAAGATTTATCCAAATTCGCAAAGTGTGATAAGTTTCAATTCGAATTTAAGACATTAGGCCTGAGATCGTTCCTGTACTATTTGAGAATCGATCTAATTCAACGCCCAATTCCCGAGCAATAGTTAACCATGCATTGCTGATCGGGGTACCATTCTTGCATTGCAGGTGGCGTCCGTGTTTCAGGGTGCCTTGAGCCTTGCCTGCCAGCATAAGAGGCAAATCAAAATATTGGTGAATGGCTCCATCACCTAGACCAACTCCGCAAGCAACAATCGAATTATCGAGCAAGGAGGTTCCATCCGCCTCCTTCACACCCTTCATTCTCGAGAGCACGTAAGCGTATTTTTCCATGTGAAAAAGATCGATCTTCTGAAGTTTCGCATAGCCCTCCCCTTTTTGACTGTGTGACATGGGATGATGGACCACCGGTTTGTCGAAAACTCCTTCGTAGAGCATGGAGGCATTCCATCTTTCCGGCCCGATCATCATCGTGGTCACGTTGGTAATTCCCATTTGCAAGGCAGCGATCATAAGGTCGCATTGCAACTTGATGTATTCCCCCCGGGGAAGCACCTCGTCGGTCGGCCGAACAATTCCTGCCTCTGCAACAAGTTTTCGAAGGCGTGACATCCTGATTTCAATATCCCGGACCATGGTCATGAATGCATCGAGAGTATCCTTGTCGTTGCGTCCCAGTTTCATGGAAAGGGACTTCGCATCGGCCATGACCAAGCTGGTAACCTCGTTCAGGTGATCGTTGTACCTCTCGTCATCCGACAGGAACAAGCGGTCGTATAGAGCCTGAGGATCCTTGATCGATGGAGCAAACTGATCAACGCCATACCAGGAAATGTTGTCGAACCTCATCGACTCCTTGCCCTGGGTGAATCCGTTGCAACTGACCTTCATGGTTTTTAAAGGAGTTCAACGGCCGAGCTTTTCGCCGATTACGTGATCCAAAGTGCGCCCTTGCAGAAAGCGTAGTTTTTTCTCCGAAGCCTCCTCGGGCGAAACACTGCTCAAATAACAGGAAGCACCTTGCTCGTGAGCATCGCCACCCGACTTATAGGGCCGATCCAGCCCTGTTATCAGGGTGATGTTTTCGAGATGGCTCGATAAGGGCTTCATCGTCGGGGTCAATGGCAAGGGGTAAACGCCGGGAGGAGCGGAATCACTATTATCTCGAAATTTCTCGGATCCCTTGACGGTTTTGAATCCAGGCGAGGTGCGTTCCGCCTCGCCGGGAATGAAGCAACGCCGGACAAGACCGTTGGGCAAATACATTAAAACGAATTTCTTTGCAGGTCTTGGGGTTTTAGTCGTTTTCGCAAGCGAAGGGAAAAACGGCAGGGTCAAAAAAGCCCCGTTGCCAAGGAGGAATTTCCTTCTAGATGATGTTGGCGAGAACATTTGCTCAGGTCCAAAGGTCCGAAATGACGCCCGTGCTGTCGGAAAAACTGTCGATCTCCAACCCCATCAGGTTGGCCAGAGTAAGCCAAAGGTTGGAGTTCAGCGTGCCGCTCTTGCACTTGATCAAGCGGCCTTGTTTGATTTGTCCCTGCCCCTTCCCCGCCACGATCATTGGCAGATCGAAAAACTGGTGGGTGGCTCCATCTCCCAATCCGGCGCCATAAGTAACAAGTGAATTGTCGAACAGAGTCGTGCCGTCGGGCTCCTTCATCTCCTTCATGCGGGAAATGACGTAGGCGAACTGCTCCAAGTGGAAGATGTCGATTTTCTGCAATTCCTTGGCCACTTCCTCCTTCTTCTGGTTGTGGGTCATGCTGTGATGCTGCACGGGGTTAGGAAAGACTCCCTCGTACATAAGAGAGGCATCCCACCGTTCGGGACCGATCATGAATGTGCTGACGTTGGTGATGCCCATTTGCATGGCAGTCAGCATAAGGTCAGCCTGAAGCCTAATGTATTCGCCTCTGGGCAAAATTTCGTTCTTGGGCTGGTCGAGATTCGTCCCCTTGATAATCTTTTCCAACTTATCGATACGCAACTCGATGTCACGTATCATGGTAACAAACCCATCCAAGGTATCCCGATCCTCATTACCCAGCTTACGGGACAGGCTCTTCGTGTCAGCTAAGATCAAGTCGGTGACGTCTTGTACGTGGTTGCGGTATGAATCGGCCATGAACAAACGATCGTAAAGTTTTCGGGGATTCCTTATTGAAGGTGCGATTTTTCCCGGCCCATACCACGAAATGTTGTCGAAGAAAATATCTTCCTTCCCCGCAGTGAAGCCATTGCAACCGATCTCAAGGGTATTGAAGGCGGAAGTGTGACCAACCTTGTCCCCAATCACCTGGTCCAAGCTTCGCCCATTAGGATGCCTCATGCCCTTCACCGACGCTTGCTCAGGAGAAACGCTCGTGAGGTAGCAAGATGCTCCTTGGGCATGAACGTCCTGGCCGTTCTTAAAAGTACGATCCAAACCGGTGACCATGGTGACGTCGTTCTTGTGCTTTTCCAGCGGACGCATGGAAGAAGTGAATTCCAAGGGGTATATACCGGGAACGTTCAGGATTCGCTTTTTGTTCTTGGTCTTGTCGGCGTTGAAGCCACCCACGAAACCTGGCAGGATCGCCTGTTCCTCACCTGGGAAAAAGTAGCGACGCAAAATCCCGTTCGGGATGTACATCATAATCAGCTTCTTGTTCGGCAAGATGGCCTTGCCCTTGGCTCCGGAAAGAGAAGGAAGAAACGGCAACGAAACACTGGTCCCGCTACTTCTCAGGAAATGTCTTCGTGAAATATTCATTCCATACAAACGTTTCGGCTTTGGGTTTGCTTGTCAATCCGATTGAAGCCCGAACGGGAATATTTCCCTTTAGGGAAGAACTACTTTTCGTTTACGCGGCCGAGGCCGAACTCGTTGCCGATCTTGGAAACCTTGCCGTCAGTGAACTGCACCTCGATGAACTTGGAACTGGCGAAGGGCTTGCCGTCGGGGCCCTTCAGCGAAGCAACTATCTTCTTGGTCTTGGCGTCGAATACGTCGGGGGTGTGGCAGTAGGCGTAGGCCCCGTCCAAGCTAAAGGTGACCCAACCATGGCCGCCCGCACTGAGGTCGACGTGCCCCTGGGGAGCGGGAGGTGACTGGGTGAGGTCGAAAATGAAAAGTTTCTTGCCCTTTTGGTCACTGATCCAAAGCTCGGTCTCACCCGGATTCATGCCCGCCCCATGGGTGCGGTGCTTGATCTTCTTACCCGTCTTGGGATCGGTCGCGAAGACACGGTCGGTGACCTTGCCCGTCTCCAGGTCGACGACGTCGAAACCGGCATGCTTGCCGAGGCAAACATAGGCCCGAGTATTGGCGCTGTTGACGGTGTAGGGGAATACCCCGGACTCACCGACGGGAGAAATGGTTTGGAGTATCTTGCCATCGCTTGCCCGAAATTGAGTCAGTGTAACGTTGGTCCCAAGATAAACGTATTTTCCGTCAATGCTGGCTATGCTGTTGTGGGCCCGCTTATTGACCGCGATCTGATCGATCTTTTTGCCATTGGCGGCATCGACCACGATGAACCCGTCCTTTTCGGAGCCCCACCACCAACCGGTTGGGGCATAGATTCGCTTGCCGTCGGGGGTGATGCAGGACCGGTCGCAGCCCTGCTTGAACTTGGACTCCCAATTCACCTTTTCAGTGGCGGGATCGAAGGAACCCAAGGTACCGCCTGTGGTCGAGAAGTAGAGGCAGCCGGTTGCGGTGCAACCAGTGAAACCGCGCATGCCCTCGCTGAAGACAGGGAGATCAATGCGGCGAACGTACTTGTGGCCGTCATCGATGGAAAACACGAGGATGCCAGGGGCGGAGGATCCCTCGCGCTGGGCGCCGTCCGGGGTGCTCATATAAAGAAAGCGACCGTTTGGCTTGGCTTTGTCCGCGTGAAGAGGATGACCTGCCAGGAGGGCGAAAGACAGGGAGAAAAAGAGGGATAGGATGAGTCGTTTCATGATGGGAAGCTTTGGGGTGGTGTGAGGACGCCGGTTTTCGTCAGGTCCCTATTGTTGTTAGAGGAACCGAGACACTGCAATCCAATCCTACCGGCCAAGGGCTTCCATTATTTTCAGGGCCACGGCTTGGCCGAGCTTTTTGGATCCTTCGGTCTTGTAATGAACGTCACCGGGTCGAACGGAAAAGTCGGTAGGAAATGAATCGGTCAAGGCGTTCAGGTCATTGATCTCGATGCCGTGCTTTTTCATTACGCGGGCGGCGGCTTCGTTGTACTTGTCGTCGTCGCCCACCTTGCGCCCCGCCTCGCCTTTCGGCACCGTGGTGGTGTGAGCCCAGATCAACTTGGCCTTGGCCTTCTTCAAGCGAGCCGCCAACTGGTCCAGATTCTTCTCGTACTGTTCAAACGAGGTGGTGAGAGTTCCACGCTCCTTGTCCCGACGCCCCTGCTCCTTGGATTGTGGATGACGGTAGCAGAGATCCCACAACCCCCAGTTGAAATGGATGACGTCCCAATCCGTTTCTCCGAGCCAGCGATCCAGCATCTTCTGCCCCGTGCCGGTGTGCTGGGCGTTTCCCTTATGGTGTCTGACGTCGACCTTGCCCTTCAATGCCACCACGACGTGCGGGGTATAGCCAATCGAAATGGAATCACCGATGAGAAGAGCCTTGGGCAACTCCTTGGCTTCCAAGGATGCGGTCAGGACAAGAAAGAATAGGGCAAAGACCGTACGCGTTTTCATGGGCAGGTCAGGATGGCCGAGCTTACTTTTTGAACCATGGTTGGCGCGCGTTGTTCGTAACTTCGGCGTCAAGGGCCTTCATGCGGGCCTGCAGTTCCTTGACTAATCCGGGTTTCGTCTGGGCCAAGTTGTTCTTCTCGCCGATGTCCTTGGCTAGATCGAAAAGGTGGAGTTGCGCCTTGCCCGCGTTGTTGCGGCGCTGCTTTTTCACGAGCAACTTCCAATTGCCGCTACGAAGTCCCTCGAGGTCGCCGCGGGAAGTGTAGTGCAGAAACTCCTTGCGGGGAGACTTATTGGCGGTTCCCTTCCAGAGTCCGGACGCATCCAGTCCGTCAATCTTGTTACCGGCAGGCAGGGGCTTGCCGGTCAGGGCCGCAATGGTCGGTAGGACATCGATGGTGCCGGTGAGTTCGTCGCAGACCGTACCCGCGGGAATCCCCGGGCCGCGCATCACGCAAGGTACACGCTGACCGCCTTCAAAGGTTGTTCCCTTACCCTCGCGGAGCGGTCCCGCGGAACCTCCGTGGTGACGGAACTGCAGCCAAGGACCATTGTCCGTGGTGTAGATGACGTAAGTGTTGTCGACGAGTTTGAGGTCGTCCAGCGCCTTGAGCAGGCGGCCCACCTCGGAATCGATGTGCTCGATAGTGTTAATATAGGCGTTCTTGGGATTGGGGTCGCGGACTTCATCCGGGACATAAAGCGGAATATGCGGCATAGAATGCGGCAAGTAGACAAAGAATGGCTTGTCCTTGTTGGCCTTGATGAAGTCGATGGACTTCTGGGTATAGCGCCGCGTGACGGTGCGCTGGTCCACCGGCACCTCGATAATTTTCTCGTCCTCGAACAACGGGGTTTTCCATTTGGTGAGGGTCGATTCCGGATTGTTCCATAGAATATCCATGCCTTCCCAACCGCCCCTTGGCTTTTCTTTGTTGTCGGGGTGGTTCATGTCGTTGGAGTATGGGATGCCGAAGTAAGTGTCGAACCCGTTGGAGGTCGGAAGCACTTCCTTGTGATGGCCGAGATGCCACTTGCCGAAACAGGCAGTGGCATAGCCTTGGCCCTTCAAGTGATCGGCAATGGTGTGCTCCTTGGGGTTCAGCCCCTTGGTCGATGACGGAAACAAGACGTGCTGGTGCATGCCGACTCGCTTGGGATAACAACCCGTGAGCAAGGCGGCCCGGGACGGCGTGCAGACCGGGGAGGCCACCATGAAACTCGTGAACTTGCGGCCTTCCTTGGCAATGCGGTCGATGTTCGGGGTATCGATTGTCTTGGAACCAAAACAACTCAGGTCGCCGTAACCCTGGTCATCAGCGAAGATGATAATGAAGTTGGGCTTGGCCGCCTGCAGCACTGCAGACACAAATAAGAAAGTGGCAAGGAGAAGGATCGTTTGTTTCATGTCAGTTGTCTGGAGGTGGGTTGTATTTGAGTTCTTTGGGGATTGTTGAGGTTAAAGTTCTTTTTTCAAACGATAAACTATAATTTTGTAGGATTGGGGCGGGCAATAACCTAGGGCTCGAACCCGAGAGAAACGCTAAGCCAGGCAGAGAAAGGAAACCGTGCCCTTTTAGGTTATTTGCCAACGATTGCCAAGCGCTTGAACAGTTTGTCGTTTTCGTAAAACTCGACTGCCTGACATTTCCCATTTGGGATCGAGAGGATCAACGAGCAAGCGAAAGTAGCCGAGTCGCTTTTCTTGATTCTCGTTTGGTAACGCAGTTGCACCACCCCGCCCTGTTCGGTCACAGAGGTGACTCGGTAGGTATAAAAGACCTTGCCTCGCCTGATGGCGGCTAAAACCAGCTGGGTATTGAAGACATCGGGGGCGAGACGACTTGTCTCCGATGACGAAAGCGACGCCAAAGACCTGACCGAACTGCTTTCGGTTGTCGAGGACAACGAAGGAAGCAGAAGAATCGGGCTCGAATTTATTGGAGACGAAATAACCCGAGTAGGTTTGAAACTTGAGCTTGGCTGTTTCTTCGGCGGAAGTAGCGTGAATAAGCAACCCCATGAAGAGGCATAGGACCAGGCTTGTTTTCATGATTTGCGACTGAAGATATCGAGAAATGATTACTTGACCGTCACCGTTACCGAGGTCGCGGCATACCCGATCAAGTAGCTTTTACCTGCAAGCGATATCTCGTCATTGGCAAAACGTCCGGTGATTGATTTTGCCTTCAGCACGGTGTGGTTTTGCCCCTTCTTTGCTTTGCCCGTCTCCACCAGGCTTAGCTTGCCCGAGAGTTGAACCGGACCTTCCACGACCAAGGGTTTCATCAAGCTCAAGGCCAGCGTACCCTTTGAGTAAAGGGCGGCGTTCACCACGCCATGGCCCGTCAACGTCCCGCCATCCCGGACGTCCAGCCACCGCAAGGAACCGACCGAACCGCCCTCGAGAATCAATTGACCCTTGTCCGCAACCCGCAGTTCATTGCGGGCACTGATCTTTACGCCGGGCTTCACCGTCAGTTTTCCACTGAGTTCAAGCCCGAGAAATGCGACATCCTGATCAGCCAGGACCGAACCTTGGACAATTTTCGCGCACCAATGGGCTTTCGGGGAACCGCTTTCCTGTATATAGGTTTCGCCGGCGTTTTGGTAAATGTAATCACTCCAATTCGAGGACTTGGCGATAGAGGCATCCTTCGCCCCCTGCCAGGAATGATAGGTGTTGGCAAAGCCTGCTGCTTCATCCACACGTTCACCCGTGAGCAAAGCATTGAGCTCCTCGACCAATTGCGGATGCTTCGAGACTATGTTGTTTTTCTCGGCCGGATCGGCCTTCAGGTCGTAGAACTGGACTTGCTGCGACTCTTTCCCGTCTTCGCCTTTTTTACGTCGTTTCTTATTCTTTCCGACCGGCTTCTCGACCTTGTCGTTTCCACGCGAACGGATTAATTTGTAGCGACCTCGAATGATCGAAGCTCGGCCACCCGCCTCATGAATCAAGAACTCGCGAACTCGTTGTTTTCCCTCCCCCGTCAGCGTCGGGGCCAGTGAGACTCCACTCAAGCCGATGGGAGTCGGCGTGCCCGCCAAATCGCAAAAAGTGGGCAGCAGGTCGGAGCAGTCCACGACCAGGTCCGTATTCGAGCCGACCTTCAGTTTTGATCGGGCCGTAATATTTGCAGGCCAGCGCATGATGGTCGGCACGCGAATGCCTCCCTCGAAAATGCTTCCCTTCGAACCCAACAAACCGCCATTGGCATCCAACTGAGTGCGATTGCTGCCATTGGGTCCGCCGTTGTCCGACTGGAAAACCACCAAGGTATTTTTGGCGATCGAATCCGATTTGTCCCCATCACCATTCGGATCCTCCAAGGCAGCGAGCAGGTTGCCGAAATGGGCGTCGATGCGGGTGACCATGGCGCACCACTGCTTGGACTGGGCGGCCAGTTTTTGAAAGTAGGGCTTATCCTTGTACGCCTGGTCCCAATCGGGGAGCTTCTGAACGTCACCAAAAGGTCCATGCGGGATCTGGGCGGCAAACAAACCGAAGAAGGGCTTACCGCTTTGGTTGTAACGAATCCCCTGCTTGCGCACGAAATCTAGGGCGGCAAAGGCATAGACGTCATCACAGTAGGCTACCTTCGGGTAATCCGGATGATTTTGCAAAGCCGGATAATTCGGGTAGGCCTTGTTGTTTGTATACTTGGCCATACTGTTGGGCTTGAGCTCGAGTCCGCCCATTGTCCCGGGCTTGGCGGGAGCGTTCCAGAGGGTCGGCTGGAAGAAGGTATGAGCCCGCACGTGATGCAGCTCGGCCACGACGTAGTGATAACCGTGGGTGGTCGGCAAGGTCTGGAGATTGTCGAGCGTGGGATTCTTCCCGGACGAAGAACCACCGTAGCCCCACTTGCCCCAGTAACCCGTCGCATAGCCGGCCTTTGCCAGAACGTCCCCCATGGTCAGGTCCTCCGTACGGATTGCCTTCTTCGCGTTGTTTGGATCGTTTCGGTCTGCAAAAGTGTAACCTTGATGAAATCCGGTTTGCTGGGAAGAACGGGCGGGGGAACATACCGTGCATCCATACCCCCTGCGGAAATTCACCCCGGCAGCCGCCAAGCCGTCCAAGTTCGGAGTCAGCACATAGGGCTTGCCTGCAGCCTTGCGCTCGATTTGACCATTCGGGCCAATCGAACCCCACCCCATGTCGTCGACGTAGAGGTAGAGGATATTCGGACGCTCCGCGGCAGAAGAAAGGGAAGCCAACAGGATGATTGCAAAGAAAACGAGAGGGCTGATTTTTTTCATCTTAGACATATCGTGATCCTTCGAATTTCAATCGTTTCCTGCAAGGGATAAGCGCAGAAACGAATTCCTTTGTGTGGCGCCGACTAAATTGGCTAGGTGGGTACTCCACCCTTATCGCGGGAATTAGGCTAGGATCTCCCGGATCCGTTGAGCAAGGCCATGGTCGGTCGCATACAAGGCCCCGCGATGATTCATGAAGGTGGAGTCGGCCCGGTTGAGGTCGAGCGGAGCACCATGAACATCACTGACCACGGCTCCGGCTTCCACAAATAGGCATGCGGTAGCCGCATAATCCCAGAGACTTCCTCCACCTTCCTGCGGTTTGGCAAACTTGAAATGACAACCAGGGGCCTGTTCCAAGGCATGGCAAGCATTGATCACCGCGCCACCGAACTGGGTAGCCACCAAGCCATTCAATCCGATGGAATGGGCATAGGCTTGCAGTGCCTCCATTACCCGCTCGAACTCGGGGCGATTCATAAAACTCCGGTCGTAGGTAAAGGTCAGTTCCTTGGCTGATGAATTCAAGGTCCAAGGCTCGCCGTTTCTTTGAACGCCCTGCCCCTTCGTCGCCTGCCATAGAACGTCGTGAACGGGATCGAAAATCACTCCGATTTGGGGCGAACCGTCCCGGGCCACCAAACCGATGGAAACCGAATAGCCGGGTTCCTTTCGAATAAAGGGCAAGGTGCCGTCCATCGGGTCGATGCACCAGAAACAATCCTTTTCGAAACGGCTGCCGTCATCCTCGTTCTCCTCGGTGAGCACCGCCAGATCGTACTCTTCGCAGGACGGACCGAGAATCCTCAAAATGGCATCCTGGGCTTTGCGGTCGACCTCTGTCACGACTAGAGACGCATAGGTGTCCCCACCCTCCTTATGCAGAACTTCAACCTCCCGGTCCTGATAAGAACGAATGAGCTCGCCGGCCTCGAGGGCGGCTTGAACCGCCTGCTTGGTCAATGAGA
>JACKQG010007651.1_pt1 | contig 10772 bp, 7 predicted proteins | sample 8237621 | NCBI WGS metagenome assembly JACKQG01 (sample SAMN15677084, study PRJNA649215) | marine metagenome | biome: marine; feature: Black Sea; material: saline water; isolation source: suspended particulate matter (SPM) from the Black Sea western gyre | collected 2013-06-09/2013-06-10 | depth... | reverse complement strand
ATTACGAGCGTGAGCGTGGACGGACTTGTCTGCCGACCCGAGGTCATCGCCCAGATGAAAATGAAACTTGTACTCGAAGAGTTCGGTTTCCTTGTTTTTCATTTTCATGGTATTACGCTTAAATATTATATGCTTGAAAGGCATGAAATGCAAACGCCTCGACTTTCTAAATGGGGCAAACTGATTGGAAAGTTTGTTGCCTTGGCGTAGGGGTTGCCCTAGCGAAAGTAACTCTGCTCCATTAATCATGATGATTTTACAGCTAATTCTAGACTGACCATGAAACAATCTGACTCTTCCCTTAATCGCCGCTCTTTTCTCCAAAACGCCGCTATCGCCACGGGCTTAATCTCCGCTTCGGTCCCCGTTCGCCTTTTGGGCAAACCAAGTCCGGCTCCTTCGACTAAAGTGAAGCTTGGTTTCGACAACTTTTCCATTCGAGCCTTGGGATGGAAGGCTCCTCGACTTCTGGAATACGGAAACAAGCAGAAGGTGGACACCATTTTGTTTTCCGACTTGGACGTGTTCGAAAGTCACGATACCGGTTACCTGAAGGAGATCAAGCAACAGGCGGACAAGTTCGGGATCGCCATTCACGCCGGCACCGGGGGCATATGTCCCACCTCTCCAAAATTCATCGATAAGTACGGTTCTGCGGAAGATCACCTCAAGCATCTTCTGAAAGTGGCCAAAGCCTTAGGTTCGCCCGTGGCTCGTTGTTACCTCGGCAGCATGGAAGACCGTAAGGGGCCCGGAGGTATTCAAAAGCATATCGAAAGCACGATTCAGGTTTGCAAAAACGTTCGCAAGCATGCCCTCGATGCCGGAGTCAAGATCGCCATAGAGAACCATGCGGGCGACATGCATAGTCGTGAGCTTGCCGACCTGATCGAGCGGGCAGGTCCTGAATACGTCGGTGCCACGCTAGATTCGGGTAACGCCACCTGGACCATGGAAGACCCTCTCGACACCCTCGAAAATCTCGCCCCGTATGCGGTTTCCAGTGGCATCCGCGATTCGATGATATGGGAAATCGATAATGGCGCATCGGTGCAATGGACCGCCATGGGCGAAGGTTGCGTGGACATGAAGGCTTTTGCCAAAAGATGGGCGGAGCTTTGCCCTCAAGTTCCCGTTCAGCTAGAAATCATATCCGGATTCTCCAAGCCGTTCCCCTACTTGGAAAAGGATTTCTGGAAACCCTACGAATCTATCGGTGCGGATGGTTTCGCTGGATTCGTCGGGTTAGCGAAAGCGGGAACTCCCATGGAGTCCTTCAAGGTTCCGAAGGGTGCCGATCGAAAGAAGGCTCAACAAGATTATCAAATCGCGGAGCTGGAACGTAGCATAAAGTATTCAAAGGAAACTCTTGGTTTAGGCGCGAGAAGTTGACCCGCTTTAGTTTCGAAGAAAAACAAATCAAATGAAGAAGTACATTTTCTTTTTCGCAGTCAACTGCCTTGCCTTTCTATCGTCTGCAGGACTTGCCGTTGGCGATTCCGTGCCGAAAGCTCTTTCGGTTCGAATCGATAAGGTGATCAAGAAAGCGCATGCCCGTCCGCTTCGTAGCGACGTGAACACCCCTTGGGTCGTGATGCATGCGGTGGTGGCCTTTGAGCACGACTTGGAGGTTTTCGACGTTGAGTCTGACCGGAAGCTAAATGCCATCGACTATCTTACCCACCACGCCAAGTTCGAAGGCAAACTGATTTATCAAGACGTCAAAGGTGTGCCTACCTTGAAGACCCGGGGCAAAGGGGATAAGTCCTTCCTCATTCAGGATCACGTGGATCAGTTCTTGTTTGCCTATGCCGATGCGGGTGTGAAGTTGGATCGTGAAATCGTTTCACGCACGGGAAGGAAATTCACGGTGCAGGACAAGTTGGACTTCGCCAAGAAGGGCTTTCGCGAGGATCAGGAACTTGGCTGGACCCTGGTCGCTGTCTCGACCTATGTTCCTTTTGACGAGGAATGGAAGACCGATACGGGTAAGAAATATCGAGTCGAGGATGTCATGCGTTTGGCCATTCAACGTGATCCGCGACGTGAAACGGAGGGTGGTCCGCACCATTTGTACGGGGTCGCCTACGCTCTTCGGAAATATCTAGACCAAGGCGGCAAGCTCGTCGGAGTATGGAAAGATGCGAAGAAATATTTGGATAAATACGTCGCTATCACGAAGGACTACCAACAGAAAGACGGAGCCTTTTCCGCCGCCGTGTTTTTTCGCTCTGCAAGACCGCGTACTCCTCGTCAGCTAATCAGCTCCACCGGGCACGCTCTCGAATGGATGAGCGTTGCACTCTCGCCCGATGAGTTGACGCAGGACTGGGTGCTCAAGGCGATTAACCGGATGGTGACTGATTTGGAAAAGTTTCCCACTGAGGTGTTCAGCGATGGTGGGTTGTACCATGCCGCACATGCTCTTCGCAGGTTCCGCGAAGCCACCGGCGGATAAATCGAACCTATCTAAACCAGCCCACTTATGGAGAATAAGCATAAACGCATTTTTCCGATTCTGGTTGCCCTCTCTCTCTGGAGCGTAACCGCTGCCAGAGAACTTCCCGTTGCCAAACCGGAAGAGGTCGGGATGTCCTCGGCTAAGTTGGGAAAGGTCGACGATGTCTTGAAGGGCTTTATTGCGGAGAAGAAGCTTGCCGGATGCATTGTGGCAATCGCTCGAAAGGGAAAGATCGTCCACTTCGGAACCTACGGCAAGATGGACGTGGAACGCGACAAGCCCATGACCCCGGGTTCGATCTTCCGCATCTATTCGATGAGCAAGGCGATCACCACTGCCGCCGCGCTTCTCCTGTTTGATGAGGGCAAGTACGACTTGGACGACCCTGTGTCGAAATACATTCCCGAATTCGAGGAACTTTCGGTTTGGAGAGAAGGTCAGGCGGAACCCGCCAAGCGACAAATGACCGTTCGCGACTTGATGCGTCACACCTCGGGGTTGTCCTATGGGTTTGTGGGAAACAGCGCGGTGGAAAAACGTTACAAGAAGGACAAGCCGATTGATCGGGCGGGCGATCTTCCCACCATGATAACAAAGTTGAGTGGCATTCCCCTCGCCTTCGAGCCGGGAACCAAGTGGCAATACAGCGTATCCATTGATGTTCTCGGTCGCCTCATCGAAATCTGGTCGGGAAAAAAGTTCGAGGACTTTCTTGCCGAACGCATTTGCAAACCCCTCGACATGAAGGATACCGCGTTTGACGTCCCTAAGGGGAAGGTCGATAGATTTACTGCCAATTACGCTCCAAACGGATCGGGCGAACTTCGCCTTATCGATGATCCCGCCCAGAGTCGTTACCTGACTCCCGCCGGACTCGCTTCCGGAGGCGGTGGTCTAGTTTCCACTACGCGCGACTACCTGCGGTTTCTGCAGATGGTGCTTAATGGCGGGGAACTCCATGGAACGCGCATTCTTAAGAAGAAGACAGTTCGCCTGATGACTCGAAACCAACTTCCCAAGAAGATTATGCCCATTCGAATAGGACCAATCCCGAGAGTGGGTGTGGGTTTTGGCCTTGGCTTTTCGACTCGCGTTTCAATGGGACCATGGGATCCGGGCGGAAGGGTCGGCGAGTTCGGTTGGGGCGGTGCCGCCAGCACGCACTATTGGGTTTCGCCAAAGGACGAACTCGTCGTGGTGACCATGGAGCAGATCATGCCGTACAGCTTTATGACCGAGTGGGCCGTCAAGAAGCTCATCTACGATGCAATCGAGAAATAGAACAAACCTAAGCGTCGTCGAGCGACTCACCTTCCGGAAGGTGGCTCACGTCGCCCCAGTGGAGCAGACTCCAACCTCCATCTTTCTTTTCGATCACGTTCACCGAGCAATTTAGCAACGCATATCTGCGAGGGGAATCCAATGAAAGTCCGATGACATGTCGGAATATAGCTCCGAGTACGCCTCCATGGGTGACGACGAGTATGCTTTTTCCCGAGTGCCGAATCGAAAACTCTTCGATCGCGTTCACGCATCGTTCATTGAATTGTCGAAAGCTCTCCCCTTCTGGAATTAGATAGTCGGGCCCATTGTTACGAAAGGATTCGTACACGTCGGGGCACTGGTCAAGCATCTCGGCCGTGGTAAACCCTTGCATGATGCCGAGGCCGCGCTCGCGTAGTCTTTCGTCGATTTCGAAGTCCATTGCCGATGGATCGGCAATCAATTTGGAGGTGTGGACGGCCCGACCCAAGTCACTCGTGTAGCAAGCATCGAAAGTTGCGTCTCTAAATCGTTCTCCCAAGGCTCTAGCTTGAGTTTGTCCATGAATTGTGAGTGGGGCGTCGGCATGACCCTGCCATCGTCCCGAAACGTTCCATTCCGTTTCGCCATGACGAACAAGAGTAATTCGTGTGACTTGACTCATAAGGACTAAGAAGTCTTAAAGATGCTTTCGCGTATCGTCACTTCCAAAAACACTATCCTTAAAAGAGTCTTTGATTCTTGGTATGACTTTCGGTAACCTGCCTGAATGATTCCCCAGGCCATCATTGCTCTGAAACGTGACGGCGAGCCCATTCCCGCGGCAGCCCTTCGAGCATTCGTTCTCGATTACGCACGTGGAGATGTCCCCGACTACCAGATGGCAGCCTTCGCCATGGCGACTTGCGTCAATGGCATGAGTTTCGAGGAAATCTCCGCTTTGACGCAAGCCATGATGGACTCCGGCGAAACACTCGATTTCGGCGATCTCTCTCGTATTGCGGTCGACAAGCATTCCACCGGAGGAATAGGCGACAAGGTCTCGCTCGTACTGGCTCCCTTGGCGGCCGCCTGTGGGGTTGTGGTTCCGATGATTTCTGGACGAGGACTTGGTTTGACGGGTGGAACCTTGGACAAATTGGAAAGTATTCCCGGCTATCGGACTGACCTTTCCAGTGCCGAGTTCCGACAAGTCGTGAATGACTGTGGTTGCGCGATTACCGGACAGACGGATCGTTTGGCTCCTGCCGACAAAAAGCTTTATGCCCTTCGAGACGTCACCGGCACCGTGCCTTCCATTCCCCTTATTACGGCCAGTATTTTATGCAAAAAGCTGGCTGCAGGCGTTCAATGTCTCGTTCTCGACGTGAAGTGCGGATCGGGTTCCTTTATGAAAACTGAGGCCGAGGCTCGCGAACTGGCCGAGACCATGGTTGAGGTGGGCACCCGTTCAGGTTGCCGAGTGGAAGCACTCGTGACCGAGATGAACCGACCCTTGGGCCGTACGGTAGGGAATGCGCTCGAGGTCGCCGAAGTCGTACGAACCCTTCGAGGCGAGGGTCCCTCCGACCTCGTCGAGATCGCGTTGGGTGTCGGCGCGGGGATGATTGTCGTGGACGAGGTCGGCACTGATGATGAAGAGAGGCGGGCCCTTCTCGCCAATGACCTCTGCTCCGGCCGAGCGTTCGATGTCTTTCTCAAGATGGTCGAATTACAGGGAGGAGATCCCACTTTCGTCGAATCCCCGGAGAAACTTCCTTCCGCTGCAACCGTTGAAAGCCTTTCCTCCCCAACCTCCGGTTACGTAACTGGCGTGGATGCCGCCAAAGTGGGTCGAGCCGCCTTCATCCTCGGGGCAGGTCGTACGCGAAGGGAAGACAACGTAGATTTCGCCGTAGGCGTGAGCGACCTCAAGCAGGTCGGTGAACCCGTCGCGAAAGGCGACTCTCTGGCCAGCATCCACGCGAATGCGACTGAGCACCTAGAGGAAGCCCGTGTCTTGCTTGGTTCCTCCTTTCTGATCGATAGCTCTCGTTCTGAGCCTGCAGCTTTGATTAAGGAGAAAATAACGAATTTGAATCTTTCCTTCGACAGCTTTTCTGCCTGAATCTTTATAAGCGAAGCAATTCTTGCCTGCGGTCGCGAAAGCTTTATTTCTTCAATGAAACAACCCGCCAAAATAATGAAAAACGTCATCGTCACTTCCGTGCTTTGCCTGTCCTTCTCTCCTCTGCTAGAAAGCGTTTTCGCAAATAAAGTTCCCACTCCGGAGCGCCTCCGGATCAACAAAGTCCCGCCTCCCGGACGCGGCCCAATACGGGTTCGACCTGTCCCCGGTGGTCATGCGCCGGCCAAGGTTCCCGCCCCTTGGTCCAGCCATCAGCATGTGTTCGTGGGCACTCTCGATAAAGTGGTCGCGGGGCCGGTTGGCCGGTCGTTTCCCCCAATGTTCACGCACAAGTTGAGCTTCACGGTAAAGGAATCCATTCGTGGTGATCTCAAACCCGGCGGCAAGGTGGAGATTTCCCATGTCGCTCGTCAACGCGTGGCCCCCGTCTTTCCGGATGGCGAGACCTGCGTCGTCGGAGCGGAGAAGAGTCGCGGTGGTTTTCAAGCCAAGGTCGTACAGAAGCTTGATCCGGCTGAAATCGCCTCTGTTCGCCTTGCCTGCGCCCTGCCCTTGGGATGGAGCGGCGAAAAAGGTGAAGTTCGCTCCCCGTGGATTAGCCTCAAGGCCAAGTGGCCCTCCAACCTAAAGGAAGGGGCCAAGCATTTCTGTGCTGTCACGGGAAGACCTGCACTTGGTTTCGGCATAGGTGCTACTTTCGCGGTTGAGAAGGTTCCGCCTGAAGTAGAAGTAAAGTGGACGAACCCGGATGGTGACGGAGAGTATCGTTTGACGGTTGCAAATGCCGGTGAGAAGCCGGTTGTCATTCCTGCTCTAAGAAAGCTTGGCGGAAAAGTTCTATGGAATGAAAGCGTTGTGATTCTCTGCCAAGGCAAGACCTACACCTCGCCCGGGGCAAAAGGCCTGTCAGTGGTCACCTCGCCCGTGACTTTGAAACCCGGTCGAAAGTTGTCCGGCATAATCAACCCTCTGGCTCTGGAGGGACCCGAATGGCCCAAGGGGGGCTACCGCATTTCCTTCCAGATTTGTCTAGGCGAAAGAAGCAGCACCCAGTCCTTCTACTATATGTCCCGCCACCACGACGGCATTCGAGCCAAACTTAAGAAGGGAGAGCCGATTCGTTCCCAAGGAGACTAAATTAATTCCCTCAACAGGGTTACGTTTTCATCCAATATCTTTCTTTCTGCACGCATCTAGCCCATTCCCATGAAATCCTTTTTCTTTCCTTTCTGTTCTTTGCTTCTCCTTGTCAATGTCTCGTGGAGTAAGCCCGAGGCACTTGAAATTTCCTTGGATAAGGTCAAACTGTTGCCGGGAGGCAAGGAGGGGGACGGCATCGTCGGTGACTTCTTAATTCGAAACGACAGAATCGAGGCTGTGATAGCTCATGCAACCCCACTGCGAAAGGCCAACATGGGAACTTTTTGGGGTGCTGAAAACGTAACTCCCGGATGCCTATACGATCTTACGCTTCGAGGTGCAGCCAATGACCAGATCACTGTTTTTTCCCCTTCTCGCCAGCAGGGAAAGGTTTCCTATGTTCGGATTTCGAAAGACGGTTCCGATGGCGAAGCAATCGTTGAGGTTGTCGTCACCTCGACAGTCTCAGGAGCATTGTTCAAGAGGCACGAATACATTCTGAAAGACGGTTGGCAAGGTGTCCTGATTCGATCTACGATTCGACATGAGGGGGATAAACTGGTCGATGGTCCGGTCACGGACAAGTGGACCAACTTCCGATCCCGAGGGAAAATCGGCTCCATTGAATGGGCCGACAGCATTGATCCCGCAGACAAGGCAGGATATGCCTATGCTTGGCTACCCGGAAAAGACGGGGCAATTCCTCCTGGCACTGCACGCTTGAAGCCGGGAGATGAAATTAGAATTGAACGATTTCTTGCAGTTGGTCGATCGCCGGCTGAGGCTGTGGGCTTAGTTGCGAATCAGCTTGAGCTAAAGACTGGCGAACTCTCGGTTCAATTAAAAGAGAACGATGGCGGACCTGTTTCGACAGGGCGTCTGGAGATTTCGACCGGAGGTCAAGTCATTCCTGCCTATCCGGACGACGATGGTCGTATTCGCCTCCTTCTTCCTCAGGGCAAAGCTTCTGTGATCTTCGTCGACCATGGCCGAATGTCTATGGAGCGAGACTTCACCGTAGGCGCGAAGAATGTCGAGTTGACTTTAGAGCTTGAGCCTCGTTCAGGCATCACCTTCGAAGTTCGTAAGCAGAATGGTTCCTTTTCTCCGTGCAAGGCTCAGTTTATAGGAATCGATGGAACTCCTTCCCCAAACCTAGGACCTACGGATCGAGCCCATGGTTGCAGGGACCAGTACCATTCGGAATCGGGAAAATTTTACGTAGCCTTGGCACCCGGGAAGTATCGAGTAGTGCTTACTCGGGGTATCGAGCATGATCATTTCGAGAAAGAGGTCATCTTACTGCCCGGCAAAACCGTTAAAGTTGAGACGACCTTGCGGCGAACAGTTTCGTCTCCCGGTTGGGTGAGCACAGACTTCCATAACCACTCCACACCCAGTGGGGACAATGTCTGTGGCACCGATGATCGAGTGATCAACTTGGCTGCCGAGCACATCGAATTCGCACCAACCACTGAGCACAACCGAATTTACGATTGGTCTCCGCACATACAAAAGCTTGGGCTTTCCAAGGAAATATCCACCATTTCAGGTGTCGAATTGACGGGCTCGGGAGCACATATAAATGCCTTCCCTCTAATACCGGAACCTTACAGGCAGGATGGTGGTTCACCCGTTTGGGTAGACGACCCTAGGATAAACGCGATCAACTTGCGAGAGTTGCATGGGCATCGCCCGGATCGTTGGATTCACATTAATCACCCCGACATGGTCGAAAACTTTATCGATCGAGACAAGGACGGCAGACCGGACGGAGGTTTTGCGGGTATTGTGTCACTTATTGATGCCATAGAGACAGAGAACTTCAGGCAAGCCACTATCCTCAATGGGGCTCCTTTTCGCATTACGCGCAGGGCGGCTCGGGAGCAGGTCACCATTAATCGCGAATTCGTCTGGTTGCAACTCCTCAACAAGGGAATGAAGATGTGGGGTATCGCCGTGAGTGACGCCCACCATGTGCATGGCAATGGCGTGGGCGGATGGAGAACCTATGTTCGCTCTTCTACTGATGATCCCGAAAAAATCGATTGGAAGGAAATAAGTCGTCGAGCAAAGGCCGGTCAAATGATCCTTACCACTGGTCCCTACTTGGAAGTCGAGACGGCAGACGGCGTCTTTCCCGGCGGGCACGCTCGGGCAAACGGTGAGATTGATCTAAAGGTTCGTGTTCAATGCGCATCGTGGATAGACATTGACCGCGTTCAAGTCCTTGTAAACGGTCGAGCCGAACCTACCTTGAACTTCACCCGAAAGTCTCACCCCAAGTGGTTCTCCGATGGGGTGCTGAAGTTCGACAAGTCGCTGAGGGTTTCACTTGATGAGGATGCCCATCTGGTTGTCGTTGCTTATGGAGAAAACTTTGACCTCAAGAAGGGTTACGGTTCAAGTGCCCAAGCTTCTATGAATCCTTGTGCCTACAACAACCCTATATTTGTCGACGTCGACGGAAACGGCTTTACTCCAAACGGAGATACCCTCGGGTTTCCCCTCCCCACTGGCCGACTTACGGTGACTCAGGCAAAAGCCCTTTTGGGCAAGGCGGGCAAGAAGCTCGATTAAACCCTTATCGAACTCCAAACTTAGAACGCAACTTGTGGATTGTGTTGTGTACCTTGTCCACGAGTTCGTCGCCATTGTCATTCTCTAGGTCGTAGGCGATTTCCATCTGCATGACGGGTTGGATGCCCTCGATCTCGATGAAAACGCTTTTACCGTCCGGTTGGAGTTTGGCGGCGAGAACCTTCAACTTGTCCCGACCGGTTTTCTCGGGGTTAGAAACCTTGTAGTCGGGTGAACCATATTGGCTTGTCCAGCGGTAGTTCCAGTGATGGACTGCGTAGGACTCGGGGTCATTTGCCAATTCTTCATCGAGCTTTACGCCGAAGCGGAGCAGCACTCCATTGTTGTGGGCATTGAGTGCCAGCGGACGGGGCCAGTTGCCGCCGACGTAACGGACGCGCTGCAAGCAACCGTCCCTCGCTCCCGAGGTTTGCCAACCTTTGAGGCCGGAGACGTATAATTGCCCATCTCGGTCGCTGAAGCGTCCGCGCATGGCGCCCGAGGCAAAGCGAAACGGAAATTTTGAGATAGCTCCCTGAGGGGTTCCAGCCACCTTGTCCTGCATGACCAGAAACATTTGGCATTTGCCGTAAGACAAGTGCAGCAACTCCCCCTTTGGTAGTCCCCATTTGTCGCTGGTCACCCAAACCTGGGAACCGCAGGAATTGTCTTCTTTGTGTGGAATCCAGCAGAGCGGGCCATCATAACTCTCGGGCTTTTCTTCTCGATGATGAGAAGGGATGAATCCGTAGAATCCTCCCGGTTCGACTATGTCCACTCGAGATGCGGGGACCCAAGTGCCTTGCTGGTCGGCAGCTGTAACCACGCCACCCGGTCCCACGAAAAATCCGTTGGGATTACGAAAACCAGTCGCGAAACGTTCCAGTTTGCCGCCATCCTTGGTTACTTTAAGGACGGAACCGCCGTGACGAGTCCCACTGGCACATGTGATATAATAAAAGTTGCCTGCAGGATCCGTTTCCAAGCAGGTCGAGTACTCGTGCGAACCAAGACTGATCTCGGCGTCGTTGTTGAAGTTTTCGTAGAAATCGATTTCGGAGTCTCCGTTTAGATCGTGAAGCCGGGTTATTTGGTCGCGACCTAGGACGTATATCTTGTCGTCCACGATGCGAAGACCCAGCGGATGATAGAGCCCTGTTGCTATTCGCTGCGAAGGAAGGTCATCCAGCTTGTCGTCGA
>JACKQG010006046.1_pt2 | contig 10773 bp, 7 predicted proteins | sample 8237621 | NCBI WGS metagenome assembly JACKQG01 (sample SAMN15677084, study PRJNA649215) | marine metagenome | biome: marine; feature: Black Sea; material: saline water; isolation source: suspended particulate matter (SPM) from the Black Sea western gyre | collected 2013-06-09/2013-06-10 | depth... | reverse complement strand
TCCCCGAAGAAGCTCGAAGCGACCAGGGCCCGTTGTGGCTCGCGGCGGGGCAGGCCCCCAGGCAGTACGGGCCAACTGCCGGGCCCTACCTTCTCCAGGGGCGTGAGGGAGCAAGCCACCCCCCGCGCCCCGCGGCCCCGGGCGCGCGCCTTCTGCCCGGGGCCCCCGCGGACCAGGGCGGGGGGGAGGCCGTTACCTAGAGGTTTCCCTTGGATTTCTTCAGGTTTTCCAGAAGCCACGCCTTTTGCACGGGGCCCGGAATCCTCCCGCCCTTGCGAGCGCGGTAGTGGGGCCCGTCGCCCAAAAGGAAAGGCACTCCGCGGTTGTGGAAATCGACCCGGCAGCCGGGCTGGGACTCGCCACCGCCGTAACTCGGATTGACCCAGTTCTGGCGAAAGACATTCCACACGATCCGTTTCCACGGCGGGGATTCGATTTCAGGACCGGGAATACAATCGTTGGTGCCGAAGTCGTGGTCATCGTAGATGGCGTAGGTCGCCGTGGAAGCGACCAGTCGTCGCCATTCCGGTCGGGCTTGACGACGATAGTAACAGTAGTGCTGGCAGAGCAGATGCTGCGGCTGGTCGATGTAGACATTGTCGCCCAGCATAAACAGCGCAGTGGGCTCGAACCCGCGGATCGTGTCCCACATACGCTCCCACTGCGGCACGTATCCCGCGCCCCCGCCAAAGGCGACCGAGAATCGCACAGGTTTGCCGGACTCGGGGAACGTGACAAATCGGGCGTTGGCGACGTCAGCCGGTCGACCGTCGATCAGGACTTGGTATTCGTACGGCGTCGCGGGAACTAGCCCGTCGACATTGGCAATCGCCGTGAAGTCGCTGGCCGAACCTGCGTCGACCGTCTCCGAGACCCGATCGCCGATCTTTACTTGGACCTTGGCCGCCCTCGCCGTTCGCACCCAGAACGAAGCGCCGGAATCCGTTACCGAGCCAACCATGGGTCCGTGCAGCAACGCAGGTTCGCCGGACTCCGCAGCCCATGTTCTGTATGCATCCGTCTGGCATAGGGGCGCTAGCAAATCGCGCGGACCGGCAACTAATCTTGCGAATGGCAGGCCAGCGTCAAGCGCCGCGCCAGCCCACTTAACGGCGGATGCAGTGTCGTCCTGCTTCAATGCGAGCATCATCCGCACAAAGTGCGTTTCGGGATCATCGTCGTCCGCCTTGGTCAACTCCTTCTCGACCTTCTTGAAATCAGCAGCAGCAATGCCCTGCGTCGCGTTACGCTGTGGGTCATGCTGAGCAACGGCGAAGTCGACAGAGCATATGCAGACGGCTAGGATCAACGCACAGTCGGAGTACTTCCACATGGTAATTCGCCCTCACAGCTTGGTCTTGTTGATGACAACAGCCCGAACTTTGCCCAACGGAGATGATACAAGTGACGAGCAGCCGCCGCAACGAGCTTCTTGGAACGGGCCGCCGCGGGCGTGCGACGACCTATGGCCCGATGTAAATCTCCAGCCAGACCGCTTTCTGGTCGCTGCCGGCAGCGAGGCGTGTGTCTACTTGGTTGTACCCCTGCCGCATCGCACCACGCGGCGCCTCGAACTGCACCATGCGCTGGGCCAGGTCTGCCACGTGAAATACACGGTGCGGATCGTGCGAGTAGAACTTGTGGGCATCCGGCTTGGCCACGTCTTCGATCGGCTTACATTCGGTACCGTTCAGCCGGACGGCCAACTTGGCGTTGGCCACTTGGGGCAGATTGTCCAGGCCGACACGGACGATGACGCGCCCGCTGGTCGGTTTGGGGCCGGTGTAGAGCCGGAACTGGGCGAGTTTGTCCTGCGTGAGGTTCGTGGGCAGTTGCTTGGGATTGGGCAGGTTGGGCGCCGGCGGATCGTGGAAGGTGAGTACGTGCCGGCGCGGGCCTTTGAGCGCGGCCTGCAGGCGGCCAGAGATCTTAAGCAAGTCTTCGTGCTCGTTCCATGCAACCGTGCTGCCGCCGGGCGCCTTGCGGGTGCGGCCGAAGTCCGCGGCGCTGAAGTGGTTGAACAAATAGACCAGGTCGGCCCCGCGATCGAGCATGGCGGTCGTGAATCCGCGCTGGGTTTCCAGGTCGTCGGACATCAGCCGGCCGCCCGGTGTGCCTTGCAGCCAAAGATCCGTGCCTGCGGCCAGTAGGACTTTGTCGACGGCCGGACCGATCAACTCACACCAGCGCTCGATGGGAATGTCGGTGTCGGAAGGTCGCCAAACGGAGGCTAGGATCAAAATGTCGGCCCAGCCTTCGCGAGCCCAAGCAACTCCGTCCATGCCCAGCCCTTGGGCAAATTCGGGAACGGCGGGAATTCGCGCGGCGATCTTGACTGGATGACCGCGTTTGGCCGTGGCCTGTTCGGCAAGCTGATGAGCGCGTCGCATGAAATCGTTCAGGTACTCCCTGCCCTGTTGCTCCTGACCGGACTTGAAGTGCGAAGGAAAACGCACCCAATCCAACTCGATGCCGTCGCAGTCGTAGCGGTCCATTAGCTCCGCGACCAAGGCGAGGTAGTGATCGCGCACTTGCTTGTGCGAAAAGTCGTAACCGCTGCGCTCGGCTCGGCGCAGCTCGGGGTGCTGCTGCCAGAGCTTGCTGGTCTTGGTCGCATCGTCGATGTAGTGCGTGTCGTTCATGCGCATTGACATCCAGGGTGACACGCCACGCTCGCGGCAACGCGTCACGCACACCGCAAACGGATCGACTCCCTTTTTGTGTACCAGCCAATGCTGCCGCGGCCAGCCCGTGACGTTGGCGTCCGGATCGTCGACATCCCAATACGTGTCCCAGACTTCGCTGGGGCATGCGGCCCGCATGTAACAAACGTTCAGAAACAGGTACGGCACTTGGGCTTCGGCGTAATAGTCGATCATATTCCGGTAGGCCTCGGTGATCTCCTCGGTCGAATGCGTACCGTCGATGTGGAATGGTGGTACCAGGCAACCGACCACACCGTCGGCTGCCAGATTGACAATTGGTCCAAGTCCGGAGTTGGGACTTGCAGGCGGTGCGGCGGCGAGTTGTGCTGTCCCCGAGACGACGGTGATAGCGACAGCCAATAAGGCCGACAGACGTAGGCGGTTTTCGGTCTTCATTGTCGTCCTCCGGTTTGCGTCGGAGAGCCTATTCCCCGGAAAGGCGTCCGGCGACCCAGCGGATGCCTCGATCCATTAGCCTTTGGAAACTCTCGTTCTTCCATGCCCTGGCGTCGTGGCCGCTCTGGAAGCCGAAGACTCGAGCTTTGCCGTAGTCGTGAACCCAGGCGATCTGTTTGTCGCTGCGCGGATGGTCGCCGGTGACCAGAACATGAATGCCGTCGCAGAAGGTCTGAGCGTTGTAGGGTTCGTCTTCGACCACGAAGTCGGCCATGCCTTTTGTGATGACATGGTTCGGATCTTCGATGTGCATCTTGACCTTTCCGAAACCGGTCCCGCTTCGTGGGACTTGCACACCGTTTCGCTCGCCTGGTGCGAGCCAGAACTTGCCGCCGGCGATTTTCTCGAACTCCGGCCAGCCCTGGCAGTTGGCCAACGCGTGATGCCAGACCACAAGACCGACGCCCTTGTCGAGCAGCTTGAGGAGGTTTTTCTTTTGGGTTTCGGTGATGCCGCTGGAGAGGTTGTACATGACGATCACGTCGTATTTGAATTCGCTGATATCGTCGAACGCGGTGTACGGACCGCCCTTCCAGACCTCGGATGCGATGTCGTCGAAGCTGTTCCACAGCTCCTCAAACCCACTTTCGTCATATCCGTGACCACCGACCAAAATGACCGCCTTGATCTTTTCGCTGGTCTTCCCCTCTTTGTCACCCTCAGCAGCCCGAATGGCTGCCGGTAGCAGCAGTATGCAGACGAATCCAGTCAGGAGCACTTTGAATCTGATTCCGTCGACCATGGTTTGTTTCCTTTCCTTTCAGTGTACATGTTGCACGTCTTAACAAGGCGAACTGCAGCTCTCGCAATCTCCACATTCTCGCTGACCTACACTCGACTCGCAATGCTTCGGGTGACCCGAAATCATGAGAGAAACGCTCGCTATCTGCTCCACCACGACCAAACGTGGTATCATCCGGTGCTCGGGTATGAGTCATCGGTTCTGCAGCGGAGTAGTAAGGAGCAGTCTGGTCATGCAACGGCGGGAATTCCTACAGATCGGCGTGGCTGCATGTGTCGGCTCAGCCTCGACAACCTCGGCGTGGTGCGGTCCGTTGTCGGGAAGGATCAAGAAGGCGGTCAAGTATCACATGGTGGCGGAAGATCTGAGCGTCATCGACAAGCTCAAGTTGTTGAAAGACATCGGATTCGACGGCGTGGAGATTCGCACTGCGGACAAGGTGGGCCAGCGAGAAGTGGCCGATGCGATCCAGGCAACCGGATTTCCCGTCCACGGAATCATCAACTCGAACAATCCGGACATTCCTAAGGCCATCGATCTGGCGAAGCTCTACGGTGGAACGTCCGTCTTGATCGTGGCCGCTGAGGATAAGAAACGATCCTATGCGGAGAACTTCCGTCACTGGCAGCAGGTGATCGGTTCGGCAGTCCCCCACGCGGAAAAGCATCAGATTCGATTACTGATCGAGAACGTGCGTGCCACGTTCCTGAAGACGGCCGAAGGGATGGCCCGGTTCATCGACGAGTGCGATTCGCCTATGGTCGGTTCGTACTTCGACGTGGGAAACACGATCACCTGGACAGAGCAGACTCCCGAACACTGGGCCCGCGTGCTCGGTAAGCGCATCGTCAAGCTGGACATCAAAGACCGCGGCCACGCCGAGTTCGGCGATCCGAAACTGAGGTCCAAGATCGCGATCGGCACAGACGGCGGAGAAATCCACTGGGCGAACGTTCGCGACGAATTGACCCGAGTCAAGTTCTCGGGCTGGGCGACGGCCGAGGTCAAAGGTGGCGACCGGAAACGGCTCGCCGGAATCGCCCGGTGGATGGACCAGGTGCTTGGTCTATGACGCCGACCGGCGATTGCCTCCACCGCACACTGCGAGTACGTCTGTGTGGACAGTTATTTCCCGATCCCTCTTGTTGATGGAACCATGAGTATGCGTTACTTCGTCTCTTTCGCCTTGTTTGGACTCGTTGTACTGGCGACATCTTCCTTCTCTTTGGGGGCGGAACCTGCGACGTTGATCACCGATTTTGACAAGCCGTTCAACTTCAGTTACCAGGCTTTCGAGAAGACGGCCACCGTGGCGGACGGCGCCGCGCACATAGCCGGCAAGACGGGACAGGGTGGCGCCGGCGTCCTCAAGCAAGTCGATCTCAGCAAGTATGCCGACCATGCGCTGGCCATTTGGGTGAAGGTCGGGCCGAAGAATCGGGCCAAGGCGATCAAAGTGTTCTTCGCCGCCAACGAAGAGAAACGCATGTTTTCCTTCAGCCTCAAGGACGTCAAGCCCGACGGCTACACCCAGGTTCTGCCGGAAGACGGGTTGGCCCTTTCGCCAGCCGTTGCCAACGAACCGGATCAAGCCTTCGATCCGGCCACGATCACACTGTTTCAGGTCCAGGGTGATTGGACTCAGGCTCCGGTCGACGTCTATCTCGACAAGATCGAGCTTGTGCCGCCTACGCCGGAAATGCAGCAACAACGCAAGGCCCACGCGGAACGACTTGCGGAGGCCGCCGAGCGAAAGCGACAGGAAGAGCAGCGACGGCGGGAGGAGATCGAACGACTTATCGCCGGTGCGCCTCATCCTAATGACGGACCGGTGGTCACGCATGTCGGAGCCGTAAAGCATGACACAATCGCCCTGACGATCGACGCCGGCGAGATTGTCTTGCGAAAACAGGTTCCACTGGATCTCAAAGCGGGTGTCGAAATCCGCCCCGAGAAAAATGCCCACAACGTGCTTTGTCTGGAGAAGGGCCAAATTGTCGATGTGCCGAAGGGCAGAGAAGTCGTCGAGCAGGTCGAAGGCCAACGAGAGCCGCTCGTATGGGGCAAGTTGGTTGTCAACGACGACTTGGTTTCGCCGGGACCGATCTGTTTGGGTACGCCGCTGACCACGTTTGCGGTGCAAGAGCCACGGGCGTATCGCATTCAATCGAGCGACGATCCAGCCTATGCCCAACCGCGACAGCCCACGGTCGTGCACGTCAAGAGCAAGCCGACTGGCCAGGCAAACGGACAGATGGCGATTCGCTACCAAGTCTACCTGACAATTCCGTCGCCACTTCAGGAGCATGCGAAGTACACTATCCAAATGATCGGTGTAAACACTCGTCAGCCGAAGGTTGCCTACACACACGACCCCCGTCACGTACGCAGCGAGGCGATCCACGTCACCCAGATCGGCTATCGGCCCAGCGATCCCTTCAAGCGGGCGTACCTTTCGTTGTGGATGGGGACGGGTGGTGCCGTTGCGTACGAAACCGAAACGTTCGAGATGCTCGATGCCGATTCCGGCCAGTCGGTCTATGCAGGTAAGGTCTCCGGCGAGTTCCCAGCAGAGCGAATCGAATCAATTCGCGGCAACAAGAATCACACGCAAACGAACGTCTACTACCTCGATTTCCACGACTTCAGCAAGCCCGGCGAGTACGTCGTCTACGTACCGGGCATCGGTGTGAGCTATCCTTTCCGGATCGCCGAGAGCGTGTGGCAAAACGCCTTCACAACGTCGATGCACGGCTTCTTGTCGCACCGCAGTGGGATCGAGTTGGGCTCGCCCTTCACCAAATACGTCCGTCCTCGGCCAATGCATCCTGACGACGGAGCGAAGGTCTTCCAGTTGGATGTGACCTTTTGGAACGGAGAGGCCGATTCGGTGCACCGATGCTTGCGACGCCTGCTTGGCCCCGAACTGGATGCTACGAAACTGCAGACCAAAGACAACGCCTGGGGCGGATACATGGATGCGGGCGACTGGGATCGGCGAAGCCAGCACTTGACTGCGACCTGGTCGCACCTTGAGCTGCTTGACCTCTTCCCGGATTTCTTCGAGAAGCTTCAACTGGATTTGCCGCCCAGCGAGGCCGATGACAAACTGCCCGACGTGCTGAACGAGGCACTCTGGAACCTGGACTTCTATCGGCGACTGCAAGGGCCGGATGGCGGTGTGAGCGGCGGGGTCGAATCGACATCGCACCCGCGACCGGGCGAGGCCAGTTGGCAGGAATCGCTGCTCTTGGGCGTCTTTGCACCCGACCCGGAAACGTCGCTCCGCTACGCGGCCTGCGCCGCTCGGGCCGCGCGGTTGCTGGACAAGTACGCGCCTGTGCGCAGTGAGAAGTATGCCGCAAGTGCCCGGCGAGCATGGACGTGGGCCGAGGCCAATGACGAGGCGGTGATTGCCCGCGAAAGTCGCGATCGCGACAGCCGAAGCGGCAAAGATCCAGAGGAGCTTCGGGCAGCGGTGCGCAATATGCGAGCGTTGGCCGCTGTGGCACTCTATCGTTTGACAAAAGACGCCGATTATCACGGAGCTTTCGCGCAAGCGACGGACCTCCGACGTGAAGGAGGCGATCCGGGCAGACAATTCGAATCCGTCTTCGCCTACGCCAATTTGCCGGACACCCTGGCCGACGCGACACTCAAGGCCGAGGCAATTGCCTGGTTCGAGCAAGCCGCTCGCGACAGCATCGCCTTCGCCCAGGGCAATCCGTTCAGCGTGACTTGTCGAGTTCCCATGTTGCCCGTGATCGGTTACGTGGGGTATTACACCGTTCCGGAGACTGCTATAGGGGCGATCCTACCTCGGGCTCACTATCTGACCGGCAAGGACCAGTACCTCCGCGGAGCCCTGGCTGCCGCACATTTCTCGGCCGGCGCGAACCCGATGAACATGACCTTCACGATAGGCGTGGGTCACGATTATCCCCGTCAGCCCCTCCACGTCGACAGCCAGCATGCGGGAATCGCCCCACCCAAGGGGATCACCGTCTACGGAATGAGCGACCCGGCGGTTCAATCCGGCGCCGTCGATTGGGCCCACATCTGGTACCTGGGAAAGAGCATGATCCCCGGCAGCCGAACGTGGCCCACCAGCGAGGCCTACGCCGACCTGGGCAACTGGCCGGCTATGACCGAATACACGGTCCACCAGACCTTTGGCCCCACAAGTTTCTATTGGGGATATTTGGCCGCACGGAAATGACAAGCTTGAAAAAGGAACGGAACTCGTGCTGCAAGGAAATCACGGCCCGGTCGCGTTCCGAAATCCCTGATCGCAACCGGTCAGATGAAGGCATTATGCGCGAACTGAAACGAGGAAACAAAGCAATGATGATGCGAGTCGCCCTGTTGGTACTGGTCTTTGCCGGCACCGGCATTGGCCAGGAGCTGATCGAAGGTAAGACGTTCGAGCATTTCGCGGGCGTGTCCATTCAATTGGAGAATCGGCAGAACGTTACGATTCGCCGTTGCTTCTTCAACGACGTCGGTGTTGCGGTCCGTTTGAAGAACTGTCGGAACGTCACGATTGATTCGTGCATGATGACCGATCTTACGATCCAAGGGATCGACGTCCGGGAGGGCTGTTCGGATGTTCGAATCATCAACAACCACATGAACAGTTTTCGATCGGACGTGCAGGGTGGGCACTTCATCTCGACAGAGAAGACGGACACACCGCAGCAATTTCGGATAACGATTGCCGGCAACACGTTGATCGGTAACGGCAAGTCCTGGGTGGAAGGTCGAAAGGACGGCGCGGCGGGCGACATGATTGCCTTGCGATCCGTTTCCGGATTCACGATGAGCGGCAACGATCTTTCGGGTGGAGGCGAGTTCGGAATGGACTGTGTTCACGGCTGCGAGAACGGCGTCATCGCCCACAACATCATCCGTCAGATCGACGGCACGGGCCTGTTGATCGGCTACGGCATAAAGAACGTCAATGTCTACGGCAACAACATCATCGACTGCGGCAGTAGTTTCGAAACGGATGGCTCGGCGAACGATATCACTCATCAGGCAGGAATTCACTGTCGCAACGGCGTCGAGAATGTGCTGATCACGTCTAACCTAATCCGTCGCAAGAGTGCAGAGGAAATGCGATACGGAATTCACCTGCGCGAGACAACAGGCGTAATCAAAGCGAATCTGATTTCCGGTGTGGACGAGACAATTCACGTCCCGCGATCGCTAGTCCAAACCGTCAAGATCGATTAGAAAACTCCTTCGCGAGATTGAGGGGAAGGTCACGTTCATCCGTCTATGTTGGGCTTGCGGGGTGGGATACCGGCTTCGTGCAGACGCCGCTGAAAGTCCTTTTCCGACTCGCCTGGGCTGGGCCACACGTCGCTGGGGGTATGCGACTCGTCCATCCACTGTTGGACGCGGCTGGCGAGGTTCTTGTGCTCGCCGGCGAGGTCGTTCTGCTGCTGTGGGTCGGCTTCCAGATCGTAGAGTTCAATGTCGCCTCCATTGCGGCGGTGAGCAAACCATTTGCCGGTTCGGACGGCTTGGTTGCGGTTGAACTCCCAGTACAGGTATTCGTGCTGCTGCTGTTCGTCTGACTTGCCGAGCAACGTGGGCAGGAACGAAACTCCGTCTATTCTTGGAAGCGAAGATTCGGGAACTCCGGCAACTTCGGCCGCGGTGGGTAGAAAATCCCAGAACGCACAGATGTGATCGCTGACCTGCCCGGGGGCGATTCTTCCCGGCCAACGGGCAACGGCGGGTACGCGAAACGCGCCGTCGTAGCTGTCGCCCTTCCTGCCGCGAGTCAGGCCGAAGCTGTCAAAGTGCTCGCCGATGGGAGTCGCCGATTTGTCCCGTTCGTAGCCGTGGGAACTGTGTCCGTTGTCGGCGGCGAACAGGATCAGCGTGTTGTCGTCGATGCCCAACTCGTCCAACAAAGCGAGCACTTCTCCGACACCGCGGTCCAGACGGCTGACCATGGCGGCCCATTCCTTGTGGCCGATCGCCCACGGTTTGTCGCGGTAGACGCCGAGCTCGGGAGCGATCAGCGGGCCATGTGGCAGTGTGTGCGGCAGGTAGAGAAAAAACGGCCGTTTGTGGTGTGTGCGGATGAAGTCGAGCGATCGCGCATGGATCTCGTCAAAGGAATACCGTGCCTGCGCCGGGTTGGCGATCCCGTGAGGAAGGACACGTCCATCAGCGTCGTACTCACTCTGAACCTTGTGATTGTGGCCGGTGTGGGCGGGGTACTCGACGCGCGTAGTTTGATTCCACAAGAACGGCGGATAGTAGCTGTGCGCCTTGCGCTGGTTGAGATAGCCAAAGAACGCGTCGAACCCCTGTCGTGTGGGAATCGCTTCGGGTTGGCCCATCAGGCCGAGCCCCCATTTACCGAAAAGGCCCGTGGCGTAGCCGGCGTCGTGGAGAATTTCGGCAACGGTGACATCGTCTTTCCAAAGTCCCTCGCGGTAGGCCTTGTAGGCGTTTCCCCTGACTCGGGCATGCCCCGGATGGAGCCCCTGCATGAGACAGGATCGCGACGGCGCGCACACCGAGTTGCCCGCGTAGGCATTCGTAAAACGCATTCCTTCGCTTGCCAGCCGGTCGATGTTTGGCGTGAGAATCTCCCTCTGTCCGTAGCAACCGAGATCCCCCCAACCGAGATCATCCGCGATGATCAAGATGACATTGGGCCTGTCCATCGTTGCTGCCGGGGCCTCGAAAGAGACGGCCGAAAAAATGAGGATCGCAGCCGCGATCTGAAAGAAAATCGATTTTGTTTTCATGGTTTCCTCCGCAACACGAAAGCACGTGGCGCGACAAGCAGCGTGACGGTAAAGAACAATTGGAGAGAGCGGGAAAGCACCATTCTTGGTTGATCCT
>JACKQG010006382.1_pt1 | contig 10775 bp, 8 predicted proteins | sample 8237621 | NCBI WGS metagenome assembly JACKQG01 (sample SAMN15677084, study PRJNA649215) | marine metagenome | biome: marine; feature: Black Sea; material: saline water; isolation source: suspended particulate matter (SPM) from the Black Sea western gyre | collected 2013-06-09/2013-06-10 | depth... | reverse complement strand
GTGTTTGGTATGAGCGGTTTTTATCCGACCATGTCAACCATCCGAAATACTCATCGGCTCAATATCAATTGGCTATGTGCTATCTGGACATGAATAATTATGAAAACGCTTTGAAAACCTACTCACAGTTAATTGAAAACAGACGGAGCGGATATGTGAGAGTTTCCCGATATCAAAGTGGGAAGGCTTATGAAGGATTGGGACAATGGAAGAATGCTTACCTTGCATATCAGCAAGTGATAGATAGCAGTAGCTCGGATTCTATAGCACGAGATGCTTTGGCAAAGATTGATGCCTTAGTTGCTTCTCATTCCGATTTAGAAATTACACGCAATCAACGTTTATCTATAGGTATGGTGTTATTTAATTCCGGGAAGTATATTCCATCGCGAAATGAATTCAGAAAGGTAGTGACTGGCCATCGAGATAAACTCGCTGGCAAAGCCACCTACTACATAGGTCGGAGTTACCATCGGCAGAGAAAGTATGATGATGCAATTAAAGAATATAGAAAAATTGTGAACCTCTATTCCGCAAGTGGCTATCTTACCAGAGCACTTTATCAAACAGCGTTCTGCTATAAAAGCAAAGGACAATTAACAAAAGCGCACCAATTATTGACAGACTTTGTAGCTCAATATTCATGGAGTGCCTGGGGTGATAACGCCCTGTATGAAATAGCAACATCTTTGAAAAATCGTAAAAAATATGCGGATGCCATTAAAGTTTATAACCAATTGATGAAACAGTATGCCAAAAGTGACTTTGCTGATGATGCTCTCTGGTATGTTGGCTGGTGCTATTTCAAATTGGGGAAATATCAAGATAGTATTACATCACTGCAAAGATTGATAACAAAATTTCCTGGAAGTAAATATGCCGGGCAATCCCAATATTGGCTCGGCAAAATCTATGAGAAGCAGAAAAAATGGGAGAGCGCCAGACAAATTTACGATAAAATTATCCGCGCACGTCGATGGTATTACAGCATCAGGGCGCATGAACGAATCCAATCACTATCTACTTCAAAAAAAATCGCGGTAAAAGATAACTCAGGTATTTCAAAGTATCGCCGAATTAGAGTAACATCGGATGATTCTTTATGGCGCGATATGGAGAAATTGGATTCACCAAGAGTCCAGGAACTGTTGGCTTCTAAAGCATTCGACGACGCCGTTACGGAATTAGAAGATTTATCAAAACTTGCCCTTGAGCGAAGCGAAGGGTCGAACCGGCAAAATCTCAAACAGATTTACTACAATCTTATTTTATCACGCTGGAAGGAGAAAGAACTTTACAGAGCTTACCTTGATTCATTCAAGTTGTTTCAGCGAAGTGATTTGAAGGATAAGAACGGTGTTTCTCCAATCGAAGCGTATAAATTGATATATCCTTTTCACTATCAAGATATCATCAACAAATACTCCCAAAAATACGAACTCGACCCGTTTTTTGTCATATCTATGATAAGAACAGAAAGTGGATATGGCGCTGAAGCTATATCGTCCGCTGGCGCCTATGGATTAATGCAAATCATGCCCAGTACAGGCGAAGAGATAGCCCAGAAGTTAAAGATTCGTCCATTCAAACCAAACATGCTTTTTCAACCCGAAACAAATATACACATCGGAATTTGGTACATGAAAAATTTGATGGGTAGTTTTGATAACAACCACGCCATAGTCTCCGGAGCTTATAACGGAGGTCAAGGTAGGATGAAACGGTGGCTGGAAGCATCAGATTTATCAGATATAGATGAGTTCATCGAGGATATTCCGATTTATGAGACCCGCAATCATATCAAAAAAGTGATGGATAGTTATTACATTTATAGGGAGTTGTATTCTGGGACGTGATGAACAAGCTAGGCAGCATGTTCTACTTTATAGTAATAAGTTTTCTGAACACTATGTCCAGCCGATAGCGACCAGTTTCACCTGCACATCTTCGATCATCTCTTCGGACGAAAGTTTTTCAAGGATGGTCTCATCATCAACAGGTACAAACATCGCCACTATCACCTGTTCATAACCAAGACTTTTGGCATACTGCGCCGCTTGTTTTCGGGCAGATTTTGCTTCATAAATATCTACAAAACTTTTCACCTCGATAATGCCGCGTTTGTTACCACAGCGAATATGAATGTCAACTTTCCCATTTCCGGTAGGAAATTCGGGACTAACCACACACCGCCTACCCAACACGGTCTGAAGCCAGGTAAAGAGATGAAAGTGCCCTACCGCTTTACCTTGTTTCGAGCGCAATACCGATTTAGCGCTCGAAACGAATTCGGTCGAATGCAAATCTGTTTCTCGCCGCGGCTGCTCCTTCCAGGGATTGATTCCTTTAGCCTTTAGACGAAGCAGATAATCTTTATATCGTCGGAGCAAAGCTGGTAAATTGAGTGATGTTCCTGAAAAAACATCCGCCAGGTCGTCCAATGGTTGTAAGGGAAGAATTGGCATTCTATCTCCAACTACTTCCCGACTCAAAGCATGGTAGAGACAATCCTGAATAAAAGGTGAGGCAAAACGACAGATACTGACGAACCTTCCATCGGGTTGTCGAATGGTTTCCGGTTCCACAATACCATGAAGATAGAGATAATTACACAAGGGCTCATGAAAAGAGAACGGCATATCCGAGCGGGTAAACAATTCCATCAGGAATCCCTGATATTCCGGCATTTTGGCTTTGGCAATAAGATTCATCACGGTATTATTTGGTTCGACAAACCTGGCTTTATGCCAGACCAAATCCCAGGTATCCATATCAATGATTTGGTTCTGTCCCGGATTATACTTTTCAATAAGCAGTTCCCCAAACCAAGAGACTAATCCGGGCTGTCCTTTTGTGGTTTGATAGATTTTCTCCACCACATCCGCTTCAATGTTTTGATCACTTTCTTCCTGATGCTGACAATACAATTCCTCTACTTCGTCAATGGTGAAGTTAGGCACGCGAAGCGACCTCTGAATGTTGAACGGAGAACCCCGTTGGCTCTCAATGCCAAGCACAGCACGGACACCAATCAGCGCCAGTCCATGCAGCCAGTTTGTTTCACGATGAAGATACAGTTCCCGAAATTGAGCCACCATCAGGTCTATCAAAGCAGAAGGAATTGTATCAACTTCATCTATCAACAGGATGAGCGGGCGGTCCCACTGTCCCTTATCTCTTGAGAATATTTCACGAAAATCACCCCAGCTTTTTACTTGGGGGCTTCCGGGCATTGTTTTTTGGAAGAACTCGCCAAATGCTTTAGGAAAGTCAAAAATATCCGATTCTTTTGAATTAGTTTCGATTGGTAGGGGTGATTGTTTCGTTCCTCGTGATTGCTTCGTTCCTCGCAACCTCGCCAAATTGCGCTCAAAACTTGGAGGAGAAAAGCTCATCCCTCTCAATCCACCGAGTGAAAAATCAAATACCGTAAATCTATCTTGATACCACTGTAATATTTTTTGTTTTATCTGCCTCATCAGCCACGTTTTGCCGGTTTGCCTCGGTGCCCAGATAGTAAAATAATGCCCGCCTACTTCGGGAACACCAATAAGTTGCTCAACACCTTGAGCAATAAGTTCTTTGCGCGCTACACAAAAATGATACCGACAATCGACGGGTCCGTAGGAATGAAAACGTCTCATAATTTATTCCTTCTAATCATTTGCTTATTCGTTCAGGAGCCAGAATGTCTTTTCATCCGCAATGTAACATTTTCATCGTTAATCACTTCGTCAAAACCATACAGGTGTATTAAAAACTTGCTGATTGCGCGCTGAATTGTTCATACATCCGCCGAACAGCATCCGCCATCACTTGTTCAGCGGGGTTCGGCCAGCCCTCAATTCCTGGGAAGAATTTGGCTAAATCGCTGTCGCTTTTGGGAACTTTGTGTTCCTTGTGGACTTCGTAGAATAGTTTTTGGGCATTCTCTTCAAGTTCTCCCATAAATTTCAACAGTTTGTGAGCAGGCTCTTTATCGCAAACTTTTTCATGACCGGGAATGACATAATCCACATTGAGATGAAGGATGCGCGCCAAAGCAGCCGCCCATTTTCGATACACGCCCTGACCAAGATATGGGAATCGCGTGCTGACAACGTTATCTCCACAAAATACCGCCTTCTCCTCTGGGATGTAGATGAAAGATGTTCCTACAGCATGTCCGCCGGTATGAACAACATGGATGGTCAAATTCCCCATGTTTAATGAAAGTTCATCTGAAAAGACAATATGCGGTTGGGGAATTTCCATTTGCTTGATTGCATCTTTCAATTCCTGTGAGCCATCGCCAGCAAGAATTTTTTCTGTCCGCTCTTTCGCGGAAACGCGAGCTATTTCCAGGGGACCAACGGAAAGTTCATTAAGAACTGTGTTTTGGGTAAAAAGCCCGTTCGTAGCTACGTGGTCAAAATGGTGGTCAGTATTGATGAGGTATACAATCTCTTTATCACTGATTGACTTAATCTTTTGGGCGAAGTCCAAAGCGTCCTCGGCCATATAGGGGCTTTCGACCATGACTAATCCACGGTCCGTGATAATCAAGCCCACATTGGTACCAGGATATTCTGTTTCGACGTAGATATTTTCAGTTACTCTTTCCATACATGCAATCCTTTCGTATTGCGCTGTAAAATAAGTCCTGACATTTTTTCATTCTGAATCAAGACGAGAAGTTGAGGAAGCCCGAACTTGTTCGGGAAAAGCCCCCAACGAGTTGGGGCATCCAATTATGCCAAAACCAAATTTAACAGTGTATTAGTATAATCTACCGCTTTATACTCGCCCACGTTGCGGCCAATTTCCCAGTGCTGTTGACTGTGGCCAAAATTCCCTTTTCCATATCCTCCTGAATCTCATCCTCTGTCAAAGCCCTCGAATAGACAGCCACCTCGTCGATAGTGCCAATCATAGCTGTCAAGCTCGTTTGAGCCTGGCCTATACGGAAGACTTCCTCAACGCTGTCCATATCGCCACTCAAGCCAAATTCAATATCGAGTTCACCATTGACATACTGGCGTACATTTTTGCCGTCGTAAACACCAGCTACATGATGCCAGTCGCCTGGTTCTGGCTTGATTGTTTGTTTGTCCCTTGTTCCCTGCCAACCACCTTTGTGAATCCACGTTTCTATCATCCCATTTGTCCATTGCATGCAGTATCCGCCTTGGTTCGCCGATGTTCGCCGACCCCATAGGTCAGAATCGCCCTGTACCGCATCTGGGTTAATCCAACCTTCCATCGTAATTCCCTTGGTGATATTTAGGATTTTTTCAGCGGGAAATTCCACCGATTGAGCAGCGGCACTAAAAGCGATAGCACTTCCTACCTTGCCAGTCTTATCCCACTTAGCTCCGCCTTTAATCTCGCCCTGAAGTTCGTTTCCGCTTTCGTCATTCACTTTATCACCCGCACCTTCGGAAAAAGAGCAATATAACACCAAAGCATCATCTCTGATAGTTTCCCCAATTGAGGGAAAAATTATCATGCTGACCATCAATATGGTCAAAATTATATTTTTCATTTTTCTACCTCCATTTCCTTGATAATCGTATTGAGACGGCTGCGGACGGTTGGATATGAAACGCCAAGTTCTCTTTCCATATCCTTAATATTGCCACGGCTTCTGAAGAAAAGTTCGATAAACTTCAAACTTTCCTCAGACAGCTTGCAAAACGGGCAGGGTGCATAATTCCCCTCAATCGCCGTTTCGCAAGCCGGACATCGCAGACGTGTAATAATCAAATCTTTTCCGCAACCAGGACATTTTTCTATGATTTTTCGCAAGATATTGCCTCTAAACTAACAATTTTGTAATTCGTTAAATATACATTTCCTTTACTAAATTGTCAAGTTTAAAATTACTAAAACAGAAATTCCCACTCCTTTTCTCCTCTGGGGTGCAACCCCATCGGAACGGAATTTATCCTCAAGTCAAGATAGAAATTCTCTATAGGAAAGGGTTTTGAAAGGGAAAACCCTTGGTTGTCCCTTCAAGAGATTTTTCTTGACCATGCTTGTCATTGTGAGATAATATTTTGTATGGAGTAAAATCTGGGGATTTTTTATAGCCCCAAATCCAAAAGGAGAAATGAAATTGCATAGTTTAGAATTGTTAATTCGAGAAGTTGACAACGCAACAGAAGAATTGCTTGAAATTCATCGCCGGTTAGTGCAATTCCCGACTGTTAATACTGGAATAATGCCGACCGGAAATGAACTTGAGTTATGTCAATATTTGCATCAGTTGTTTACTGAAGAGGGCATTCCATCGGAAGTCTTAGAAAGCGCGGAGAACCGGGGAAATTTCATTGCCCGTTTGGGTGATAAAGGCGGAAAGGCAAAATTGATGTTCATGTCGCATTCCGATGTTGTACCTGAAGGCGACCCGAAAAATTGGACATTTCCGCCTTTTAGCGCTAAAGTCTCCGAAGGGAGAGTGTATGGACGCGGCGCTTCCGATTGCAAAGGTTTGACTGCTTGCCAGATTATGACGATTATTTTACTAAAGCGATTGAACGTTCCACTCAAAAATGATTTGATTATTGCCGTCGGAGCGGATGAGGAAACAGGGGCGAAATATGGTTTCGGTTGGTTAGCGAAGAATGTGCCTGAAAAAGTAGATGCAGAATACGCCATCAACGAAGGTGCTGGTTCCGCCATTACAACTCCCAAAGGCATCTATTTCCCTATTGCTATGGGTGAAAAAGGACGTTTCGAAGCCAAAATTCGATTCCACGGAAAGGCATCACACGCTGCCTGGCCTTGGGTAGCGGATAGCGTATTGCCCAAAATCGCCGAAGCCATTGAAAAAATCCATGCTTATCAGCCTCAACGAGATGTCTCCAACCCGACGTTCGCCACTTTGCTTCCCGCTTTCGGTATCGAAGAACACGCGACCGCTGAAAATATCGACGGCATCATTGAACGGATATCGGCACAAAATAATTTTGTAGGCAATTTGCTTCGAGGACTATCCAGGATGACCATTACACCAACTATGGTTTCATCAGGACTTAAATCTAACAGCGTCCCAGAGTCTGGAGAATTGATTTGCGATATCCGCGCTCTTCCCAGTCAGGAGCCAGAATACGCTCGCGGCGAATTGACCGATATTCTTGCGGGAATCGAAGGTTGCGATGTTGACTTGACTACCACTGCTATATCCAACACATCGCCCATAGATGAAACTCTGATGTCCGCCATGGAATCAGCAACAGACGCCGCTCTGGGTGTTAAAACGAAAATTCTCCCTTCGCTAACCGTTGGTTTCACAGATTCTCGGCTTATTCGCGCCCTTGGAGTTACAGTGTATAATTTTGCACCAACTCGACCAGAAAGCGACCCGGAAAGGAATCGAGTTCACAGTAGCGACGAATCAATCAGCATAGATGATTTAATCTTTCGCACCAAAGTTATGTTGGGATTGGCATATCATTTGGTTTGTTGAATTCGGCATGTTTTAAATTTCCTCGAAAATTAAGGCGTGGTTCATCGGTCTATGAAACGTAAAACGTAATGACGCCTATTTACGTTTTACGCAATAAGCATTACGTTCTTAAAGTATAAACTGTTTTTTGAAACATCGCCTGGAAAATTCTTGAATCAAATAACTTTTTGTGATAAAATCATCTAACGCAATCAAACCTTTCTTTTAGAAAGAAAAGTTTAATCAAAAGAACAACCCCCTAACCCCCTTTAGTAAGGGGGACACTGGGGAAAAAGTAATTTGGCGTAAAGCCACAAACCTTAGAGGGAGGACGACATAAAGAATCACTGCTGATTGAAAACAGAAAATCAGTGGTTTGAAATCAGAATGGTTTCCCGTCGTGTTTTATATGAAAATTTGGCGAGTAATGGAATTAATCAACTGGACAGCAGATTATTTTAAAAAAAATAGTATTGACAGCGCGCGATTAGATACAGAATTATTGCTTGGGCATATTTTGAACAAAAGTCGTCTTCAATTGTATATGGATTTTGAACAAGTCGTCTCAAAAGAACATCTTGCCCAATATCGGGAATTGATAAAAAAGCGGATTGAACGCGTGCCTGTAGCCTATTTGACAAATCACAAAGAGTTCATGTCGTTAAGTTTTTATGTTGATGAAAGCGTTTTAATTCCACGTCCAGAAACAGAAGTGCTGGTCGAGAACGTTTTAAAACTGCAATCTGACGACTGTAACGTTTTAGATTTAGGCACTGGTAGCGGCGCGATTGTAGTAACTTTGGCAACAAAACGCGTGGATTGGAAATTCATTGCTACTGATATTTCCACCGAAGCGGTTGTGGTCGCTGAGAAAAATGCCCAGCGGCATAGAGTCTCAGAACGAATTACATTTTTACAAGGCAACCTATTTGAACCGTTACAGGATGAATCCATGAAATTTGATTGTATAGTCTCAAATCCACCCTATATCCCGTCCGACGAAATATCAACGTTAATGCCCGAGGTAAGAGATTACGAGCCAAGGATAGCTATTGATAGTGGTACAGCGGGACTGGATTTTATTGAAAGACTGGTCGCCGAATCGCCAAGATTCTTAAAGGAGAATGGGCAACTTTTATTTGAGTTCGGTTATCAGCAAGACGAGGCGGTGCGAGATTTAATTCAATCGAATCCACAATACACCGATTGTAACATTATCAAAGACTACGCTGGTATTGAGCGTGTGGTTGTCGCCAGCGTTAGTCCCCCTTAATAAAGAGGGTTAGGGGGTTGTTCATTTTGAAAAATAGAGAGGAGTTGAAGTAAGAAACCCGTTTTCTCGGAGAAAACGGGTTTCTGGCGAAAAACGAAAATCTGTGTTTTCGTCGCAATTCCGTTTTAGCGACGAAAACGAAGAGGTGAATAACAATGGATAAATTTATCATTCAAGGCGGAAGAAAGCTTGAAGGGACAATTACTGTAAGCGGGTCGAAGAATGCTACATTGCCAATGGCAGTTGCGGCAGCGATTTTGGGAGATGGGGTCAGTATCATCCACAATGTCCCGCAATTGCAGGATGTTAAATTTCTTTGTGGTCTCCTAGATGTGCTAGGAGCCAAAACACAATTAGACAACTCGGTACTTACCATAGACCCAGGGGGACATTCTGCGTATGAAGCGCCGTATGACCTGGTGCGCAAAATGCGAGCTTCAATCTATGTCTTGGGCCCTTTGTTGGCCAAGCTCGGAAGAGCCCGCGTCTCCTTTCCAGGAGGTTGTGCGATTGGGCCGAGGCCGGTTGACCTACATCTGACAGGATTAGAAAATTTGGGAGCTAAAATCAAGGTTGAACATGGTTACATTGTCGCCGAAGCGAATAAGCTCGTTGGCGCAGATATGAGTTTGCGCGGGCCCGCTGGTTCTAGCGTTGGTGCAACAGGAAATGTTATGATGGCAGCAACATTAGCCGAAGGCACAACGACTATATTCGACGCTGCCTGCGAGCCAGAGATAGTTAATCTGGCGAACTTTCTCAATGCTATGGGCGCCAACATAGAGGGCGCAGGAACACCAGTCATCAAAATTCATGGAGTAAAGGAACTGCAGGGGACAAAATATACCGTCATCCCAGACCGTATTGAAGCTGGAACATTTATGATAGCAGCGGCCATAACTAAAGGCGATCTTTTAATCAAACATGCTTTGCCGCATCACTTAGAAGCAGTTACAAAAAAACTTATCGAAGCAGGAGTGAAAATCGAATGGCAGGACGATGGCGCGCGGGTTACTGTTACGGAAAAGTTGCGTTCAGTGGATGTTCGGACCAGCACGTTTCCAGGCTTTCCTACAGACATGCAAGCGCAAATGATAGGTTTGATGAGTATTACTGAAGGAATCAGCGTTATCACAGAAACAATATTCTTTGACCGATTCGTTCATGTAAGTGAACTCAACCGCATGGGCGCTAATATCAGAATTGAAAATGGCAGCGCTATTATCAGAGGCGTCGGGAAACTCAGCGGCGCATCTGTGATGGCTTCAGACCTCAGGGCTGGAGCGGTGCTTGTGCTGGCAGGTTTAGCCGCTGAAGGGGAAACCACCATTTTGAGAGTGTATCATATTGACCGCGGCTATGAGCAAATTGAAAAAAAACTCGCGGCTGTCGGGGCTGATATAGTGAGAATGTCCTAAAAAATTCTTAGTCCTTCACGAGTTTTCATCTTATTTTCGGCAAGGATACCCCGTCTGATTTTGTTTTCATTTCCATTTGGATTTGTTTTGGATTCTATTTGGAAGTGAATCCAAAACGAATAGCATGAAATGAAAACACAGATTTTGGTATTTCATTACAAATCAGGCAGCCTGCCTGTGGCAGACAGGCCAAAGGCAGACAGGGGAGGAATTGCCGTTATCTCCTTGTTCTAAAACTCGCATAAGTTAGATGTTTGCATTCCTCAGGTTTAGCGTTCTGACATAATCGCTTACCATCTAATAAGGAATGTAAGCTAATACGTCCTTTTGATGTGCCACCTACGTAACAAATGCCATATTTGGGATGCTTGATATAAGAACCCCGCTTGAAACCATAAGATAGGGTTCCGCCGTATGGACGACGGATACCACCTTTGGATGGTTGAAGAGCGTGTAGTTGACGGCGATGGAATTGTAAAGGAACTACAAATAACATCTCTTTGTTATCTGGTATAATATGACCGCCAACATGCCAATTAGCTAATACCCATGAATCTACACAATGAGTATCGAACGTTTCTGCTAACTTCTTACTGCTTTTCTTTAGCCCATACCCATCTCGAAGTTCCTTAGTTTCGTAGCCTTTGAGAGTATA
>JACKQG010007650.1_pt1 | contig 10778 bp, 8 predicted proteins | sample 8237621 | NCBI WGS metagenome assembly JACKQG01 (sample SAMN15677084, study PRJNA649215) | marine metagenome | biome: marine; feature: Black Sea; material: saline water; isolation source: suspended particulate matter (SPM) from the Black Sea western gyre | collected 2013-06-09/2013-06-10 | depth... | reverse complement strand
TGAAGGCGGTACCTGAGGGAGCGACCTCGAAGTCGCGGCCCGCCCAGTCGTCTCTACCTCTAAGCATCTCGTTTGAGTGATCTTGGGGGACCCTGGTGTGCACGTCAATCCAGTACCAGCCGGGGCCGATGTCGCCGCCCCACATCGTGGTGGGGACGTTGAACAGGACGGTGAAATCGCCGTTCGCGTCCGCGGTGGTGGTCGGAATATCAACGTTTGCGCCGGCAAAGGTCAAATCTTCTATCACGGCGCCGCCGGGGAAGCCGGATCCGGTGACGGTGACCGTAGTGCCGGCCTTGCCCCTGGCGGGGTTGATGGTGATGTCGGGGAAGTACATCCCCTGGTCTTCCATCCAGGACTGGTCCATCTCCACGGAGCCGATATCGAAGTTGATAAATGTCCAGTCTTCAGCACCGGCTTCATCTCCCTTGACATCTACCATGTAGTTCATGCCAGGATATGCATCGTTGGTGACTGTCAGCGTTAGCGTTGACGTTGCAAAACCTCCCGCGGGTACGCTTACCGGATTCACTGAGAATTGAGTATTTACACCGTACGGTAAGGTATACTGATCAACGCCTAAGGTTACATTTGCCGCCGCTCCTAGTGACTCCACCCTTATCGTTGTATTTGCGCTACTATCCATTGCCAATGACCCCAGCCAGTCGGGATTGGCGCTAATATAGAATTTCTGACCTGCTCCTACAACCGTGAAGTCGCTTTGGCTCCATGTGTCACTACTATCCTGGGCCTCAACAGCGTACAAACCCGGGCCAATATTAGAACCCCACATCTGGGTGGGCACGTTAAACGTCGCTGAGAACGAGCCGTTGGATTGTATGCTAATATTTCTGCCAGCTAATATATCTTCGCCGGCAAAATTCATCCAGCTGATGTTTGAAGGGTAGCTGAACCCATACCCATTTATTGTAATAAGGTCACCGGCAGAACCTGTCGCCGGCGACAGGCTGATACTGGCGTTATAGCCGCTGGAAGGAGTAACAACTAGCTCTATGGACTCGTATTTCGATACTTCGCCACTCTCAACCCGGATATCAACCCAATAGCTGCCAGTAGGGGCAGCCAGGTCTGCCGTCAATGTCAGGTTAATTTGATTAGAGCCTCCAGCCGAAACGGAAACCGCGTCGGCCCCGCTGGCATTCTGGTTAGCGGCGAGACCGCTAAACTGATAATCCAACCACCACAGCCCTCCCTTTTCGACAAAGACGTTAGCTGTTAGGGCGGCTCCCAGGGAATCTATATTAATAGAAACGTCGGCCGAGTTCTCCCCGGATGCGGTCTTGACATTAACCATATTTGGAGTGTTAACCGTGAAGGTTTCTCCGCTACCCACCAGTTGGAAGTCTACGTTGGGCGCCGACTCTCCGGTGCTGTCAACCTTGGCCTCTAAGCGGTAACCTCCCGGGCTAAAGAAGGACGGTATGGAAAATGTTCCAGTCCAGCTACCGTCTGCGCTTACCATGATCTGGGTGGGAACTGTCGATAGTGATTGCCCGCTGTACGTTTCGCGGAGGGTAACCATTTGCCCCACACTTGAGCTGAAACTGTACCCATTTATGGTGATGACATCTCCTACCGACCCGTAGTACTGGCTTAGCGACACACTTGGCCCCATACTGGAGTATACATCCAGGGTGACGCTTTCATATTTATTAATAGATGCCGACTGGCAGTCTAGACCAATGTTATATGACCCGGGGGTAACCCAACTATCCAGAGTCACTGTCATGGTCGTTGACGCTTCGCCGTTCGCCGCTGGGGTTACCGACGTTGGGGAAAAGCTACAACTCACTCCATTGGGTGTAGAGATTGAGAATGTAACTTGGCTATTGAAACTATTAAGCGACTGGATTTTGATTTCAACAGTAGTATTGTCGCCGGGTGCTAGGTTGAGGCGCATGGGTGAAACCTGAACCAAATAGTCTTCTCCTACACCACTGACAACGGTAAGAGATGTAAATGCACGTTCTTCGAGATCTTCTGTCTTTGCACGTATATCATACGTCCCGGCAAGTCCTTGGCCGGTAATGGTAACGGTGCCGCTGCTCCACGCGCCATTATCATCGGTAGTACCGCTGGCGAGCACATTGCCCGTAAACGGCCCCGATTTCCATTCAACGTTGATGTTAGTATTCGGCGTGAAATTCATGGCAGAAAAGGTCACCGTACCATCCAGGGGTACATGTTGTGGACTAACCGAAAGTAAAGGTTGACCGGTAGCACCAACGGTGACATCCAACCAGCATTCAGAAGATTCTGCCCCGGACGTTCCCTTGACTTTACCGTAATATTGTTCAGAAGGCATATTAGCATCGACGTCAAGGGTTAAGGTTACGGTCTCCGTATCTCCGTCAGCAAGTGTGACGCTGGATGGACTAAGACTGCTGTTATTCTCTAGGCCAGGCGGGCCAGTAAATACCAGGTCGACCGTACCCGTAAAACCACCTTGAGATGTTATGTCGATGTCAACAGTTGTATTATCCCCGGCGGCAAGCATGAATGAATATCGGGAAGCGGATATCGAGAAGTAACCGCCACCACCGCCACCACCGGTGACATTAAAGGTGTTGCTGTTGCTCGAAACACTCTGATCGCTGGCGGTGATGTGGATGTTGTCGCCCTGGCTATCCAGGGTGACATTGCCCGTCCACACTCCGTTGCTGAAGTTTGTCGCCTGGTTGGGGTTGATGTTGCCCTGGCTGGCGGTGAGGTTGCAGGATCCCGGGTAATCAGTGATAGTGCTGCCACCTTCGGCTTTGGCAGTGATGGTAATCTGGAAGCTCTGTCCCGCCACTTGGTCGCCGATGTTGGCAATGTCGAAGTGGTGCAGCCCACCACCGCCACCACCGGTGACATTAAAGGTGTTGCTGTTGCTCGAAACACTCTGATCGCTGGCGGTGATGTGGATGTTGTCGCCCTGGCTATCCAGGGTGACATTGCCCGTCCACACTCCGTTGCTGAAGTTTGTCGCCTGGTTGGGGTTGATGTTGCCCTGGCTGGCGGTGAGGTTGCAGGATCCCGGGTAATCAGTGATAGTGCTGCCACCTTCGGCTTTGGCAGTGATGGTAATCTGGAAGCTCTGTCCCGCCACTTGGTCGCCGATGTTGGCAATGTCGAAGTGGTGCAGCCCACCACCGCCACCGGTTGCGGTCAAACTGAAATTAACTGTGGTTGAAGGGTTAACACCTGTTTGGTTAGCACTGGCGTAACCAGAGGCTTCAGCCACAACTGTAAAGCCATCTTGACTTTTTGGTACGGCGATGGCGTAAACCCCAGACGAGTCAGTGGGAAAGGTTGCGTAGTGCGTTGACGGAGTCTGTGGTCTATAAGCGTAAACACTAGCGTCGTTAATCGGTTGCCCTGTGCTATTATCAGTGACTGTACCCTTTACGTAGTTGCCCTCTTCAAGGGAAAAACTGACATGAATTGTCTGGTCTTTACTAACAGTTATGTTCTGCTGTTTTTGGCGTATGTAGAAATCATCGGGGGCCTGATGTTTGAATGCCTTGATATCACGAAGACCTACCGGCACGTTTGTGATCTGGCACTGTCCGCTGGCATCGGTTTGTGCTGGATACACAATTGGCTGGTCGTTACCTGCCTCCGTTATGACGATCCATGCGCCTGCGATAGGATTTGTGCTGTTGTCAGTAACATTACAGCTAATGGTGCCGGTATCACCCTGACCACCACCACCTTCGCCGGCAAGGGCAGGCATTGCCTGTAACAGTGTGGTCCCTATCATAGTGGAAACCACTAATAGGTGTAACAATTTGGTTTTAATAGTTTGCCTTTTCATTTTGTTTCACCCCCAACGTCTTATTCGGGACAACAGTAAAACACAATAAATCACACTCAAGTATCAACTGCCGTGCTGTGGCAGCGTAACTTGTGTAAGTCATTTTTGGCCACGTAACGTGAGAAATTGGGATTTCCTATTTCAACTCGCAATGAGGCATTCTGACTAATATCCGCTGCCACTCGCTCTATGCGACCGAGGTGTGATGAAGATACGCCTGAATTCGCCGCCAGCTCCTGCAGTGTCAGAGGTATCAGGAGCCGTCGCTGCTTGATTAGATTGCCTGCCAGGTTTTCGTTGTGGTTATTCATGGTGACAGCTTGTTTATGCCTTTTCGCTTACAGCTTTGCTTTCCCTTCGTCATCGTCAATCGGAGCCGAGCGCGTTGTCTTCATCTCTTTTATTCTTTACCTCTTCGTGCAAGCTGTCTTACAAAAGAGCTTTCATCCGAGTCAGTCTCTTATCGACTCCGTATCGTCTGCCGGTGCGTCGCAGCATAGCTCTGATTCGGGCTATTAACACCTCCGAACTGTATGGCTTAGTAACATAATCGTCAGCGCGTAATTCACCCATTGTTTTCCCCAATCCGACTTGTTTGTCCACGCACGTGACCATAATAACGGGAACATCTGAATGATTCCTTATCATTTCGAGCGCCTGAAAGCCGTCTATATTCGGCATCATGATATCCAGCAGTATCAGGTCGGGCTTGCGCTCCGCCAATGCGAATATTGCTGAAATAGCGTCTTGAGTAGTTATGACACGAAATCCTTCAGCACGAAGAGTATCATGTAACATCTTCAACACCACTGGTTCATCATCGACTGCCAGTATCAACGGGTATTTTCTCAAAAATATTCCTCCCGACTGTTATGGAATGCCTATTGTTATTCAGTTCTCATGGAAAGCGTTTGGTGAATACTCCATCGACGTTGTGAAATTTATCCAGGTGTTATCCCCGATATTGACAGAGCATAAATCTTCTTTTACAGGCATTAATCCACCAATGGCAGGCATGCATTTCAAGGCATGATTATCATTTGTATTACCATTGTTCCCAGAGCCTGCCGAATTATCTATATTGTCAAGATAATCCTTGAAGTGTTTAGTGCTTTCCCAAACTAGCCACATAATGTTATCTCCTAGTTCTTTTGATTGTCAGGTGACTCTACTTCTCCACATATAGGAATAAGGTCCAGAAGCTTCACAAGACTCAGTCGGTCTCCTTCGTTGTCTGCTTCGCCGGTACAATGAGCGCGTTCTTTTCTGGCAGTATTCCAATTGCCTACAGGGTGAGAGCGACGAAACCCCTTCATTTCCTTGTCGTGTTCCTCAAACGATGACTGGTCAAACCCACCTACCGTACCTGACATTTTCAATTCCTTATTCACGTTCAACTCAGGCTAATAACCTTCGCCTGTCGCTTCACTCCACCATCAGGTGGAACTTAGGTGAGGTGCTTTCAATTTCGCTGCTAACAGGAAAACAATAAAAACAACCGTCATCAATGCTGACTTTGTAATCGGCAGCACCTGGTAATATGAAGGTTGCCTGGGCATTACGCAGGGAAACGTAGGTTTCCGGAATCTGAACCTCCTCCCAGGTACTGTCTCCGTCCAATTCACCGGGCGAAGCCTGGCGGTGTACACCTACTCTAAGTAAAAGATATCTGTAGTAATGCTTGAGTTCATGGGCGTTGGTAAGGCTAACACACATAGAGATGTCAGCAGGATTATCGGTGGCATCAATAAAGAAAAGGTCGCCGGGCTGGCTAACGCCGCCAATAGCTCCCCCGAATGCGTTCCAACTGGGCAACGACCCAGCCGTGGCGGGTGTTATCGTTATCGGCTGTGTCTCATTGGCACTACTATCATAGGCGTAAGCGACCGAACACGTGACAAAAGCCACTGCTGCAACCAGTACAAGTATTAGCTTCAGAAATCTGCTCATCGGCCTCGCTGTATCTATCAGAATTGGAAGCCCGCACCATTTACTAAAGAGTGCGTTAGTATGTGGACCCGGCGGTTCTCTTCCACGTACAAAATAAGCCTGACCAGTCCAACTACTTACGGTCTCCGTAGTAAAGTCTTCCTGCTTAGTTCAGGATACGGCAAGGACAGTGAACAACGTCTTAACAACTAGGGCGCAAATCTCAACAATGTCTTAATAATTTGAAAGGGGCGCACGATGGAAATTCGGCAAATATGATAATTTATGTTAATATTTAGAAGACTAGAAAAGCATAGACACAAGTCATAGGAAAAATAATGAGACCCAAAATACTCATCGTTGACGACGATATATCAATAATTAAATTTGTTAAGGCAAACCTCGAGGCAAACGGCTACGAAACTAGTATTGCCTGTGATGGCAAGGAAGCATTGGATACCGTTGCACGGGAATTACCAACTCTCGTGTTGCTTGATATTATGATGCCGACCGTGGATGGATATGAGGTATGCCGGCAATTACGCGAGTGGGCCCAGGTACCGGTGATAATGCTAAGTGCCCTGTGTGATGAAGAGGACAAGGTGAGATGCCTGGATCTTGGGGCTGACGACTACCTCTGCAAGCCTTTTGGGCTGGACGAACTGCTGGCGCGAATGCGGGCAGTACTTCGCCGCAGTACTATCGCCACGACAGCACCAACCAAGCCGGTATTTACCAGCGGTGACCTGGAGATTAACTTCGTGGAGAGGCGAGTGATAGTTGCCGGCAGTGAGGTAGACTTAACGCTAACAGAATATGGGCTCCTTCAAGAGCTGACTCTAAACTCCCCCAAGGTGCTTACCTACGAACTGCTGCTGCGCAGGGTATGGGGGACCGCGTACCGTGATGAGAGAAACTACCTGTATGTGTTCATACGACGCTTGCGCGAAAAGCTGGAGCGTGACCCGCAGAACCCTGCACACATTATATCAGTGAGAGGCGTAGGATATCGCTTGGTATAGCAAACCTGAGATGACTAATATCGGGGCGCATTGAACGCCTAGTTTCCGCTCCCGGCTAAATGCTTCTTTATGGTTTCCAACAGTATATCCATGTTGAAGGGTTTACTAATATAGGCATCGCAGCCTGCTTCCAGTGCTATCTGGTCTTGTCCCTTCATGGCAGAAGCGGTGATAGCAATGATAGGTATATTTTTAGTTACAGGATTTGCCTTCAGGGCTCGAGTAGCATCAAGCCCGTTCATTACAGGCAATTGGAAGTCCATGGTAATGAGGTCAGGTTTTTGTCCGGTGGCAAGTTCAATGGCTTCCCTGCCATCTGTGGCTTCGATTACTCTATAACTCTGTGCCTGCAGCATATCCCGCAGTAACTTTACTGTCTTGCTGTCATCTTCAACAATCAGTATGAGGACTGATAACATATATCTCCTCCAAGAAGCAACAAGTCGAGCACTTCCTCATTCTAGGTGGTACTAATACTGGGGGCACCCCAGTTCTAGCATAATTATGGGACCACTACTCATTGTCTAATTCCCGACTTGATAGGTTTAAAGGAATGGTAAAACTGAAACGGCTTCCTTTCCCAACCCCTTCACTTTTTACCCATATCTTGCCCTCGTGTTGCTCCACAAGGCTTTTTGCCAGTGACAGTCCCAACCCGGTGCCGGGGGTCTTGCTCGTCGTTCCAGTACGTACTTGAGAGAAGGCATCAAAGATTCTCTCCTGGTCCTCAGGGCTGATTCCAATCCCGGTATCTGAAACGCTGAACATAAGGTCATCCTGACGCTTCTCTGTTTCTATGACAACCTTGCCGCCGGCTGGGGTGAACTTGATTGCATTAGAGAGGAGGTTGACCATCACCTGCTTGAACTGTCGTTTGTCCACAGTGACCTTCTGATTGAGTATCTGCCTTGGGATTCCAAGTTGAACACTCACCTTGCTCTTTGCGGCACTTTCCCTGACTAGTAGCAGGCTGCTTTCCATCAGTTCTTCCACCCGTGCTTCTGTAAGTTCAAGGCTTGGTTTCCCAGCCTCAATCTTTGTCAGGTCAAGGATGTCGTTAATCAAACTAAGAAGGTGCCTGGAGCTTGTCAAGATGTCTTCAACGTACTCCGTCTGCTTCTCATTAAGCGCGCCGTAATATTTCTTCTGCAGCAACTCAGAAAGGCCGATGATAGCGGTCAAAGGTGTCCGCAATTCATGGGAGACACTGGACAAGAATTCTGACTTGGCTTGGTTTGCCACCTGCGATTCTATGACAGCTAGTTGAAGACCTTCTGTTTTTTCCTTTAGACTGCCGGTCATCTTATTGAAAGCTTCGGCTACTTGCCCCAGCTCACCTTGCTCTTCTATGTTTACAATATAGTTCAGGTCACCTGCTGCGACTGCTTTAGTTCCTCTTACAAGCTCCCCAATTGGTTTTGCGATTATTCGGCCCAGTATTACTCCTAGTCCCACACAGATAGCTAAGATGAGGATGATTACCAATCTTATAATGCTTCTTAACTGGTTTACTGGAGCGAATGCCTCTGACTGAGACATTTCTGCTATTAGGGCAAGTTCTTTATCGGGCAACCACTTATAAGCACCCAGAACAGGAACTCCAGTATAACCTTCATACAGGCCAGTACCATTCTTGCCCGCTAGGCATTCTGTTATCCCCTCTGTATGTACTGCTTTTTTAAGTGCGTAGTCTTCACCGAACCTTGGCTCAGTAACGAAGAAGTTATAGCTGTTAACCAGATAGGTGTCGCCTGTTTCGCCCAGCCCGGCGTACTCCCTCATAATTTGGCCCAACTGAGCAAGGTTGACTCTCCCCGCAAGTACGGCTATCACGACGCCTGTCTCATCTGTTATCGGTGATGATATGGTCAATGCTGGACCGCCAAGTGTCAAGGAATGGTACACATCTTGAATAGACACACCTTCCGTACCGTTAATGAAATAAGGCCTATTCGCCTTGTATTTACCCTCTTGTTCCCTGTCAGTGGAGATTATTATTTCCCCGTCGATATCCATTATGAAGAGCTCAAACAAGTCATCTTCGTTTTCCATATGCCGTCCTAGGCATTTACTGATTTCAAGATACGGTTGGCTTAGGTGCACTTGCTCGGGTGACTGCTCCAGCAACTTGGAGCAATTATTAGCCAGGCCGGGCGAAAATGCAAGAATCTGTATATCCTCTTTTGCTTCGCTATACCACTCTTCAATATGATAGCTTTTAAGGGTGGTCACACTAACCAGTTGCTCCTTGACTTGCTTTTCCAGTATATTCGTGCCTCTGATATAAGATATATAACCAATTGTAAGCGTGGAAAAAAGGGCAAGCAGGACCAACCAGATAGTAATCCGTATTCCAAGCTTCGTTGATTTCCACCTGTATAGAAGTAGCTTAATCATTATATATCTTATTCAAGAACTCCATCGTGTACAGATCTTCAGAGGAAATGGTGTCATTTACCGTGCCGACCTCAATGAGCACCTTATACATCTCTTCCCAATCTGCGGTTTTCATCCAGCCGATGTGATCCACGCCGGTATGTATCAAGGGAAGACTGGAATCAAGAACGTCTTGCTCATGTAAAGGGCTAAGGTCCTCGGCGTACAGCAGCGCGAGTCGTGAGTTTTCTTCTGGATCCTCTATCGCCTTTTGCCACCCTTCTAATGTCGCCCTCAAAAATCTCTCCACGAGCTCTGGATTGTTTTGTATCCTATCCTCCGTCGTCGTGATAACATCAGCATAGAAAGTTACTTTATAGTCAACAGGTGAAATCCACTGGAAAGCGATTCCCTGTCTTTGGGCTGTCTGTACTTCATCGGTTATCCATGCCCCCTGAGCATCTAGCTTCCCGCTTAACAGATCGTCGAAGTTGTATCCCCTCTCAGTAATATTGACCAGGTCCGCATCAATGTCCATTTGCTTTAGCATTGCTCTAAGTATTATCTCTTCACTATACGCCACCCCTACGGTTTTACCTATGAAGTCCTGAGGCTTCTTGATGTTACTCTCTGGTAGGGAGCAGAATACCAGCGGATGGATCCGATATGTCGCCGCAATAGCTTTGATTTGTGCTCCGGTTGTTCTTGCTTTGGCTAATGTATCCGGTTGGGCAATAACGAAGTCAAGCTTTCCATCAATTAGATCCTGTAAAGGGTCGCGGTCTATCTGTGCCGGGACTAGCGTGATATCTATCCCCTCCTTTTCATAAATACCGTATTGGTCGGCATAATACTCTCCTGAAAACTGTGCTTGATGAATCCAAGACAAACCAAGATTCACCTTTTCCAACGGTTGCCTGGCTGTATCAGGTGCACCACTGCATCCCCACAACCCGTAGCTAAAGATTCCAATAAATAATACGGCAGTTCCTATGGTCTTTATTTTAATTGGTATGTTTCTTAGCATTGCTGGCCCCCTACAACACATATAATACCACCTTTATCCACATTCTGTAAGCTTGCGAGCCGTATGAAACAGACAACGTAGCTATAGCAATCTCAGTGAGCATCACAAGGCCCGCCATAGTGGTTATTTACTCTCGCAGCCGGTTGCTCAGAATCGATTTGTAAATCGTCAGGGAAAATGGGACAGTTTAGGGATAATAGTTAATGGACACTTAGAGGCTTGCTCCTGCTCCCCCTGGGGAAGTAAAGTATCGATTAAGGAAGGAGCAAGACCATGATTCAAGGAATAACCGATAAACCCTGGCAGGCAGAGGCCAGAACCTCAGAAACCAAGCAGTTCATCCGGGATATCAAGCGCATCACCCGCCGCAAGTTCACCGCCGAGGAGAAGATCCGCATTGTCCTCGAGGGCTTCCGCCGTGACACTCCCATCAGGGACCTTTGTCGCCGGGAAGGCATCCGCCCCAGCACCTACTATGCCTGGCTCAAGGATTTTATGGAAGCAGGCAAAGAAAGGCTCACCAGGGATATAACCCGGGATGCTACCAGGACTGAAATACAGGAAATCAAGCGTGAAAACGATAGGCTTAAAACGCTGGTAGCTG
>JACKQG010007648.1_pt1 | contig 10780 bp, 7 predicted proteins | sample 8237621 | NCBI WGS metagenome assembly JACKQG01 (sample SAMN15677084, study PRJNA649215) | marine metagenome | biome: marine; feature: Black Sea; material: saline water; isolation source: suspended particulate matter (SPM) from the Black Sea western gyre | collected 2013-06-09/2013-06-10 | depth... | reverse complement strand
GATTTTGCAGGCAACGAACTGCCTGTTCCGATAGCCTTTGAAGTAATAGAACGCAGCATCAAAAAAGGCCAGACGCTTATTTTCCCAGAAATAGAAGTCAACACCTATTGGACAACACTTGACTTGGATGCCAATGACACGATTTTCCTTTACCAGGACCACGGCACCAGCGAACAATTCCACTCGGAAATAAAAACCGATATGGATCTGGAAAGGCTGCCCAGTAAATTTTTTGAAAGCAATGCCGTTATTCTTCTTTTAGGCATGCTTGCCTATAACTTGCTTAGGCTTTGTGGTCAAGAGAGCCTTCGTGAAGACAATGGGAATATCGAAAAGATTCCTGGTCACAGGAAAAAAGCGCATCGTCGTCGAATCCGCACGGTTATATTGGACTTAATCTACATGGCCGGTAAAATTATTCATACGGGAAGACAGTGGTTTATTTCTTTTGGCAGAATAAATCCTTGGCGGTCAATCTGGGATAGTATTTACCAAAGATTTGTTGCCGACACTGCTTAGTTTTTATTATTTTCAAGTTGTTTGTTCATTTCGTAGCGGGCAGTTGCGCCCTGAATTTGCTAATAGTTTGAAATATCAGTGTTTATGTATCCAGGAAAAGGCCAAGGTTCGAATTTTGGGTCCATGTGCTAGATTTTCAAAGATCAGATTGTTGAAAAGGCACGATAAGCAATATCTATGCCACTGATTCAGGTTTATGTTAACATGAATCCAGTGAATCCGGACCGGACCAAGCTATGCAGAAGAAATTAGGTCATTTGAATATGAAGGAAACTTTGGGAACGTCCTTGAAGAATTGGGCATGCTCTGAAGTGATCGTCAAGACAGGAGAGTCAGGGGGCATTCCCAATATCCTCCCTCCTCCAGGGCAGATTATCCATAATTGAATAATGGATAAAAATCAAGGAATATTATTAAGTGTTACAACGTGTTACAAAAGTGGTGTTTGGGCGGCGGTAAAATTGTGTCGTTTTTACACACTTTGCGGGAGACCCAGGCTTCGCTCTTTGGGCTGCGCCGGGCCAACGGGGATGGACGTAGATTGTTTAATTAGCCACAGACCCACACAGACTTTAACTTGCCCAGCCAATTTTGGCTGAGCAAATGATGTCGTTGCTACGCGAAAATTTAAGTCCCATTTGTCTGCGTGTGTCTGTGGCTATTAAATATTTTAGAATCCTATGGGGCTTTTTCAATCTTCACGGCACACACCTTGTACTCGGGTATCCCGGCCAGAGGATCGAGGGCCGCATGGGTCAAGCGGTTGGCTGCGGCCGAAGCATAGTGAAACGGAATAAAAATGGTCCCGTCGCAAGCCATTTCGGATATCCGGGCCTTGGCCAGGATCTCGCCCCGCCTGGAAACCACCTTTAACATCCGGCCGTCCTCTATCTTGTAGTTGCGGGCATCGGCGGCCGAGATTTCCACGAAACATTCGGGAGCGATGGCGTTCAGGCCGGGGCTCTTCATGGTCATGGTGCCGGTGTGGTACTGATACAGCAAGCGTCCCGTGGTAAGGTACAGCGGGTATTCCGAATCCGGCAGTTCCGCCGGCGGGATATAGTCGATGGCATGGAACACCCCAAGGCCGCAGGTAAATTTATCCATATGCAAACAGGGGGTTCCCGGATGATCCGTACCGGTGCACGGCCAGTGAATTCCGCCCTTTTCAAGCCTCTGGTAGTTTATCCCGCAATATGAAGGAGTTACGCTTGCAATCTCCTCCATGACGGCCCGGCTGTCGGCATAGGCCATAGGGTATCCCATCCGGCCGGAAAGCTCGCCGATAATGTCGCTGTCTGTTTTCGCCGCTCCGGGAGGCGCAAGGGCCCTGCGAACACGTTGCACTTTTCTTTCGGTATTGGTAAAGGTGCCTTCTTTTTCGGCAAAAGATGCCGACGGCAGCACCACATCCGCCAATTGGGCCGTTTCGGTCATGAAGATATCCTGAACAACCAGAAAATCCAATTTTTCCAAGGATTTTTGAGCGTGATTCAGATCAGGGTCCGAAACCATCGGGTTTTCACCGACAATATACAGGGCCTTGATCTCGCCGCTATGGGCTTTTTCCATCATTTGGGTAACGGTCAGGCCGGGTTTCGGCGGCAACCCTTTCACGCCCCAGGCATTGGCCATGCGCTGGTTGATGTCGGCGTTGGCGACGGCCTGGTAGCCGGTAAACACATTGGGCAGCGCCCCCATATCACAGGCGCCCTGAACGTTGTTCTGGCCCCGCAAGGGATTGACGCCGCCGCCGGGAATCCCCACGTTGCCGCACAGCATGACCAGGTTGGCCAAAGATTTGACATTGTCGGTTCCGGATATGTGCTGGGTAATTCCCATGGCATACAGCACGGAGGCCGCCGGGGCGCCGGCATACAGGCGCGCCGCTTCGATCAGATCGTTTGGGGGGATCCCGGTAATTTTTTCCACATGTTCGGGCGTGTATTTTTCCACGGATTGTTTCAGCTCTTCCAGCCCTATTGTCCTGGAATTGACATAGGCCTCATCGTAAAGCTTTTCCTTGATGATGACATGCATCATGCCGTTGATCCAGACCACGTCGGTACCCAGATTCTGCCGCAGCCATAAGTCGGCATAGCGTGTAATCGGTATCTTGCGGGGATCCACCACGATTAGCTTTGCACCTTTGAATTTGACGGCCCGCTTGACGTACGATCCAATCACCGGATGGTTTTCGGTGGTATTTGATCCGGTGATCAGGATCACCTTGGCTTTTTCAATATCTTCGATGGGATTTGTCATGGCACCACTGCCGAATGCTGCGGCCAGACCGACCACAGTGGACGAGTGTCAGAGCCGGGCGCAGTGGTCCACATTGTTGGTGCCGATGGCCGCCCGCGTAAACTTCTGCACCAGGTAATTTTCCTCATTGGTGATCCGGGCGCTCGAAAAAACTCCGATGGCGTCAGGTCCCGATGCCTGTTTGATGCGCTTAAAGTTTTCGGCCACCCGATCGAGGGCTTCATCCCAGGTCGCCTCCCGCAAGGCGCCGTTTTCACGAATCAGAGGAGTTTTGAGCCGTCCGGCATCATTAATAAAATGATATCCGAACCGGCCCTTGACACACAGGCTGCCGAGCCTGGGGTCCTCTGCCTCCACGCCGGTCACCCGGATGATTTCCTTATCCTTTAGGTGCAGTTGGATCTGGCAGCCCACCCCGCAATAGGGACAGGTCGTGTGAACCTTTTGGGTGTCCCATGTCCGGCCTTTTCCGCGGCTTACCTTTTCAATAATGGCCCCGGTGGGACAGAGCTGCACACACTCGCCGCACTGGACGCAGGACGAGCTGCCCATGGGCAAGTCGTTGTCGCAGATGACCTTGGTCTCGTGACCGCGATAGCCAAAACTCAAAACCTCATTTACCACCGTGCCGTTGCAGCCCGCGATACAGCGACCGCACTGGATGCACTTGGAATGATCGCGATAGACAAACTCCGAGGAGTCGTCGATTTGGGGCTCAATGTCAGCCAGCTTAAACGCCGGCGTTTCAATTCCAAGGTAATAGGCGGCGTCCTGAAGGTCACAGATGCCGTTCTGTTCACAGGAAAGGCAATCGTGTTTGCCGGTGGACAAAAGCAGATTGACAACCAGTTTTTGGGCCTCACGGACTTTATCCGAATCAATGACAACCTTCATTTGGTCTTTAACCGCCAGGGTACAGGCGGTCTGCAGCCCGCGTATCCCTTCGACCTCAACCACACAGGCACGGCATTTTCCGGCCGGACCGGTCCTGGCATGATAGCAAAGCGTGGGAATGTAGATCCCGTTCTCCCTGGCAATTTCCAGCACGGTCCGGCCTTCTTTAGCCTCAAACTCCCGGCCTTTGATGATGATTTTCATAATGAACTCCTTGTTAGGGTTTACCCTATCAACTCTTCAAATTCCTTGCGGAACTTATTAATCATCGCCGCAAGCGGCATGGTAAACGCGTCTCCTCCCGGGCAGAGCGTCAACCCGTGGATGTTTTCACACAGATGGACAAGCGCATCCAGATCGGCCTTGTTCCCGTTTCCGTTGATCAGCTTTTGCAGATAACCGACGATGGTATGCGAGCCTTCGCGACACGGCACACACTGGCCGCAGGATTCGTGCGCATAAAACTTGATGGCCCGCAGCGCAATTTCGGGAATCGAAACCGTGTCATTCATGACGATAATGCCGGCGGAACCCAGCATGGTCCCGGCTTGCTGGCAGGAGTCAAAATCCATCTTCAAGTCCTTAATTTCGGCGGCCTTCATGATCGGCGTCGACAAGCCGCCGACGATAACGGCTTTCAGGGTTCCGTTTACCCCGCCGGCCGCAGCAAGTATCTTTGTCAGGAGTGTGCCCATGGGAAATTCATAAACACCGGGCTTGTGCACGTGCCCGCTGACGCCATAAAGCCTGGGACCGAAATTGTTCGGGGTTCCGATTTTCTTGAATTCCGCCGCGCCTTTTTCAATGATAAACGGCACACAGGCCAGGGTTTCAACATTATTTACGATGGTGGGGCATCCGTATAAGCCGACATTGGCGGGAAAGGGAGGTTTCAAGCGCGGGTTGCCGCGTTTGCCTTCCAGGGATTCAATCAACGCGGTTTCCTCTCCGCAGATATAGGATCCTGCACCCCGGTGAACGACGATATCAAGAGCCCCCAGTTGCTTATCGGCCCGGGCCTCCTGGATGGCCTTTTCCAAGATGTCCGCAATCCAGCCGAACTCGCCGCGAATATAAATAAACGCCTTTTTAGAGCCGATGGCATAGGCTGAAATGGCAATCCCCTCGATCAGGAGATGCGGGTCGTATTCCATGATCTCACGATCTTTGAACGTGCCGGGCTCGCCTTCATCCGCATTGCAAATCAGATAGACCGGGCGGTCATCTCCTTTGGGAAGAAAGCTCCATTTCAAGCCGGCCGGAAATCCGGCGCCGCCCCTACCGCGCAATTCGGCGGCCTTGACTTGGGCCAGCACCTGTTCGGGTTTCATTTCACGGGCCTTCTTGAGGGTTGCATAACCGCCGCTTTTTTTGTAGGTCGCAATCGACGCTGAATCGGATTTGCCCCTGTTTTTGAAAAGAATGCCGCATTCGGTCCCAAAATTGTAATTGACATCCTTAGGCGGCATGACGCCCTTTTGAAGTGATGCAATCAGCGCATCGACTTTCTCTACGGTCATGAGTTCATAATAGGTGTCGTTCACCTGAACCACCGGACAGGTGCCGCCGGAGCCCAGGTCTTCAACCACAGACAGCGTAAACATGCCGTCGGGGGTTGTCTCACCAACCTTTATCCCCAGTTTTTTTTCAAGGTGCGCAACGATTTCCAGCGCGCCCATGAGCATCCCGGAAATATTGGTGTCAACCTGAAGGTGATATTTTCCTACAGGCTTCTTGTTAAACATGGTGTAATAGGTAGCAACGCCATAGGCCGTACTCATGGATATGTTGAGTATTGCGGCGACATCTTTGATATCCTGCTCTGAAAGTGAATTGTTGTTTTGCCTCTGCAAATAATAGAGTGCGGGCAAGATGGCGGATTCTTTGCGGGGATATTTTTGAACTATACTCTCGATAGCCGATCTTTTTTCTTCGGTTTTCATATGATTCACCTCATGATTGTATATTGAAAAGTTCATGATAATTTTTTCTTATTGAATTGCACGAAAAGTGTCAACTAGATCATTTCTCAATTCAATATGCCGCGTTACAATTTGTTTGCTTGACGGCCTCAAGACACTGAATTAAAATTGAAATGATGAAAAATTATAAACACAAAGCCGTCCAAGCCGCGGAGTTCTTAAAACCTCATTTCAAAAGGCTTCCTGAAATCGGCCTTCTGACGGGAACAGGACTCGGCCAAAGCGCCGAATTTCTAAACGTCAAGGCCACCTTCAACTACACCGATATCCCTCATTTGCCCGCCACTACGGTGGAAAGTCATATCGGCAGACTTATTGTCGGCAGCATCCAGGGAAAATCCGTCATGGCCATGCAGGGCCGCTTTCATCTTTACGAAGGCTTTTCGGCGCTCCAAGTCGCCTTTCCGATCAGGGTCATGCAGGAGCTTAGCGTTAAAACCCTGATCCTTTGCAATGCCGCCGGCGGTCTGAATCCCGGGTTTGCTGCCGGAGATCTGATGATCATCACCGACCACATCAATCTAAGCGGTTCAAATCCCCTTAGCGGACCCAATAAAGACAGTTGGGGTATCCGCTTTCCCGACATGAGTGCCGCCTATAGTAAAAAGCTTGTTGCGCTGGCGGAACATGCCGCCAAAGATTCGGGGTTGCATTTGCAAAAAGGGGTCTATGCTGGGCTGAAAGGCCCTTCTTTAGAGACACCGGCCGAAATCCGCTTCTTGAGGGCCATCGGCGCCGATGCGGTTGGTTTTTCGACTGTCCAGGAAGTCATCGCAGCGGTTCACGCCGGCATGCAGGTACTCGGGCTGTCAATCATTAGCAACGTTCATGACCCGGACGCCCCGGTTCCTGCCAGGGTTGAAGAAATCATTGCTGTCGCCAAAGATGCCGCCGTCAGGCTTGAAACTATCATCCGTAAAGTTGCCGAAAGTATCTGAATTCCATCTGCAGCAAATACCAGGAAGCCAGATTTCCGGGCATTGATGACCCAACATGTCGCCTCAACGAATAAGGAGGAACAATGTCTGAAAAAACAGATTTTCACATGACAATGGAAGATTTCCGCCGGCATGGTCGAGCAGTGATCGATTGGATCGCTGATTACTACCAGAGAATCGAAACGCTGCCGGTTCTATCCCAGGTTGCACCCGGGCAGATTCGAGCTTTGCTTCCAGCCGGACCGCCCGTACACCCAGAGGCCTTTGAAACCATTCTTAAAGATGTGGACAAGCTGATACTTCCCGGGATCACCCATTGGCAGTCACCCAACTTCTTTGCCTTCTTCCCGGCAAATGCCTCGGGACCCGCCATACTGGGGGAGTTGTTAGCGGCCGGATTAGGGGTTCAGGGGATGCTGTGGTCAACAAGCCCGGCCTGCACGGAACTGGAGACGCATGTGCTCGATTGGCTGGTAGATATGCTGGGGCTGCCTGCCAAGTTCAAATCTGATACTGCCGGTGGCGGGGTTATCCAGGATTCGGCCTCAAGTGCTTCCCTCTGTGCCCTCCTGGCTGCCCGCGAACGGGCAACAAACTTCGAAAGTAACCGGCAGGGATGTGATGGGCGTCTGGTTGCCTATGCCTCCACCCAAGCCCATTCTTCTATTGAAAAAGCCGTCAAGATTGCCGGGCTGGGCAGTCAGCACCTTCATTTAATCGAGGTGGATGACTGCTTTGCGCTACGACCCGATGCCCTGGCCGGGCAGATCAGGCAAGATCGTCAGGCCGGTCTGATTCCATGTTTTGTTTGCGCTACCGTGGGAACCACATCCTCCAACGCCATGGACCCGCTGCCGGAAATCGGCCAAATCTGCAAAACAGAAGGCCTCTGGCTGCATGTGGATGGTGCCATGTCGGGTACGGCCGCGCTATGTTCTGAGTACCGCTATATCCATAACGGCCTGGAACTGGCCGACAGCTACTGTTTTAACCCTCACAAATGGATGTTTACCAATTTTGATTGCGACTGTTTCTATGTGGCCGATCGGAAAATATTGATTAAAACCCTGAGCGTGTTGCCGGAGTATTTGCGTAACAAGGCCACGGAATCCGGCGCCGTCATCGACTATCGGGATTGGCACATTCCGCTGGGCCGGCGCTTTCGTTCCCTGAAGCTCTGGTTCGTGATCCGCTGCTATGGCATCGAAGGTTTGCGTTACCATATCAGACGCCACATTGAACTGGCTCAAGGTTTCGCAACGCAGGTGGCAGGGTCCGGGCATTTCGAGCTTGTTGCGCCGGCGCCCTTGAACCTGGTTTGTTTCCGGAATACAGGGGGGGATGCGTTTAACCAAAAACTTCTGAACCGCCTGAATCAAAGCGGCCATCTCTATTTAACCCATACTACCCTAAACGGCCGGTATGTCCTGCGGTTTTGCGTCGGCCAGACCCATACCGAAAAATACCATGTCGAGCAGGCCTGGCGGCAGATTCAAGCAGCGGCGGCAGAACTTGAAAGAACATGAATGGTATCTGATAAACCTGTCCTTAACATGAATTGAAGATTGACGATTTACGGTTTTGTGATGTCCAGCATGATCCGCTCACATGCTGCAACGATGGCGCCTTCCATGGGTTTGGAAAGGCCGGGCCTGATCGTATCCGGCACTTCCGCGGTTTGGGCCACTATAATTTTTACTTCTATCCGGGTTTGCTCCTTGAGCTCCTTGAGTATATTCACGGTTGGAAACTGGTGCAAAGAAAAATCCGAGGTCTTGTTTTGCGGGATGCCCTCAACCGGAATTTCAAAAACTTCTCCCGGATGTTTATCGGGATAATCAACCGCATCGACCACGATGATCTTGCGGGGCTTTTTCTCGCTCAAGGCAAGATCAAACAAAATGTCCCGAACACTTGTACCGACATCCATTACCAGGACATCATCCGGAAGGGTATAATTATCCTTTAAGTAATTTACCGCAGCCGGTCCAAAGCCGTCGTCTCCGAAAAAGATGTTGCCGCAGCCAAAAATCAATACCGATTTTTCAAACAGTTGCTCAATCATGAGTCCCTTAGTAGTAAGTTTTTGGGGTTTTTCTGTTAAAATTAGCATCTACCACGAAAACGCGAAATAGGGAAAGCACGAAATTTTATATTTTTTCGTGTTTTCGTATTTTTGCGCTTTCGTGATAAAAAATCTTTTTCTTTTCCAGCCTGTCCCGCCTTTGGGGCTTGTCCAGCTTACGAAATGGTCACATTGAAAAAGGCGGAGCCACAGAAAACGCTGATGTTGTCTTCTGTGGCTCCTTTCATTTCTTAATTTTAAATGTGTTTTTTAGTGGCATATTTTTTTTATCGCCACTAAGACACCAAGGCACGAAGATAGCATAATAAATATTATTCTTTGTATCTTGGTGCCTTGGTGGCAAATATTTTTTTAGTTCCGGCTTGCCCGGGTTATGGATTCTATTTGCTGAGCCGGTCGATCACATTTCCATTGGCATCAACGATGGTCATGTCAACGGCGATACCGCCATCCAGGCGGTGGGTGGCACAGCTCAGTCAGGGGTCATAGGCGCGTATGGCCATCTCCACCTTGTTCAGGATCCCCTGGTCATAGATGCCGTCCTTGATCAGCGCCGTGGCCGCCTGCTTGACCGACAGATTCATGGCCGCATTGTTGTGGGTGGTGCCCACAATCAGGTTCGCCTTGGTGATCAGGCCCTCGGCATCGGTCTCATAGTCATGAATCAACGTGCCGCGCGGGGCTTCCACACAGCCCACACCCCGTCCGGCCCTGGGCTCTATCTTGACGCGAACGTCCAGGCTGGTAATCTCCGGGTCCTCCAGCAGCTCCACCATATGCTCCGCACATTGCACCAGCTCGATCAGGCGGGCATAGTGGTAAAGCAGGGTCAAGTGCGCCGGCCGGCCGAAATTGGCCCTGAACTCCTCCAGCTCTGCCTGGGCCCGCGGGGTGGCCATCTTGTCGCAAACATTGATGCGTGCCAGGCAATTGCTGCGGTAGATACCCCCGGGATTATTCAAATCCATTGCAAACCCTTGACCCCAGGCCTTGGCATAGGGAAACTTCTGATAGGACCATGGTTCCACATGCTCACCAATGTGATCAAGATACTGATCGTAGGCAAAATCATCATAGGTGCCGTCCGGTTTCATCAGACGCAATTTGCCGTCATAAAAATCCAGGGCCCCGTCAGCGGTTACCGTTCCGATATGTCCCACCTTGATGACTCCAAGGGCTTTGATGGCATCCATGTATTTGGGAAATACGTTTTCCTTGGCAAACTTGATCGTGAACAGCGAAAAGTCCAAAAGTTCCTTGGTATGACTCTGGATTTCGGCACGCTCGGTTTGAGTCATCGGCTTGCTGACGCCGCCCGGCATCGAAAAGGTCGGATGAATGGCCCGGCCGGCAAAACGTTCAAGAATTTGTGCGGTCAAATGGCGCAGATGCACCACCTGTTTGGCGATGTCCGGCGCGGCCCCCACAATCCCGACCACGTTGCGGACGGAATAATCGGCGTCCGGCCCGATGACAAAGTCCGGCGCGGCCAAAAAGTAAAAATGCAACAGCTTGTCGCCGACATAAGCGATCATCTGCATCAGCCGGCGCAGCTTTACGGCTGCCGGCGGCGGCGTAACCCCAAAACAGGCGTCTCCGGCTTTACTGGAGGCCAGATGATGGGCCCAAGGGCAGATCCCGCAAATGTGGCAGACAATCCGGGGCATTTCTTCGGCTGGCCGGCCTTCGACAAACTTTTCAAAACCTCGCAGCGTCTGGATATGCAGCCGGGTGTCGGCAACGTTTCCGGCATCATCGAGATGGATGGCCACCTTGGCATGACCTTCGATTCTTGTAACTGGCTGAATATTAATTATTTTTCCCATTAGTTTCACCCCCTTTCCTTCCTTACGGCCTGGCCGGTAATGGCCGCAGATTACCATGTGCGCCGATATAGCGGTTCATGATGGCCCGACGATCCACTACGGTTTTGGGATCCAGACCCACCTGGGGTTTTGGGGGACGTTGGTGAAAGATTGACAAAATTTCTCCTGATCACATAAACTTTTCAACTTTTCACCAACGTCCCCCATGTCCTTTCAGAGGTTGTGAGCATTTTCAAGGAAATCCAGCAGCAGCCGGAGAATATTTTTGAG
>JACKQG010007647.1_pt1 | contig 10781 bp, 16 predicted proteins | sample 8237621 | NCBI WGS metagenome assembly JACKQG01 (sample SAMN15677084, study PRJNA649215) | marine metagenome | biome: marine; feature: Black Sea; material: saline water; isolation source: suspended particulate matter (SPM) from the Black Sea western gyre | collected 2013-06-09/2013-06-10 | depth... | reverse complement strand
CCTGATATTCTTCACCATCCAGCATAATTGAAGCATATTCATTGTAAAACAGCCCCTTGTATTCTGGTCTTCCATAAACATCAGGCAAAGATGTTGTAACTGGTTCTTGCATGAATGCACGTTGTATGTGATTTTCTCTGGTGTTATTCCTAATAGAACCTATATCATATAATCTGATTAAGTCTTCAAACAGATTATTTTTATCTGATTCCATTATATTCTGAATTACAATCTTTGCAGTAATTCCATTATATTTGAAAAGCATGGAATTATTCAAGTTAGCAGACTCTGAACCATTATTGTATCGATTACATGATTCTTTAAGCTCGGCATCGATTGCCTCTGGCGATATAGATGGCTGTCTATTACCATGCAGATTGGTAATCCATACTCGTACCTTTATATCATCAGGATTATCAAGGTTTTTGTATGGGTCATCTACAGAAACAACATTAGCCTGCCAATCACCATCCTCATTCTTACAAAACAATACAGCACTTATGTATATATTATTAGATTCTTTCATTATTTTCTCTCCTTTTTATTTACTGTTAGCTTATTTACTGTGAAATGAAGATATGGTATGTTACTTCTGCAACTATACACATCTCCATATTCACCATTACTGGTATCAACGAAAAGACATCCATATTCTTTATCAGATTCACCAATATCATTTAGGATTATTTCAATATCCTCTTTATTTGTAACGAGGGTTAATTCTTCTCTCGCTTCAAGGTCTTTTACTGTCATTTTACTTTTACTCCTTTTCTTTTTATTTACGATTTACTTTGGGTCTGTAATTTTATAATTTAGCTTTATATAATAATTGTTTCCAGATATAATGTAACATGTTACTATAATATAATATAATATAATTCAGATTGCCAACAAGTTCAGTTATTGAAATTGCAGGTGGAAGTTTTTCAGAATTCGATTATTTTCTGGATTGGATTATTTCAGAAGTTGGAAATTATTGCAGATGGTATTATATCTCTTTTCTTATTGTCTGGGCTAACTTAATCCCAGCCCTAATACCTACAATACGGTTACAAGTGTTATAGCAGAATTTACACATTAATTTCTGGAATTTCATAATTGCAGATTCTAATGGTGCCTGCTTTCTACAAAAATAGCAGGTTATTTTTTTATCAGATTTCATTCATTTACTCCTTTACAATTTTCGTGTGCCTGTATATATAAGGGTAATTTTACCATGTATATATTCAGGGTTAATTTACAATTTATTGGCAAGTGAAAAAATCTGGTATTTTCCAAACTACCAGATTTTTCCCTTGCCTAATCTTAAAAAATCTAACTTATTTTTTATTTTCAGATTTTTTAATCTTTGCCTGAAGATCGTGCCACTTGGCTGCGTTCATCTGCTGTAATTTCCCAGTCTTGTTAATATATCTTCCAAATCCCAACTGACTGCCTTTATCATCGTAACAGGTCAAGTTAGTTTTACTTTGGTTTTTACATTCAATGATAAACGCATCAATTTTACTAATCAATTCCTGATCTTCCTTAGTAAAATAATTAAAATTGCCTACACGACCAAAATAATGCGATTTTGCTACCTTTTGCAGTGCATGCTCTTTAGTGGTATTTCTTTCGTTGACCGTCAATTTAATACCACACTGAGCTTTTGTTTCATTTATTATTTGAATCATATCATCAACTAAGGTATTGAATTTAGCTTCGCTTACTTTTACTTTTGTTTGGTTTTTCATTTTACTTTTTCCCTTTTTTACTTGTTTTTATTTTCGATTACTTCGGTATCTTGACCGACCTTAAAATTTAGTATATATTACTAACGTAATCTATGAATTTTCTTTTTCAGACTACATTTAATTTATCTAACCTACTATATATTGTGTTGTCATTATATGACCACCCCCATATGTAGTATGGGTGATTTTCGATGACCTATATCCCTCAAACACATAACAAGTCTCAAAGAATTTGAATTCAAGTAATATAACAGGTTTCAAGTTAATTCTTGCAGTTAATTTGAAAATCAAGTTAAGTTTAATATATGGACAAAGTAAGAAAGAGTAAAGAAAGGTTATTAGCTGTTGAGATGTTGGCAGTTACGCCAAATTTAACACAGAAGGATTTAGCCGAGAGCTTGGGCGTTACCACTCCTACGGTCAGAACATGGTTGAGTGACCCTCTTTTCATAGATGTTTTATACAAAAGATTTATGGAAGTTGCAGGTAAAGAATTACCGTTTGTCATTAGTGCAATGATACGAGAAGCAAAGGCTGGTAATGTTCAAGCTGGTCGGTTAGTTTTAGAGCATTTTGGTAAGTTAGAACATAAGATTAAAATACAAGTAGAAAGCCCTTTTGAAAAGTTTATGAAAATGGAGGATGTTGAAAATGCAGAGTTTGTTGAAGATGAAGAAATTACTAATGGAGCTGTTTCCATTGCTGAGCAAGCAAGTGCTCTCGTTGTTGATGACATTCCTCTTCCTGATAGGGATATTAGCAATGATAAGCCTAAACTTAGGGAGAGAGGTGAGCTTAAAATGCTTAAATTTGCTACGCAGTCTGAAAAGAAAAAAGTAACTGATAGGGAATTACAGCAAAACATGTATGAACGAAGAAAGAGGGCAAAGGCTGTTGGTTTAAAGTTATTGCCACCGGGCAGAACAACAAAGTCAAAAAGGGATGCTTGGTGGGATGAGCTTGAAAAACTTGAAATAGAAAAATTTAGGGAGATATTAAGTGAAAGATTTTAAATACATTGTTCATAGTAGAATTTTTGAAGTTATCTACAAATATGGCGAAAACGAGGTAACGATTGATTGGGTTTCAAGTTGGTAGCTTTCTTTCTTTCTTTTGTTTCTTTTTCTTTCTTTCTTTTATATATAACTATAACTACTATAACTAATATATATATTATATATATATATATATATATATATACTTATACTAAGAAAATAACTGCTTTTTGTATATGAGTCAAGACTTTTTTAAATATAAAGAAAAATATTTTAAGTTTACGAAGTATTTCCCCCATGCTGGGCAGATGAAGCTTCATTATCCTGAAAAGGATGCAAGGTTCACTGTTGCCATCTGTGGTAGGCGTTGGGGCAAGTCAAGATCTGCTGCAAAAGAAATAGAAGCAGTTATAACACAGAAAAGCAAGAGGGCATGGGTGGTAGCACCAAGTTATCAACTTGCTGAAAAAGTTTTTCGTGAAGTTTGGGGTGAACTTATCAATAATCAGGGCGTACCAACAAGACGTGCATCATACCGTGATATGTATATAGAAACTGAGTGGGGTTCAATCTTTGAAGGAAAATCAGCAGACAATCCTGCTTCACTTGTGGGTGAAGGGTTAGACTTTCTCGTACTTGATGAGTCTGCCAAACAAAAATCTAATGTTTGGGATATGTACCTACGCCCTACCCTTTCTGACCGTAAAGGCAGAGCCCTTTTTATCTCAACGCCTGAAGGTTATAATTGGAATTATAATAAATATCTTCTTGGAAAGGTTGATGAAGATTGGGCATCATTCAATAGTCCATCGTGGGAGAATCAATACGCATATCCACTTGGCTTAGATGACCCTGACCTTATAGAAGCTAAAAGAAATATGTCAGAAGAGATTTTTGACCAAGAATACGGTGCAAAGTTTACATCATTTGCCGGTAGGGTCTATCCCTTTGACAGATTAAAGGATATGGGCAATTTTCCATACAATTCAGACCTGCCAACTTATTGCTGTATTGATTTTGGGTTTAGAATGCCGGCTGTTGCATGGTTTCAAGTTTATATGATAGATGGCATTGAACATATTAACATTATTGACGAGTTTATACACAAGGAAAGAATAGCTACTGACGATTTAATCGCTATATGTCGTAAGAAAAAAGAACAATACAGAGTTATTACAACCTTTGGAGACCCTGCCGGGTCTGCTGTACAGTCTGTTGCTGGTATGGGTGATATTGAAAGATTTAGGCAAAATGGTATGAATGTTCGCTTTGTTAGAGATAAAATTAGTCGTAAATTAGAGGCAGGGATTGCCCATGTGAGAAGTTTCATTGAGAATGCTGATGGACTTAGAAGGCTTCATGTGAACAACAAATGTATAGGAATTGCAGAAGATTTAGAGAACTACCGTTATCCCGAACACAAGGAAGGAAAAGAATTAAGAGAGCTACCATTGAAGGATGGTTATCATGACCATGGATGCGATATGATTAGATATTTCTTTTTAAATCGTTTTCCAATTAAACAACAAGGCATAGAATTTATAAAAAGATTAGGGAGTAGATAATGTCAGGATTTGCGAAAGATTTTATATATCAATCTATTCAAGATGCAAAGCTATCTCGTTTAAATGAACGAAGAAAGGATATCTTAAAGAAAATTGATTTTTATTCAGGTACTTCAATAGATGAATATATAAAAGGCTACTTTGATGAACCATTTGATGAAGTTCCGGTATATGAAATGAATATTACCAAGAAATTTATCAATAAGATGTCTAAGATATATACTCTTGGGGCTGTAAGGAATTCATCTAAGAAATATAGAGATTTAACAAAAAGAAAAGATGCATCATTTAAACAAATTGAAAGAATGACACGGTTACTGGGGTCTATGGCTACACAAGTCACCTATGATGAGACAAAAGGGTTCTGCTACCACCCGATATACTTCTTCATACCTCATTTTAATGGTAATGACCCCTTTAATCCGGTTGCAATATCTTATCCGATTCTACCTCCGGTAGATGACCCTTCATTTTATGATGGTTCTGAAAACTTTGCATACTTTGATGATGAATGGTACTTAGAATTTACAATGGATGGTAAAATAGTCAGAGAAGATTTCCACGGTCTCGGTAGAATGCCTGTTGTATTTACTCATCGTGAATCACAGCTTGATTCATTCTTTGTTGAAGGTGCTAATGATATTATAAATTGCAATACCCATGTGAATATAACTCTTACGGAATTACAATTAGGATTAAGATTCCAAATGTTTGGTCAACAGTGGGCAACTGGTGTACCCGAAGGAAATGCTGTTGCACGAACCGGAACAGATACTATAATTTCACTACCTGAAGGGGCAAATTATGGAATTGCATCCCCCGGAGGTGATTTAAGGTCTGTTATTGATGCCCTTAAATTCCAAATAGAACTTGTAGCACAATCTAACCACATGTTTGTTCAATTTGCACAAGATGGTGGGGAGACACCTTCCGGTATAGCCCTTCAAATTAAAGATTTGGAGTCATTTGAAGATTTTAAAGATGATATTGAACTATGGAGACAATATGAAAATGATTTTTATGAAACTGAAAGAATTATTGCAAGTGCGTCAGGGTTCAGCCTTCCTGTAAAATTTGGGATTGATTTTATTGAACCTGAGTATCCAAAGACCGAGCAAGAGCAAATTCTTCGTGATGATTGGGATTTAAGAAATGGTCAAACAACGCTTGCAGAGATTATGGTTCGTGAGAATAAGGACATCGCCCTTGATGAGGCTGAGAAGAAAATTCAAGAAAACCTTGAAAAAAATGTGACCCAGCTCACAACTTTTACACCTCCACAGTTGCAAACTAATGAAGGAGAGGAAAGCGAGAATGAAGACGATGATACAGACGGAAGAGATTAGAAGTGCAGTAGCCAATCTGCAAATTGATTCATTTCAGATAAGAACCCTTTTTAGACAACTTGAAGAAAGATTTGAGATATTAGAATTAAAATTAGATGAAGTTTTAGAGACAATGGGGAAAAAATAATGGCATTACAAAGTGTAATTAAATTAGCAGATAGAGCAACTAAGTTTGCAGAAAAAGCATCCAATACAGGCGAACAAGCTATGTATGGTAAGTTTCTTCAAAATGTTTCTAATGGAATTATAGCAAGATTGCAATGGGGGATTGATAATGGAAGGAACATTAATGGTGCTCTTTTTAAGCGTTCTAACCCTAATCCTACAAGGGAAGCAACAATAAATATGCGTAAATCTAAGTCGTTACAAAGTCCTGATACGCCAATACTTCATGGTCGTGGCAAGCTTCGTGATTCATTTCAAATGACACCTATTGCAAACAATACAAAATTAAAGTTAAATAAAGATTCTATCTATGATTCTTATGGAAAATATCATAATTCAGGATTTAAAACAAGTGGAACATCTGCAATTCCAAATGTAAATGTTCCAGCAAGGAAGTATTGGGGAATACCTAAAACATGGAAAGAAGGTGGAACTGCTTATAATACAGCCATGAGAGAGTTTGCAAGTATTTTAGAATTTACATTTAAAACTTACCTTGATACAGGTTCATTGATCGTTAAAAGAGGGTCTAAATTTGATGAACTTCCTTGGAATTAATAAATTGGAGATACTATGTTTAATAATAGGAAAAAAATAGAAGAACTTGAAAATATGATAAAAGACATTCAAGATGAAGTAGATTTTCTACACAATCTTATAGTACCCTATGAGCCACCACCTGAAGATGGCAAGGACTATGAATATAAAAGCACAATAGAACTTACAGAAGAAATATATGATATTATCTATGAATATTCAGAGAATAAAAACTTTATTTTTATGGGAGTATGTTAAAATACTTGTTTTTAATATTGTAAGTATAATAATTTTGCTACCATAAATAAAGGAGAATTTAATGGAAACAGATGTAACCACTGATAAACCAGATTTATCCCAGCAGGGAGATGGACATCAACAGGATGTTGAGCTTGATTCACACGGTGATGTGGATTATAAGGCTAAATACTTAGCCGAAATCGAAAATGCCAAAAAACAAAGGGCTCGTGCTCAGGATGCTGAATCTAAACTTGATGGTATAAAAACCAATCAAGAAAAGGCAAAGCAAGAGCAACTCAAAGAACAAGGCAAGTTTAAAGAGATAGCTGAAGGCTTACAACAAAAGGTTGATATATTAGAACCTATTGCAAATAAGTGGACAGAATTCGAGACAAGTGAAAGGGAAAGACTCTTAAACTTGTTACCTGAGGAACATCGTTCCAAGGCTGAATCCCTTGATAATGGTAATTTAGAATTTTTAGTTAACTCAGTAACTGCTAAAGAGATTGTTGAAGACCAAAACCCTTCACCTCAAGCACCATCAGCGTCACCTTCTTCACAGATTCGTGGTGAAACTATGAAGAATTTTACAAAGATGAGTGATGAGGAAAGAAAGGCAAATTGGGATGAAATAATGAGTGGTTATTTGAAATCTTAATTTTGAAAGGAATATATTATGGCTTTTAGTACAAGTGCTAATATTGGTGCTGGTGGTCTTAATAGTGGAACAAGCAAAGCTTTGGATAAATTTGTACCCGAAGTATGGGCTGATGCTATTAAGGATTACTTCCCCAAGAAATTAGTTTTTGCTTCACTTGCGATGGACTGGTCTGCTCAAGTTGCATCCGGTGGAGATTTAATTCATTTCCCTAAAATCAACGAAGTTAGTACCGGCTCGAAATCTGCACATTCTGCAATTTCATGGGCTGCTAATTCCACTGATGAAGGGGAATATACAATGTCTATTGACCAGCATTCTTATGCTAACATCTTAATTGAAGATGTTGTAGGTGCTCAATCAAGTTATGACCTTTTCAGTGCATATACAAGTGAACTTGCTTATGGACTTGCTAAGAAAGTTGAAACTTTTGTTGAGGACACAATGCGTACAGGTGCTAATTCAACCATTGAGCTTAGTGGTACAACCTCTTCCAATGGTTTAGCAAAGGCTGACCTTGAAACAATAATGAAAACCTTGCTTGAAAACGATTTAGACCCCACCTCTGGTGATGTTTATCTTGCTTTGAAGCCTGAAGCTTATTCAAGCTTATTTTCACTTAATGACTTTGCTCGTGCAGATGTTATTGGTGATTCATTTAACTATCCTCGTGTTAGTGGTTTCATTGGTCAGGTTATGGGTCTTCCTGTTTATGTTTCCAATTTGATTGGTACAAATGATACAGGAACTCAGGATACTGTTGGGTATCTATGGCACAGGTCGGGTGTTAATGTTGCATATTCTATCAACCCTCGGGTTCAGAGTGATTATGACATTGATTATCTTGGCAGTAAGGTTGTTACCGACGCAGTTTATGGTGGCAAAATTATTGGTGCTAATTCTGATAGCAAACGAAGAGTATGGCGTGTAATTAATGAAGCATAGACTTCATAATTAGATAAATAATGAAGGGGGCATAAAGCCCCCTTTGTTTTATATGAATTATATTTGCACACTTTTAGATGAATGATAGATAGTAAAAAATGCACTAAAGATGCTATTGGCAAAACCTTTAAGGGTTATCTTGAAGAATGGCAGAAGGCGTGTGATGAAGAAAAATTTAGTAAAATAATTATTTGGGGCAATGGCGAGGGTGCTTTAAATGCCCCTGTTAATTTGCTTTGGGATAAAAGATTCTTCAGGATAGGTATTAATAGGGCGTTCTTGCTTGGACACATGCATGTAACTGTTTATAGAGATGATTATCTATTTAGTGAAATAAAAAATTATGATTTTGAGCTTTGGAGTGGTAAGGGATGGGAAGAATGGGAACATTCAAGGATTGTTAAATCTACTGATGAGTATAGGGATGAAGACGAAATAGTTAGAAGGGCATGCCTTGTTCATGAAGCACCACTTGGTATGGGTAAAAACACCCTTCATGCCGGTATTGACCTTGCATGTAGAATATCAAGGCAAAAAGTACCTATAATACTATGTGGTGTAGATTTTGGCAAGAAGTGGCATTTCTATGGAGACAGGTTTAATCAACAGCATTCTAATAAAGACTCAGTATTTTTTGATTTAAACAGCAGACCAGATGGCAGACACACTATTTGGAAGAAGACAGTAAATATCATTAAATTACTTAGTAAGAAGGGGTTTAAACTGTATTACACAGATGAAAGTAAACTCCTTAAAGAAACCGGAATAGAGAGAATAAGTTATGAGGACTTGAACTGTTGGATATGATAGTACAAATTAAAGAAATAGTAGAATACGCTTTATATAAGCTTGATGTTTATAGTGATGATGCATTAGCTTTAGTTGTTAGAACAGGGATGGCTGAATCAGGATATAGAGCATTAAAGGGTAAGGGAAGGGGTAATCCTGCTATTGGATTTTGGCAGATTGAGCCTGACACCTTATTAGATATGATGAGGAATTATATTAATTATAGACCTCATTACAGGAAAGCATTAGAAGAATTAGGAATGGAGTTTTCAGGAGATGATATATTCGTTTCAGTCATATCGAATATGGCAGTACAAGCAGGATTATGCAGACTTCATTATCGTAGAGACAAAGACCCACTTCCTTCTTGGTCTGATTTGGAAGGTCAGGCAAAATATTGGAAGTCGGTATATAATACTAAACTCGGCAGAGGAACAGTTGAACATTTTATAAGGGCAAATGAAGATGTCAGATTCAATAAGAGCAGTTTTGAGTAACCACCCTTTCGGGGGTATAGGTGCATCAATGAGTGGATATATAATATCTCTATCAGAGGCATTATCACCATTCTTTAGATTTTTAATATTACTTTTTAGCACCGTTACAGCAATCTCTGTTGCGTATATTCAGTATAACAAAGCATGGAGGGTTTATGGCAAAGTCAAAAAACGCAGTAAAAAGGGCAGTTGTAACTCCCGATAAACATTTTCCATTAGCAGATAAACCTGCTATCAATGTTTTATGTCAGGCTATTGAAATTGTAAAACCTGATATTTATATAGACTTGGGAGATGTGGGAGAGTGGGAAGGTAGTTCACATTGGAAGTGGGCAAAGAAGAAAAGACCCCCTTTAGAATTTATTACCCCATTTATAGAGCAAGATATTAAAGATGTTAATGCCGGTCTTGACCAAATAGACGAGACATTAGATAAGGTCAATACCAAAGAGAAATACATGCTTGAAGGTAATCATGATAATTGGATGAACTTATTTACTGCTGAACATCCTTATCTTAATTATAAGTTTAAAGAGGTAGTTGATTTGCAGGGTCGTGGTTACACCTACTATCCTATGGGTAAGTATCTAAAGATAGGTAAGATGAACTTTTATCATGGACACCATTTTGCCTCTATACATCATTCTCGTAATCATTTAATGAAATTAGGTTGCAACATTATGTATGGTCATCATCACGACCTACAACAATCAAGCATAACACACATGGATGGAGTTAAGTCTGCTTGGAGTATTGGCTGTTTAAAAGACATGAGTGATGAGGGTAACTCTTTCTTAGGTAACAGAAAACATAACTGGTCTCATGCATTTTCTATTGTAGATTTCTTTGAAAAGGGTTATTTTACGGTACATGTAATTCAGATAATTAAGGGGAAAACCTCCCTTTGGGGGGAAATACTTGATGGAAATTCGTAGAGATGAATATTTTGGTTTTGTAAGATGGCTAAATCTTGTTATAGGATTTTTCAATCTTTATCTCTATGTTAATGGATTGGGTCATCATTTATTGGCTATTGGGATGATTAATATAGCACTATGGGTTTTTACACGAAAGAGATGAAGATAGATAATGAATTTTTTAAAAGACTATTGGGAACAGTTGACTGCTTTTGTCATATTAGTTATGACTCTAACAAGAATGCGAGTGGATATAGATGTCTTAAAGGAAAAGGTTAAGACATTGTTTGACTTATTTAACGCACAAAAAAAGGATTAATAATGGGAAACATATTAGCATTTATTACAAAAACATTTTTAACAGAGGCTATGCTTAAAAAGGTAGTGGTTGTAC
>JACKQG010004619.1_pt1 | contig 10783 bp, 10 predicted proteins | sample 8237621 | NCBI WGS metagenome assembly JACKQG01 (sample SAMN15677084, study PRJNA649215) | marine metagenome | biome: marine; feature: Black Sea; material: saline water; isolation source: suspended particulate matter (SPM) from the Black Sea western gyre | collected 2013-06-09/2013-06-10 | depth... | reverse complement strand
TTGGAACCCTTATTGAATTAGAAGTTATAAGCCATATATTTTTATCAGTATTTTCATTTAACACCTTGTAAAACTGGTATATGTCTGTTATTACAGGAACTCCAAAGGATTCATCATATATTTTGTCATCTTTGTATATATATGGCTGCCAGGCAGCAAATCCCCCGCCTGTCCATAACCAGTAATCAATTTGATGGGTATATCCGTATGGATTCAAGAGGTCTGTAGCTATGACAATATCTCCGCTTTGCTTGTTATTATAAATATACTCGCCAGGAGTTTTAGGATCATGGTGAAAATTAAATGTGCTGCTTACTGCAAATAAATTATTTACGCTGTCTCCGTTTTCTGTATATATAATTTTAAGATTAGAAACAGGATTTGCCCAATTTACTGTTAGTACTAAAATAATTGCACATGAAGCAAAGCAAGCTATAGTTTTTATATAATTTTTGTACCTACTGCTGCCTCTTTTTATTTTACTATAAATTGTTTTTATACCTAATGAAACAAGCCTTGCAATATCAAAAACTATATAACAGTATATTGCGATAAAAATAACATGATTGTAATAAATATATCTTGGCTGCAGATTCATAGCTCCCAGCCCGTTGAAGATAGCATTTACAAAAAATATAAAGTAAAGAAAAAATAGATTAAAAGGAAGTTTTATACTGAATTGCCTGTGAGAATAAATATCTATAAAATCTTCCTCTTTCCCTCTTATCCAGTGAATGAATAAATATAGGATTATCAAAATTGTTCCATAGATAACTATATAGTACATTTGAGGAAACAGGACTTTGAATATATTTATATAATAAGTTTCAAAGGAACCGACGTATTTTGTAAAAATTCTTAAAATTGGGTTTGAAATTTCTGCAGGGACATTAGACTGATAGAAGCTTAAGCCTGCCTCCCAGAAAAGCTCTCTATGGAGCATATGTCCAATTATTGTAAATAGAACGATGAAAAAGGATATAATTTTATCTTTTTTGAAAAAGCCTTTAAATCCTTTATATACAAGTAACGGGATAAATAAAAATATAAGGGTAAAACCTAGCTGATGTATTAAAATAGTTAAGAAAATACAGATCATGGAAGCAATTTTGAACTTTTTTTCTTCTCTAAAGTATCCTCTGTAAAATAAATATATGCTGAGCAGATAAAAAAATTGAAATTCTGAGTAATATCTGGTTTCTCTGGAAAATGCTATTTGCCAGATGCTAAAGGATAAAATTGCAGCTGCTATAATCCCAGCATATTTATTAAACATATCTTTTACAAAAAGGAAAATTAGAGGTATTGCAAGTGTTCCGAAAAATGCGCTTGGAAATCTTAAAGCTACCTCGTTTAAACCAAAAATATAGGAAGGTATTGCTCTAAAATAAAAAGAAAGCATTGTATGATACATTATTGTTCCGGATGGATATTTTGGAATGCCATATTTTAGAACTCCCAGTGTACCAAGAAACGTATGGCCATCGTCTCCCCAGTATGCAAGCACTCCTAAATTTTTAAATCTGACTATAGCTCCAAAAATTGTGACCAGGACAAGCAGAGAAAAAATTATAATATTTGTTTTGTCACTAAAATATTTTTTTATACTGACTGTATTTATTTTCATAAAATAAAGAATTTAATATCTATTAAGTTTTTTATTATATTACATAATAATGTTAATGGGCAAACAGAAAAGTATTATTTAAAGAAGTACAGTAATGCCATGTAAATTCAATTTCCACTATTAATGTCTTCCGATTTTTTTAGATATATTCCAAAATTCGCGGGGATTTATTATTGGTATTGAGTTATATTTTCTTAAGACTAAAAGATCGCTATCCTCTGTAATGATATATTTAGGTTGGCTGCTTTTGGCTAATGCTAAAATATTATCATCGCTAACGTCTCGGCAGATGCTTTCATCTAGTTTTTCAAAATCTTTTACTAAGCAGTATTCCCGCAAATACTTAATAATTAGGTTCACTTTTTTTTCTGGTATTTTCAATTTTTTTGTAAAAATTCTAAATACCTCTAATAAAATATGCTCACTTAAAATAATAGTAAAACGATCAAGACAAAGCTCAAATACCGAATGGCATAACCCTCTGGAAGAGAAAGCTGCAATAATTATATTGCTATCCAATATAACTTTCATGATATTTTCTTAAATACATCTTCATCTGTAAGAATTCCTTGGGATTCTGCAAATGGTAAAACCATATCACGAAGTTTACGGAAACGATAGATTGTAATATATCGTTTTAGTGACTCTCTCACTAAGTCACTTACTGGTTTTGCTTCATCTTTACTGATTTCTTGTAATTCCTTTCTTAAATCATCAGGTACTCGAATAGAAATTATATTATTCATTAAAAACCTCCATGTAATACATAGTATTACATTTTTAATTTTTTAGCAACCAAAAAATTAGTGTTAATAGAAATAGCCATTGATGTATGATATATTATTAGCTTGTTATTAATTAAGGGCTGTTAATACTTTGGGTTCAATATTTATTATATGATTTATTTAATTGTAAGGTTTAAAAAATGAAGGTTTTATTTGTATATCCGGATATTAATGTTAAGGGTGGGGCAAAGAGCTATCACTTTGGTGTTGGATCATTATCTGCAGTCCTAAAGCAGAATGGCCATGAGACTTCCCTTGAATATCTTTTTGGTAGTTATAATACAGGGCCTCTTATACAGAAAATAGAACAATTCAGGCCTCAGCTGATAGCAATAACTGCAGTTAGCTTTCAATTTAAGTATGTTCGAAGAATCCTAAAGGAGATAAAACATCTAAATATTTTTACAATTTGTGGTGGAACTCACATTTCTTTAGCTCCATGGGAACTTGAGAAAACAGAAGGACTGGATGCAATTTGCCTGGGAGAGGGCGAAGAAGCGCTGCTGGAGTTAGCAAATAATCTTCAAGAAGGCAGGGATATCACAGATATTAAAAACATATGGGTAAAGAAAGATGGCAAGATTTACAAAAATCCATGCAGGCCGCTTATTGAAGACTTGGATTCGCTTCCTTTTGGGGATAGGGAATTATTTGATTACCAGGATATAGTTAATTCTGATTATGATAGGGCAATTTTCATGTCTTCCAGAGGCTGCCCTTATAGCTGTGCATATTGCTGCAATAGCGGCCTCCGAGAACTGCAGGATGGAAAATATGTTAGATTCAGGAGTATTGAAAACGTAATAAAAGAGATTAAGGAAGTGCTTTCAAAGTATAATATAAAATATATCTATTTAAATGATGATGTGTTTACAGTAAATCACAAATATGTTCAAAATTTTTGTGATGTGTATAAGAAAGAAATCACATATCCTTTTGAGATTAATACAAGGGTAGAAAATTTATCAATTGATATGCTGAAGAGTTTGAAAAGCGCAGGATGTTACAGGGTTGCAATGGGTATTGAGCAGGGGAACGAAAAATTTAGAAGGGAGATACTAAACAGAAGAATGAGTAATGCAAGTATTGAAGAAGGATTTGCATTAGCTAAAAAAGTTGGTATCAGGACAAAGTCGTTTAATATTGTAGGCTTTCCTTTTGAAACTTATAAAATTCATATGGATACAGTTAATCTAAATAGGAAGGTTCAGCCAAGCAGTATAGTTATTTATATATTTGAGCCTTATCCCGGGACTGCACTTTATGATATGTGTGTTAAGAATAATTTTATGGGAGATGGTAATGATAAAGAATTTATATCCAGAACCGACACTACTTTAAAATTTCCTGATTTTTCAAGGAAAGAAATTTTAAATTGCTATAGAAATTTTGCGTGGCGGGTATACAGAGGCCGTTCTTTTAAAAAGGCAATACTGCATAAAGTTTATTATTCTAAGTATGGTGAGTTATTAATTAGGTTACTATCGCCATTTAAAAAAATTGTTAGAAAATTTGCCATGGATTAGGTTATAATTAATTATTATGTGGAAAACAATTTTTCTAAAAATTTTATACTATCTTTTCTTTATTGTAATTTTTTTAATTGCAATTGTTATTTTTTTTAGAATCTCAGATTTTTATCTTTTTAGCTCCAACCTGGAGAATTTTCTTGACAGTATTATAGATAAGATAAATTTATAAACTGCTTGAGCTGTGTTTAATTATTTTTTGTTTTAGTGTTTTCTACTTTTGGTTCTAATTTAGGTTCTTGCCTATCTTTGCTTAAAAGCGGCCTTATAATGTATGTTATTCCACCAATAACTCCAATTATTATAAGCATTAAAAAAAGGATAAGCGAGCACATTGCTGCTTCTTCATTTAGAACTCCCATGGATACCAGTATAAATACAAGAGTATTTTCTCTTATACCAATACCACCCAGGGATATAGGGATCATAGAAATTGTAGCTACAATTGGAACTATAAAAATATAAGCAGTTAGCCCAAGGTCTATTCCGAGCGATCTGGCAGCAAAAAAGTAATTCAGTATTACTGCAAATTGGAGTGAGAAACTGAAAAGTAAGACTTTTACAAGCACTAGTTTATATTTTTTAAAACTTAAAAAAGTATGGTAAACATTAGCTAAACTTTTTCTTATTTTAGATAGAAACTTTATTTTATTTATTAATTTATCGATTTTTAAAACTGAAGGATGTAAGATCAGGAGAGTGCCAATTACAACTATTACAAAAAAGATGATGATAGGAATTATTATTGATTGGGTGCCGATGGCTGTAAATCCCAAAAATAATGCAATAACTAAATAACATACCGCACTGATAATTCCTGAGAATCTTTCTACAACTATAACTGATAGTGAAGAGCCAATAGGCAATTTTTCTTTATTTTTAATATCATATGCCCTATATACATCACCACCAACACTTGTTGGAAGAAAATTATTAAAGAAAAACCCAATAAGAACTGTTGATGTTAAATATCTTACTGAGAGGTTAACATTTTGGGTTCTGAGTAACGCCTGCCATCTGACCCCAGTTATCCATATGCCAAATACATGAGTAGAGGCAGAAAGCAGAAGCAGTGGAATACTTATATGCTTTAGGATGTCTATTATGCTTGCAAAGTCGCTGAATTGTGTTTTGATAAGATATCCAATAAGCCCGGCGCTTATGATTATTCTAAATGCTATAAATATCTTTTTTTTGTTTTTTCTATAAAACAGCTTTATTTTATTTGGCCTGGTTTTTTCAGCAGATTGTTGTTTTTTGTCTATCATTTTTTTATATCCTAATTAAATCTTTGTTTTTTACATTATATTTTAATAATGTTTAAAATTTTAATATATTATTTCTTCAGACACCATCTCTTATTTTTTACTTTTTATTAATTGTTTGTATATAGGGATAAAGTTTGAGAAAGTCTTATCCCAGGTATAATTATCAAGAACTCTTTTCCTTGAAAGCTGCCCGTATTTCTTTAGAGCTTTTTCATTCTGGAGAAGATAGATTAGTTTCTGGATAAAAGAGTTCCTGTCACCATATTTTGCATAAATTCCAGTGTCTCCTAAAATTTCTTTGTTTGTTTTTGTATCAAAAACAACACAGGGAAGCCCAACAGCCATATACCCGAATAGCTTTCCATTGGCTTCTGTCTGTGAGAGTTTAAGAGATACTCCAATATCTCCAAGGCATAAATATTTTGGAGCATCCTGGTGACTTACCTTACCGGTAAATGTAATGCTGCTGGAGATATTTAATTCTTTTGCCATATTTTTATAATATTTGACATTAGGATATCCCACAATTAAGAAATGCACATCCGGGTATTTTTCCCTAACACTTCTAACAGAGCTTATCAGGATATCTATACCCTGGTATTTTGTTAAAACTCCAAGGTAAATAACTATTTTTTTATCTTCTGGGAGTTTTAGCTTCTCCCTTAGGTTGCTAACATCATAGTCAGGGTGAAAATCATCAGTGTTTGTGCCTTCAATAAAACTTATAACTTTTCCTGTATCAACATTGAAATTGTTCAGGAAAAATTCTTTTGCCTGGGAAGAACTAAATATTATTTTTTGGGGCCATTTATTTATTGTATTTTCAAGCCACCTGTTAAATTTATAGGATAGACTGCCTTTTTTTACAAACCCATGATCAAGCATTTCACCAATCATGCTACCCTGATAATCAGCAACCAGGGGCTTTCTTATAAAAAATTGGACAATCCTTCCAACAAATACTCCTTCATGAAGATGTGCATGAATAATATCAGGTTTTATTTTCAGGGCAATTTTTAATGCTTTTGCAGCCAGCAGCAAATCAAGGTAATATTTATGAACAGATGGTCCTGCATCAAGCTTCTTGTACCAGGGAATATTTATTATTCTGTGAGTATCAATGCCTTCCATGTCCCTGCCAATATGATATGTTACAAGGGTTACTTTAATATTCCTTTTGGAAAGAGTCTTTATTTCCTCAAGTATTTTTACATGACACCCTCTGTCTGCAAAAAAGGGAGTGGGTGCAATCATCAAGATTTTTAGTTGATTGTTTTCTGTTTTAGATATATCCATTTTTTATATACCATTGACTTGTTAGGTGAATACCTTTTTCTAAATCATATTTGGGAGTATAACCTAATATCTTTTTTGCTTTTTCAATGCTAAATGCTCTGCTTTTTTTAAAAAAAGCAACTCTTCTCTTGTATATTGGAGGTTCTTTTTTTATTTTGAGCATTTTGTATAAAAATTCTACTCCTCCTGCCAGTATTTCTACCGGGAGAAATGGAAGATGCAGCTTTGGAGGGGCTACATTGAATTCATTTGCTATAAGGCGGGAAAGTTCATTTAAAGTTGTATATTTTTCTCCGCCAATTATAAAAACTTCCCCTATTGCAGATTCTTTGCTTGAGCATAAGATAAAACCATCAGTAAGATCATCTATATAAACCATATGAAATAATGCCCTGCCGTTTCCAAGGAAGAAAAATTTTCTTTTTGCAATCATTTTAAACATCTTTAAAAGTCTCATATCTCCAGGACCGTAAATGGCACATGGCCTTACTACAGAAGCTCTAAGCTTTTTCTCACGCATATATTTTAGGACTTCTTTTTCTCCTGCACATTTTGACTCCTGATATGCGTCTCCCGGGCTGTATGGCCATATCTCATCTGCAGGAGGATTTTTTACCGAGCTTACTACTCCAATAGTACTGCAGTGCACAAATCTTGAAATACCATATTTTGCAGATGTGTCTAACATGTTTTTAGTTCCATTAAAATTTACGTCCCAGAACTGCTTGTCAGAGATATTGGCTTCCCTGTAAGCGGCAGCTATATGAAATACTATATCAGTGCCTTTTACTGCCCTGTCCACACTTATTTTATCTGTTATATCTCCAGTTATAATTTCTACTCCCATTTTTTTTAAATTTTCAGTTTTACTTGAAGCTCTTGCCAGAACTCTAACACTGTAGTTTTTATATATTAATTTTTTTACAAGGCTGCTCCCGGTAAAACCTGTTCCTCCAGTTACCAGTGCTTTCATATTTGATACTCCTGCCTTTTAATTTTTTCTAAAGCTATCCTTTAGAAATATACTTAAATATTCACGCGGTATGCCTGCAATAGTTTCCCGCCATACTCTGTCACAGCTGCTGCATGGGTTCATGTCTTCGATATCTTTCATTTTAAACTTATTCCTGACATCAGCCATAATTTCATTGTTAAATATATTTTTTAGGGAATCCTTGCACGCGTTGCCCAGCAGTATTTCTCCTTCAAAATCCTGTGGACAGAGATGTACTTTTCCATCATAAAAAATTGTAAGTGAGTACCATGGAAAAGTACATGGGATCAGTCTGGATTTTTCTTTATTTATTTTTTTTATTCCTTCAAGCTCAAGCAGTCCGCCCCAGTTATGAGGAGTCCTTATTATTATTTTATCCAAGGGTAACTTGTCAAATTTTTTTATAAAATTGCTTTTTTGATCTGATAAATTTTTAGATGAAAGCTCTTCATCAAATTCCATTACCTGTATTATTGTAAAAGGGGTTTTAGATTTAAGCTGACTCTTTATTTTTAAAAAATTTATTATATTGCTTAAAGTATTATCGTATACTGCATTTACCCTGTTTTTCTCATAAGTCTTTTTTGTATAGCCATCAAAAGAAAAGGAGATTAAATTTAAGCCTGATTTGATAAGTTTATGGCTTAATTCATCTGTAAGCAGGACTCCGTTTGTATGAATTCTTGTTTTAATGTTCCGCTTGTTTGCATATTTTATCATATCAACTATTTTTGGATTTAAAAGCGGCTCGCCCCGGTGAAATAAATTTATATCAAAAACATAATCTTTAACTTCATCTACTATCTTTTTATAAAGGTTAAAATCCATATCACCTTTCAGTTCAGGTGGTATGTCTTTATTCACACACAATCTACATTTTAAATTACATCTGCTGGAAGTTTCTATCCATAGTCTTATGGGCAGGTAACTGCATCTTTTCTTTCTTAAAATATATGTAAAATAAATTCTTACAAGGTTTATAAAATATTTAATTTTTTTCATTTTATTGGATTTTACAGTATGGTTTTATAAGGTTTTATATTTAGCTTTTTATTTTAATTATTTTTTATCTGTTATTTTTATCTATAATTTCCTTTATAACATAGGTTGGTTTATCTGTGCCTTCATGATAGGTTCTCATCATAATCTCTCCAAGTAAACCCATAGTAATTAACTGGATTCCAATAAATATCATAAATATTGATAGTATGAACAACGGTCTATCAGCTAGCGATTGGTCAAAGAAGACTCTACCAATGATTAAGTAGAGAGTTAACCCGGAGCCGACTATACTTGTAAAAATTCCGAGGAGCCCGAATATCTGCATTGGTTTTTTCGAGTAAGTTAATAGAAATTTAATGGTTATTATGTCAACAACAACCCTGACTGTTCGTGAAATACCATATTTAGCTCTGCCAAATTTACGGCTATGATGTTTTACTGGAACTTCTGCAACTTTAATACCCATCCAGCTTGCAAGTGCAGGAATATAACGATGCATTTCTCCGTAAAGTTCTATATTTTGAATCACTTCTTTCCTGTATGCTTTAAGTGTGCAGCCATAATCATGAAGGCGGACTCCAAAGAGGAGCGAAATTATCTTGTTTGCTACTATTGAGGGGACTTTTCTGGATATTATCTTATCTTTTCTATTTTTTCTCCAACCGCTTACAATATCATAACCCTCTTCCATCTTTTTTAAAATTTTTGGGATATCATTTGGATCATTCTGCAGATCAGCATCAAGAGTTATTATTATATTGCCCTTACAATAATCAAACCCTGCCCGCGTTGCTGGTGTCTGGCCAAAGTTCTTTCTAAATTTTATTATTTTAACGTTTTTATTTTTTTTGTTAATTTCTTTTAGTTTTTCATAGGTGGAATCTGTGCTCCCATCATCTATAAGGATTACTTCATAACTACTGTTTAACTTAGAGAGGACAGCACCCAGGCTTTTATATAGCAGATCTATATTTTCCTCTTCATTGTATATTGGAATTACAACTGATAAATCTATGTTATTTTTATTATTCATACAAATTTCCCTCAGTCCTTACCTGTTTGTACCAGGTGATAAATTTTTCAAGTCCAGCTTCAATTTGTGTTTGTGGCCTGTATTTTAATATTTTTTTTGCTTTTCTGATATCTGCATAAGTTATAAATACATCTCCTGGTTGAAAATCCATATATTTTAAGACTGCTTTCCTAGCAGTTATTTTTTCTATTAAATCAATTAACATACTAAGTTTAACAGGTTTTGAATTTCCAAGGTTAATAACTTCAAAGCCTTTTACTTTATCCAGGTTTTCAGTAATTGTAAGAATTATATCATCTATATATGTATAGTCTCTAGAAGAAGTTCCGTTTCCATAGACATCTATTGGCTTTTTTCCCAGTATGTTTTTAGTGAATTTACAAATTGCCATTTCAGGGCGCTGCCTGGGACCATAGACGGTAAAGAATCTATAGCAAAAAAAAGAAATGTTATAAAGATGATGATAGGTATAGCATATAAGTTCAGCTGCTTTTTTTGTAGCTGCATATGGTGAAATAGGGCAATCAACATTATCTTCTTCAGAAAAAGGTATTTTTTTATTCCCGCCATAAACTGATGATGAAGAGGCAAAAATAAATTTATCAATACTGTAGTCCCTGCAGTTTTCCAGTAAATTTATTGTACCCTGAACATTTACTGCCTCGTAAAGTTCGGCATTGGAAAGTGATGGCCTTACTCCTGCTCTTGCAGCAAGATGTATAACTAGGTCTATTTTGTGGTTTGAAAATAATTCATTTAGCTTTGATTTATTCAGTATGTCTTCTTTATATAGGGTAAATTTTTTACTTGCCTTTATTCTTTCTAGATTTCTCTCCTTTATCCTGGGGTTATAGAAATCATTGAAATTATCCATGCAGATTATTTCATGGCCTGAGCTAATTAATTTTTCACATAGATGGGAACCAATAAATCCTGCTCCACCTGTTACTAATATGTTCATATATATTAAAATTTTACTAAAAGTGTTATTAAAAAATTTTTATAAATTTCATAAAATTGTTACTATTGTAAAATATTTATTAATTATAATAAAGAAGAGTTAGTGATAATTTTAAATCTCATATTTGATACCTAAATAGACTCTTATTTCTAACTGTATATATCAAGTGAAAATTCCCCCATATTTCACTCGAAAACTCTCCTATTTTTCATAAAAATATTAATTGCTATTACATTCGGACTGTTGACTTTAAAATATTAATATGTATAATAGAGACTGAACAATTAC
>JACKQG010007645.1_pt1 | contig 10784 bp, 9 predicted proteins | sample 8237621 | NCBI WGS metagenome assembly JACKQG01 (sample SAMN15677084, study PRJNA649215) | marine metagenome | biome: marine; feature: Black Sea; material: saline water; isolation source: suspended particulate matter (SPM) from the Black Sea western gyre | collected 2013-06-09/2013-06-10 | depth... | reverse complement strand
AAGAGATTGGATTTATGGGTTTAATTTTGCCAAAACAATCGTAAAGGCTTGGTGGCGTTAAATACCTGTTTCAAGTTCATGATTATATAAACGTGAACATTATACTTTTTGCCGTATAAATATGGAATATTCTTGCTATTATATCGACTGGTTGCATGAAATCAATTTTGCATAACATATTGGGAAGCAAGAAAAAAAAAGCTTTGTTACAATTGTCTCAGGCTTGCCGCGCTCCGGAACATCTATGATGATGCAAATGTTGGAAGCCGGCGGAATGACAATTATGACAGACAAGATAAGAAAGCCTGACGAAGATAATCCCCGTGGCTATTATGAGTTTGAAAAGGTCAAGAAGATTAAGGAGGATGCTTCCTGGTTATGGAACTGCGAGGGGAAAGCGTTCAAAATGGTTTCCGCGTTGCTGTACGATCTTCCCATGGAGAGAGGATATAAAATAATATTCATAAGAAGAAAAATGGAAGAGATGCTCGCATCTCAAGCAGCAATGCTGGAGCGAATGGGTCGTAAGGGCGCTGATATCAGCGATGAGGAAATGGCAGAAAAATATTTCACGCACCTTCGAGACATAGAGAATTGGCTGGCACAACAGAAAGTTATAGATGTTCTTTATATATCGTACAACGATGTTATTATGTACCCTATAGAAAATGCAAGCACTGTAAATTCATTTTTAGGGAACTGGTTGAATGTGGAAAAAATGTCCAGCGTTGTTGACAAGTCACTTCACAGACAAAGAAGCCAAAAAGATCATTAGACGGTTTGATGACCCATAAATGCTGCTTTGGAAAATTTTAGCCTTCTATTTTCCTAAGATTGTATACATAAATATGAAAGTTTCCAAAACCCAACGATATGCCAGCAAATGTATAAACCCCAAAAGTATATTAAATGATGTACCGGATATAATTGCGCCCAGGGTTTCTGTTGTTATTATTGGGTTCAATGGTCTTGCTCATATTGATCTTTGCTTGTCATCAACTTTAGACCAGTCGCTTCCTTCTGACGATTATGAAGTTATTCTGCTTGACAATGCCTCAAACGACGGCATGCCGGAATACGTCGAGAAAAATTATCCTCAGGTCCGTGTAATACGATTTCAACAAAACTATGGATTTAATGAAGCGTGTAATAGATCTCTATCACTTATTAATGGAGATTTTATCGTTTTTTTGCCTCAAGACACCATTGTTCATCGCAAATGGCTTTTTTCACTAATTCATTTGGCTGAAAGTGATCAGAACATCAAGGTTTGTTGGACCAATACAATCAATCCATGGGCACATGAGTTTGATGCAAGAGATAGAGTCAAACTGGCAAAGCATATTTATTATCCTGAGATAACCATCTTAGGCTTCACACAATGTAAAGTGTTGCCCTATAAAGCAAATCCTCTTTTTTCTTTGGGCGTTGCGGGGACTTCTTTTGGAATAAAAAGAGATTTTCTTGGAGAATTAGGCCCGATGTTGGATGGAAATTTTTTCCATTATTGCGGTGACACGGATTTGGGTTTAAGGGTTAATTTGTTAGGATATAGAGTCGTTATGTCACCGGAAGCCATAGTTTATCATATTGATACAGATAAGTCCTTTATAAATTTATCTCTTTTTATAAAATACTTTTTTGGTACTGTTGATCGTATTTTACTTTATTATAAATGTATGAGTTGGGCAGAATTTATATTGTTCAGTCCCTTTCTTATTGTGGGTATCGCTGCCAAGGTTTTCAGTATACGTTTACCTTCACCAATACAATGGGGATTATTCTGTCTGGTATTACCTTTTTCACCATTGATTTTTTTTGTTTCACTATTTTTTGCTGGAAAAGTGAATAAAGAGAGGACGATTATTAAACAAAGTCGCAAAAGAAATAAATTTTGGTTGCTCAGGAAAATATTTTCAATCAATCAATAATGCAAAGGAGTCAAAGGAAATGATTGACCTTTTTAAACCATATATGGGGGACGAAGAAATAGAGGCTATCTCTGAAGTCTTGCGATCAGGGTGGATTGGCCTGGGGCCCAAAACAGCAATGTTTGAAGAGGAATTTGCAAAATATATCGGAGTAAAATTTGCGGTAGGTGTCAATTCCGCAACCGCTGCTTTGGATATAGCCTTGAAACTACTTCGCGTCAATTTTGGTGATGAGGTTATTGTTCCGACGATAACATTTGTTTCCACGGCCCATGTCGTGGCTTATAACCTTGCAACACCCATTTTTGTGGATGTTGATGAAAAAACAATGAATTTGAGTCTTGATGATGTTGAGAAGAAACTTTCCAAAAGAACCAAAGCGATCATTCCGGTTCATTATAGCGGTAGACCGGTAGATATTGACGCTCTCAAAGAAGTTGTCGGAAAAATTTCGATCATTGAGGATGCTGCGCATGCATGCGGTGCATTGTATAAAGGTAAGCACTGCGGCGCTCTAGGTGATATGGGATGTTTCAGTTTTCATGCTGTAAAAAATCTTGCTATGGGTGATGGGGGCGCCATTACGCTTAATAACCATGATATGTCAGAACGAGCCAAACGGTTAAGGTGGTTAGGCATTGACAAAACCACCTGGGATAGAACCGATATCGGCAGAACTTATTGGTGGCAATACTTTGTTGATGAAATCGGCCTTAAATGCCACATGAACGATTTAATTGCATCTGTCGGACTGGTACAGTTGCGCAAACTGGAAGATATGAATCAACGCAGACGTGAAATTGTTAAACAATATGACAATGCATTTAAAACTATCGATTGGATCATTGCGCCCCCCGGTGATGATGATGAATATAAATCTTCCTGGCATATATATTGGATTCGAGTGCCGAAAAGGGATGAACTGACGGTTTACTTAAAAGATGCAGGTATTATTACCGGTGTACATTATTATCCCATTCATTTGTATCGATGTTATGGAAATATTGTTTCGCTTCCGGTTGCAGAAAAACTGTCAAAAGAAATCGTTTCCTTACCGATGCATCCGGGACTTACAGACGATGATGTTGAAAAAGTTATACAAAAGATTATTGAGTTCGGCAAAAAGAAACTGTGATGGAAAAATCGATAATTGTCAAATTAAGGCCGATAACTTCGGAAGATATGGCCAAAATACCTGAATGGCGAAACAAAGATCATATTAGGAAATGGTTCTTTAATTCAAATATTCTTACGTCTGAGGATCAAGAGAAATGGTATTCTGCTTATGTACTCAATGACTTTGACAAAATGTTTATAATACAAGCAGGATCAGAGGATATCGGCACTTTTTCAGTTTACAACATTGATACGAAAAACAAAAAAGCTGAGATTGGAAATCTTATGATTGGTGAAGATAAGCACAGGGGAAAAGGATATGCTTATCAAGCAGGAAAGCTTTTGCTGGAATATGCGTTTAATAATTTAAAGCTGGAGCGGCTCTATCTTAGCCTTTTTGCCGATAATATAGCTGCCTTTAATCTGTATGCAAAATTGGGTTTTGTAAAAGAAGGGGTTTTAGGGCAGGATATTTTAACGTCTTCAGGCCGCAAGGATGTTATTTTAATGGGTCTTATGAAAAGGGATTTTTATTCAATGGAAGAGCAATGACCGCAAAGCAACGTTCAACTAAAGGGACTTTCGTTATCTCGATAGATGTTGAAATGGCGTGGGGAACTTTTGATGTAGGCGGTCTAAAAAAACATAAACGCGATTTCGAAAAAGTCCGCGAAGTTATCACCCGTTTACTCGAAGTCTTTCAGCATTATCAAACCCCGGTTACATGGGCCATTGTCGGACATCTTTTTTTGGATTCATGCCGACCGGAAAACGGCATAGCTCACTCGGATATGCCCAGGCCCAACTATCCATGGTTTCCTTACGACTGGTATTCCCTTGATCCTTGTACAAATTACAAAAAGGATCCGATTTGGTACGGAAAAGATATTGTGGAGCTAATCCGTTCCAATAATGTAAACCATGAAATTGCTTGCCATTCGTTTTCCCATGTTGATTTTGGGCACAAGGGTTGTAGTGAAGAAATCGCAAGAAAAGAGATGCAAAAGTGCGTTCAACTGGCTGACAATATTGGACTGCAAATGAAAAGTTTTGTTTTTCCTAAAAACAAGACAGGACACCTGGATATTTTAAAAGAAAACGGCTTTAATGTATATCGCGGAAAAGATAAGTGGTGGTCGGACAGGTTTAAACGACCGTTATTGAATAATATCGCACAATTTGCTGAAGAATTTTTTTGTTTGCCTCCGCGCTGTCATTTACCGGCAGAAGTATTGCCGGGCTTATGGGAGCTTCCGGGCTCTATGCTATTCCGTTCTTTAAACGGACCTATGGCCTTAATTCCTTTGTCCTGGCGCCCCCGACGAGCATTAATGGGCTTACACAGAGCGGTAGCCAAGAGAGAGGTTTTTCAATTATGGTTCCATCCATGGCATATTGCAAATGGTTTGGATAAACTGATTAATAGTTTGTCAATTATTTTAAAGGAAGCATCCCGATTACGCGAATTGGGGATGCTGGAAGTTGTTACACTTTCAGAAATGCCTGAATTGTATGGTAATAAATAATTTCGATTCCGTAGCGAACAGCGGGAAATTTAAGTTTAAAGTATAGGACTAATGATGGGGAAAAAAATAATTTTTATTAACCCACCAACAATGGATAGTGCTTACAGGGAACTCCGAAGGTTTGCTTTCATAGTTGCACCTATGGGAATGGCCTATATTGCCTCTTACCTGGAATCAAAAAATATAACTGTAGACATTATTGATTGCGATGCCCTGGGTTTAGATATTGCAGCAACAACTCAAATTTTAAAAAAAGAAAAACCAAAATATGTAGGTTTGATGGCCATGACGGCAACAATGGAAATTGCCAAGGAAATGATTCAAGAAGTACGACGCTATATTCCCGAAACAGTTATTATTCTTGGCGGTGTTCACGGAACAGCGTTACCAAAAAGAACGTTGGAAGAAATTCCCCAGCTCGATGTTGTAGTAATGGGAGAAGGTGAACATACAACATATGAGTTGATAAAAACAATGGCTTCTGATGCAAAACTGGAGGAGCTTTTAAAGGTCAAAGGAATATGTTTCAGATATGATGGGAAGATCTATGAAAATCAACGGCGTCCTTATATTTCCGACCTTGATTCACTTCCATTTCCAGCAAGACACCTGTTGCCCATGGATGTATACGAAGGATCGGGTTGGTTCAGATGGATTCTTGGATTCGTAAAACCATTTACTTCTATATTTACTTCACGGGGCTGTCCTTTTAATTGTAACTTCTGCGCCGCTCATATCATGTGCGGGCGAAAGGTCCGTTACCGATCCGTAGATCAAGTTATGGAAGAGATTGACTATCTGAAAGAGACCTATAACATAAAGATACTTACTTTCCAGGACGACACTTTTACCCTTAACAAAGAAAGAGCAATTATTATCTGCAGGGAACTGATTAAAAGAGATTATAAACTGTTTATGACATGTGGCACCCGTGTAGACTTGGTTGATGAAGAGCTATTAGGATATATGAAGAAAGCAGGATTTGAGTGGATTTTCTTCGGTGTTGAGTCCGGCAACCAGGAAATTTTGAAACGATGCAATAAAAATACGAGTCTTGACCAGATAAAGCGGGCATTTTATTTGACTAATAAAGCCGGGATTGGAACTCATGCAGGAATGATTTTAGGACATATTGGAGAGACAAAAGAAACTGCCATGGAGACTATCCGGTTTTTGCTTGAGTTGATGCCGGATTATGCAGCCTTGCCAACAATGATTCCTTTTCCTGGATCTAAAGCTTGGGATTATTGCCTGGAAAACGATATCCCCCTTCCTCAAAAATGGAACGACTTCGGAATGGTCAATTCAATACCCATTGCAGTTAACCCCGGACTTAATTCAAAAACACTGTTGAAACTCCGTGATAAAGCTATATTGCAGTATTATGCAAATCCAAAAAGACTTTGGAAGCTTTTCAGCGATAAGAGATACAATAAAAAATTGTTGCTTCATGACCACATATACAACTCGTATGCACTTATATTAAGGAAAATTCGCCAGACTCAAAAATTAATGGAAAGGTGAAAGACTGATTATGAAAAACAAATTGAAAATTGCTTTAGTAAATCCACGTATCGAGAGTTTGTCTGGTTCGCTCCCTCCTCTGGGCATTCTTATTATTGCCGCCCTGTTAGAACAAAACGATTATGATGTTCGTGTTTTTGACCTCTACCCCTATGACAACCGTGACATTCCCTCTTTAGTATTATTTTTGCCCGATGTTATCGGCATTACAGTTTTAACTGATTATCTTCCACGGGCAGTCGAAATTTCACAAATTATTCGCAAAAGACTCCCAGATAGCACTTTTATCGCCGGAGGCGTCCATATTACTGCACTTCCTGAAGAAAGCATTCAACAGTTTGGGGCTGATATATGTGTTATTGGGGAAGGCGAATACACAATGCTTGAACTGTGCGATCATCTGAGTAAAGGTTCGAACTGGAAAGAAACAAAAGGTATAGCTTACAAAGACGACAATAATAATGTTATAATCACCTCACCACGTCCCTTCATAACGAACCTTGATGATCTGCCCTTTCCGGCCAGACACCTTTTAAAATTTGAAGACTATTTGATCCCACCCGGAAGAATCCGCGGCACTTGGTCAGAACGTTCAACAACAGTAATGACTGGAAGAGGGTGTCCGTTCAAATGCATCTGGTGTGGAAGCCAGTGCACATTCGGACACAGGGTTAGATACCGGAGCGTAGATAATGTACTTGATGAATTAGAACTGCTCATCCACAATTACCAAATTGATACTATATGGTTGATCGATGACACTTTCACTTTAAGTAAAAAAAGGGTTGCTGAATTCTGTAAAAAAATTATCAAAAGGAACCTTAAGCTCACACTCGGTTGTCAGGCGCATGTTAAGACCGCAGATGAAAACATGTTTAAGCTCATGAAAAGAGCAGGCTTTGTTCAAGTAGACTTCGGCGTGGAGAGCGGCTCAGATAAAGTGCTTAAAACGTTGAAGAAAAACTCAGATGCACTCTCGATAAAAATGGCTTTTTTGCTTGCTAAAAAAGCAGGCCTCCGCACAATGGCAACTTTTATGTTCGGTTCACCATCTGAGACAAAAGAGGATGTTGAAGCTACAATGAGACTGGCAAAAGAGATAAACCCTAACTTTGTCAGTTCATTCTTCATAACGCCTTACCCGGGGACAGAACTCATGGAAATGGCAATCACAAATAACTGGATTTCTCCTTATGTAGATAGGGCTATGGCAGGCCTTAGAAAAGGGCCGATGCTGAAGATCCATTTCTCTGAAAAAGAACTTCTCAATATTCGTTCGCGCTTTCAGAAAATGTTTTTTTTCAGGAATTATGGGGGCCTTTTTCTTTCACCTAACTACGTATTTAAGATTGCGATATTGTTTTTACGCTATCCCCTGGGGATTGTTCTAGGAATAAAAAAGTTCTTGAAAACATTCGTATTTGATGACCTTGTCTTTGAGTTTGTCGTCTATTATACAAAAGAAAAAATAAATAAAAAAATTTGAAATCTTTTGCATTCGAAAATTCTCCCTGCAGATTGTGCGGGTGCGACCAATATGAAGTCTTTTTTAAAGAGCAGCTAATCGTGAATCAAGAACCGTATTCTCTGATTCAATGCAAAAAATGCTCTTTTGTAAGTGTGCACCCTTTACCGGATGATGAATCCCTTAAATTACTTTATGATTCGAATTATTGGGAAGGACAGCAAATTGAAGAATCGCCTTATATGCAACTCTTCTTTTCTTTTCGGGTCAGATCGATTCTAAACAAAATAAAAAACCATATCCCCCCAAAAGGGAGTATTTTGGACTTGGGTGCCGGAGACGGCGCATGGGTCCGTTTGCTACGTAGGCATGGTTTCGATGCCTGGGGAATTGATCCGTTTTCTAATCCTGACAAGACGGATTTCCTGATACAAGGAACCTTGAATTCCGCTGAATTTGAAGACGAACATTTCGATGTTGTAACCTGCTTTCATGTTTTGGAGCACTTGGAAGATCCGTTGAACGAAGTCAAAGAAGCCTTAAGGATCTTAAGGCCGGGCGGAATTATGATCATTGAAGTTCCTAACATTAACTCGTGGGGGTTCTCGTTTTTTAAGATGAACTGGCAGCCCCTGCATCTTCCGGCACACGTTAACCATTTCACTCCTGAAACACTGGATAAAGTGTTTCAAATGGCCGGCAATGTAAATTTGTTAAAACTCTCTCACTTTTCAATCAAAACCTCACCTGCATCCTTTGTTTTATCATTATTGCCTGGTTTAACCCCGCACAAAGTACGCAGAAAATTCAAAGGCAAATACCCTTTTTACTTTAAGGTTGCATATCTTATATTTCAGATGGCTACACTTCCGTTCGTTGCCCTGAGCGTTTTGGCACGAAAAGGATGCATCATCAGGTGCTATTTGCAAAAACAATAAAACATTTTGCTATTTACTTCAAGATTGTCTTGTTTCCAAGATATTCAGGATAGCACCTAACCCTGCATGCAGGCATAATTGCATAAACATCATTCCCCCCAAAAGCACTCCAGTTTCAGGATTAAAACCATAAAGAGACAGGAACCACGCAAGTCCCGCCTCTCGGACTCCTAAACCTCCTATAGTAAAAGGAATGGTCATAATAAGCAAAACAAGCATTGAAATCCAAAGTATTGTTATAATCGGCAAGTTTACACTCAGAGCAACAAAAAGCAAATAAAGGTGGATGAAGTCAAGTGCCTGAAAAAACATATGGGGAATGAAAGCTTTAATTAAAAGATGCCTATTTTTTACGTATAATTCAATATCCTCATATATTCCTAATATATTCCTAATTAAATTTGAGCTGAACTTGGACTGTATCCAGCGAATAATCAATGAGAATTTATTATATATTTTTGAGTGCAAAAAAAATGAGAAAAAGAGAAAGCAACCAACAAGTAAAAAGAAGATGACAGGCAATATTGAGGAACGGAAAGTTTGTATTGCTTCATCTTTTGCAAATAATAAGGGAATGCCCGCACACAATAAAAGTGTCATCAAAAACATTGCCCGTTCTAACACGGTAATAGCAAAAAACATCCCTCGCCCATATCGGTTTTGTGTTATCTTATACCATCTGGCGATGGACACTCCAACCCCTGATGGAAGAAACAGGCTATAAAACTGGCTTATGAACTGCACTTGTATCAATCGGATCAAACTGAATTCCAAAACTGTAGGTTTAAGTAAAATTCGTAATCGAATAGCAAGAGGGATTGAGCTTAACAGCGATATCATGCAGGAAACGATAAACGGAAATATTTTAATACTGAAAATAGTCTTTCCTATCAGATCCCAATCCATATTAAACCCAAGATAAATCAGTAACAGCAAAGTAACCCCAAACTTTATTAACCATTTACTGTTCCCAGGAACCATACTTGAATTTTCCCTAGTATTAGGGTTTTCTATTACGGTGTGAGATAGGAAGGTTCTGTCATTCTTTGTATTCATAAGGCAAATCAGATGATGATCTTTTTCTCATCAATTTTCATGCAAGATTCAGGTCATACTTTCAGGAATAACCCGGATTTCTCACAAGTTTGATTCGTCCATTTGCAAGGCATAAGAGTTGAAGCTGTAGTTGTTTACCGCGAACCCCCTATAACACAGCAAATGGGCGAATCAGGCTTGCCCAAAGGGTGAAGAATTTATTTTTATTAAATTAACAGGGTTCAAAACAAAGTGTTTTTGGATCAAAACTGACCGACTTTTGTTTAACCGCTGTTGTTTAAGCATATTTCTTGTTGTTTTATAACCAAAATAAGTTCTTTATGATAAATGCGGGTTAAGGTTATTCGGAGCATTATCACAGTTACAGCAAAATATACAAATAAAACTTGGGTATTCGTTCAGGGGTCAATCTATTCAGCCCCTGAATAAATATTAATTTAACGGATTCACAAAGTATTGCGTCAATTATTTGCTGATGATATGTTAACATAGATCAAATGAATCAAATATGTGAGTGCAGTCAAAAAATCCAGGCAGTTCCTTATTAAAGAATTCAGAAAGGAATTTGTGACAATATTTTGATGAACCTGTCTGCTTTAAAGCGCGTTTCAATATTATTATTCTTCTTTATCGTTGGGTTTGTCATATATTCCAACACCCTGGAAGCCCCTTTTTATTTTGATGACATTTCTGCCATTAAAGACAATGCGAACATCCGCGCAACCAGACTTACAGAAATCGGCAACGCGGGTTTTAAGAGTTCATCGACGCGCCCGATTGCCTTCATCAGTTTTGCCTTAAACTACTATTTGCACCAATACAATTTAAAAGGCTATCATCTTGTCAACATCATAATTCATATCCTAACGGGAATTTTTCTTTATTTATTTATCAAGGAGACTTTGAATTTATCTTTGTTGGGGTCCAAAGATCATTTTCTTGATTCCATAGCCTTTTTATCCGCTATAATTTGGCTGGTTCACCCGCTCCATACGCAGTCGGTCACATACATCGTGCAAAGGTGTAGCAGTATGGCGGCGATGTTTTATCTGCTCTCACTTTTGTTGTATGTAAAGGGGCGGCTTGCTCTGGAAAATGCCAAGCGCTGGTCCTGGTATGGCGGTTCTTTTTTAGCGGGACTGCTGGCTCTGGGGTCCAAAGAGAGCGCCGCCGTGTTGCCGTTTTTTATCTTTTTGTATGAATGGTACTTTTTCCAGAATCTTGACCG
>JACKQG010007644.1_pt1 | contig 10786 bp, 9 predicted proteins | sample 8237621 | NCBI WGS metagenome assembly JACKQG01 (sample SAMN15677084, study PRJNA649215) | marine metagenome | biome: marine; feature: Black Sea; material: saline water; isolation source: suspended particulate matter (SPM) from the Black Sea western gyre | collected 2013-06-09/2013-06-10 | depth... | reverse complement strand
ATATAGATACGGTGGAAGTCAATGATGTTTCAGAGTGGACACATGATCCCTTTGGAGGCCATATCGAGGACGGCAGGCTCCATGGAAGAGGTTCCGTTGATATGAAATCGGCTGCAGCAGCCTCCATCTATGCAGGGGCTGTCGCAAAAAAAATGGGACTTCATATGGATAAAACATTATATGTATCCTGTACTGTGCTGGAAGAAGATTGCGATGGTGAAAACCTGAAACATTTATTTAATGAGTGCCACATTCATCCCGACTATATGATTATCTGCGAGCCATCCGGTAACAAGCTTGTTACAGGCCATAAGGGAAAAGCACAGGTCGCCATTAAAACCCATGGAATATCTGCCCATGGATCTGCCCCTGAAAAGGGATTAAATGCCATTTATGAAATGTCCCAAATTATACAGAGGATTGAAAAAACAAGTGAATCTCTTATGAAAGCGGAAGGGAAAAATGGTACATTAGTGGCCTCAAAAATTTCCAGTGCAAGTGCATCTCTAAATGCGGTTCCCTTTGAATGTGAAATATATCTGGACCGGCGCCTGGTACTGGGTGAAACAAAAAAAACCGTCAAAAAAGAAATGGATGCCATTATTGCAGGGAAAAATGCATCATGGGAGATTGGCATCCTTAACCGTAAGTCCTGGACCGGAATGGATGTAATCTATCACCCGTTTCATTTGCCCTGGCAGATTGATCTTGATCACGTCCTTTCAAAGGCCTGTTTTAAAGCATTTAATGCAGCCTTTGGATCTGATCCTGAATTCGATTATTGGGATTTCAGTACCAATGCAGTTACAACGACGGCCATGGGAATACCTACTATTGGCTTTGGGCCGGGTGAGTATAAACTGGCTCACATGGTCAATGAAAACTGTGAAGTCAATCAAATTGTTGATGCCTGCCAATTCTATACAACTATAATTGATAAACTGGTATAAAGTTGCTTCAAAGCGCATACAGGTCACATTGCCCATTGGGATAGCAAAACCTTTCGAAAAATGGCCATTCAGGAAATTTGGCTGTGTTGCCATTTTTCCTAAATAATTTGGATACAACCCGGTGATATTACCACAAGGCGTTGTGCCGGTACAAAACTATTACCCCATCTTGTGGGGCTGGGTAAAGCCAAAGAACTGGTATTAACCGGAGATTTCATTGATGCTTTTGAAGCACAAAGAATCGGTCTTGTAAACAAGGTGGTGGCACCTGAAGATCTTATGGCAGAATCAATGGCCATGGCCGAAAAAATTTCAAGCCGTTCACCTCTTGCCACCAGCCTGTCACGAACTGCTCTTGATCAGGGCATGGAGGCCAGTTTTGATCAAATCATGGAACTTGAAAAAAGCCATTTGATCATATGTGCTCAAAACGGGACAGAATTTGTGGAAAAGCGGCTCAAGGAAATGAAAGAAAAATAAAGGACGTTAAAGATCTTGCACTTCTTCCCTTTGCCACCAAACAGGAGTTGCGAAATTCCCAGAAAAGACTGGCTCCGTTTGGTGACTTTCTGGCCGCCTCTGCTGAAAAAGTCAGTCGGGTTCACCGGACATCCGGTACCACGGGCAGTTTTATCTATACTGCTTTGACAAAACAGGATTTAGACCGGACCCACAATTGTTGTGCCAGGGCATTTTGGGCAGAGCTGATGACATGCTCCATGTAAAAGGCATAAATGTCTTCCCCAACGGCATTGCTATAGTCCTGGAAGATATAGTTTCCGAAGTCACAGGCGAATTCCAGATCATCCTGAATCACCCGTCTCCCTATGCCAGCATTGATATAATAGTGGAGCACGGGTCAGCTGTCACTCAGAACAGGATGAATCTGAAATCACAATGTGGGGCCCCCTGCATAATTGTCTGATGCCGTTCAAACCTGATTTTTTCATTAAAGCCCAGTGTAAAAGGTTCATCTCGGCAGCATGAGAGACAATATCCGAACTCTTCCATGCCAAGTTTTCGGTAATGTTCCGCATAACGGCACTCGATCACATTGAAAACATAGGATGCTTGAGTAAGCTCAATGATTTCTTCTTTAAGAGCACCTCCTTTTGCCCAGCCGCTCACTATTTCGGCCAGGTCTGCTATGCTATTGCTACCTCTTTTTTTTGCACAAACTTTCCCATAATTCCTGCTTAATTCCTCATGGGTTTTCTGAACCACTGCTTTGGCAGCATCAATCCCTATTTGTTCTCCAAAAGCTTTGATAACAGGAACCAAAGCACAGGCCTCAATAACTCTTTGTTCGATCAGATCTACTTTCATCTATGCTTTTCCTTTGTCAATTTATTTTCATTTTTTACTTTTCCCAAACTTCTGAAAGAACTCTCATTATGTTCCCTCCCATTATTTTTTGGATATTTAACTCACTATATCCACGGTTAAGCAAAGCGCTTGTCAGGTTGGGAAAATCAGCCGTGCTTTCTATACCTTCAGGATTTTTAAGTGGATGATTCAGATTTAAAGCAGGTCCTTTTTTAGATTTGCCGGTAAGAATCCAATCAAACCACTCCTTGGGTTGCCCTTCAGTGAAGTCAGTTCCCACAGCGACGTGATCATAACCGATCATATCTGCTAAATAGTCAATTACATCTATGAAATCGTTGAGAGTTGATTTGTTTCCTGCCGGTAAAAAGGGAGGGAAGATAGTTGCCCCAACCACCCCACCTTTTTCAGCAACAGCCATTAGGGCTTCGTCAGGCTTATTTCGAGGATGATCACACAGACTTTTCGGATTGGCATGTGTAAAGGCAACAGGTTTTTGTGAGGCTTCAATGGCATCCATGGTTGTCCGATGTCCGACATGGGATAAATCAATAAGAATTCCCAATCGATTCATTTCTTCGATTACTTCCAGACCAAAAGAGGTGAGGCCTGCATCAAACCTTTCCAAGCATCCCTGGCCGATTAAATTCCCCTCCATGTAGGTCAACTGAATCACTCTGATACCCAAGCCATGGAAAATCGTCAGCAGATCAAGATTGTCTTCAATGGCGGAAGTATTTTGGAAGCCTAAAATGATGCCTGTCTTATTCAATTTTTTAGCTTCTCTAATATCAGGCACCTCATGAACGGGCATGATGAGATCAGAACAATTATCAAAAGCCCCGTGCCACCAAACAATATTTTTAACCGTTTGACGAAAATTTTCTAAAATAGAACAGGTACAGTTAACTGCTGTCAGGCCTCCAAGTCGCATTTTTTTAAAAATCTCTTCACTCCAATTGCTGATTTCCAGGCAATCGATCACAATGGTTGATTCATGAAGATCCTTTGCATTTTGATCCATTTTGAAGAACTCCTTTTAAAGTTAAGTGACGTAAGTATCCTTTTAATTTTCCTGGAGCTAATTTCGCTTTTTAGGCATATATTTCATATTTACCAATAACATACAAAAAAATAGTACTTTGTAATCAGATTTTTTCACGAGCCCTGATGGCATTTAAAATGGCCAGCAGTCTCTCTTGAAAGGGCAGGCCTGGGAAAAATAATGTTAGGGATTCCGATTCTATTTCCGGGTGAGCCCTGGGACAACCAACCATGTTTGAATTAAACGGAATAAAATCTCACAACATAATCAAACCCACTGCATAACTGTATGTCCTCAATATAATACTATACCCAATTCAATTAACAGGTATGTCCAGCATCTCAAGATGAAGCTCTTTACCCGTATAGGGATTGCTGACCGCAACCTCTTCGTTCAACTCAACACCCAGTCCAGGCTTGTTTGGAGGTATAATATATCCATTTTCCCAGCGAATCGGTTCTTTGAGAATCTCAGCGTGAAAGCCGCCGCAGGTTTGTATCGATTCCTGTATCAGGAAATTTGGGCTGCAGGTATCGATCTGAATGTTTGCAGCACACTCAATCGGTCCGCAATACAGGTGGGGGGCAATCTGGGCATAGTGGGCTTCTGCCATGCCTGCAATCTTTTTTGCTTCAAGGATACCACCGACTCTCCCAAGGGCAAATTGTAGAATGGACGCTGCCTGTTCTGCAAGCAGCCTGGCAAACTCATACTTTGTTGCAAGCCGCTCTCCTGTTGCTATGGGAATGCTTGTCTGGCGTGCAACCCTTGCCATTTCTGCTGCATTTTCCGGAGGCACAGGCTCTTCAAACCATAATGGGTCGAATTTTTCCAGCCGTTTTGCCAATCGTATGGCGCTGGAAGTGGTCATCTGCCCATGAGTTCCAATCAGCAGGTCACATTTACTGCCAACCGCTTCTCTAACCGCTTTAACAAACTTCTCCGTATGGTCAAGTGTTTCCAAAGAAAGCTGTCTCGGGTCGAATGCTGAATAGGGCCCGACAGGATCAAATTTCACTGCGGTAAAGCCCATTTTAACATATTCAGCCGCTCTTTTAGCAGCTGTTTCTGCGTCACTATATACACATAGTTTGTCCTGTTTCTCAGGATAGAGGTAGCTATAAGCCCTTAACTTTTCATGAACCTGACCACCCAGCAACTCATAAATCGGCTTGTTAAGTTCTTTGCCTATGATATCCCAGCAGGCCATTTCAATTGCGCTGAGTATACCCATAATAGATATGTCAGGGCGCAGGGTAAAGCCGCTTCCATAGACTCTCCGCCAGAGTCTCTCTATTTTAAATGGATCAGAACCAATCACATACCGCTCACACACATCCCCTATCATATGTTCTACAACGTGTGGATGAAATGGTACGGAATAAGCCTCACCAAAACCGACGATACCACTATCAGTTGTAAGCTTCAGGAAAATCCAGTAACGACCCCCGAAATGGGGTGGCGGGTTCCCAACTACAAATGTTTTGAAATCATTAATTTTCATTGCTGTTTATCCTCTAAATTTTTTATTTTTACCTGCATCTCTTGGACTCTTTTGATGGAAGTTAAGTCCGGTAAAACACAAATTTATACTAAAATACATAACATTCCTGAGATTCAATTCAAAGATCAAAATTGTATATATTTTGACTTTGTATTACAAAATGAATAAAATTCATTTTTCTGTATTATTTCTTGACTTTCACTTAAAAATTTTAATAAACTCGACGACAGGTACAGCAATCAAATCCAAGAGATGAAGCCTGCAAGATTCGTCTCTTGGGCATGGAAATGATATAATCATTTTTTTAATCACCCTATTGATTATAATTTTTACTTTTTGATTATTTAGTAAGCGTTTCATTTTTAATAACTTTATACTTTTGGGGAGGAATCAAGATTATGGCCACAAAAAAGGACAATCTATCAACTAAAAGAGTGCATCCCGGTGTTGAGGAAATGAAAAAAAGCCTTATGGAAGGAAAATGCTCCCGCCGTGAATTTTTACGCACAACAACCTTACTAGGCATATCTGCTACAACTGCCTACAGCCTTGCAAGCACAATACTGGGCGAAAATATTTTACCTGATCTGATTTCAACAGCCCATGCCGGCCAGAAAAAAGGCGGGGTTTTAAAATATGCTATGCAGGTACAGGAAATGGCTGATCCAGCCACCTGGTCATGGACCCAGAAATCTGTTGTCGGTCGGCATGTTGTTGAATACATGGTTATTACCGGACCGGATAATGTCACCAGACCGGGCCTGGCAGAGAGCTGGGAAGCATCTGATGATCTGAAAACATGGACTTTTCACCTTCGTAAAGGTGTCAAATGGTCAAATGGCGATGATTTTATTGCTGATGATGTTGTATTCAACTTTACCCGGTGGCTTGACCCGAAAACCGGATCATCCAACCTGGGGTTGTTTAACTCCATGATCGAAGAGACTGGTGAGAAAGATGCTAAAGGCAATCCCATCAAGCGCATGATCAAAAACGCAGTTGAAAAAATAGATACCCATACGGTAAGACTTAACCTTAAATCAGCCGTTCTGTCTATTCCTGAAAACCTTTACAATTATCCCACTGCCATCGTTCACCGCAACTTTGAAAAAGAGGGCGGCGACCTGACTAAAAATCCAGTCGGTACCGGACCATACAAACTTACTGAATTCAAAGTCGGTGAGATAGCTGTATTGAAAAAACGCAACGCACCATATTGGGGTGGTGAAGTCTTTCTTGATGAGATTCGTATTATTGACCTGGGTGAAGATGCCGGTGCTTACCTTGCTGCCATTGCTTCAAAACAGGTGGATTTAATCTACAACCTTGATTTGACAACCCTTGAAGCTGCCAAGAATATTCCGGGAATAAAGGTTGTCTCGATTCCATCTACACAAACCGGCGTTATCCGTATGAAGGTCACGGAAAAACCCTTTACCGACATCCGTGTACGTAAAGCCGTACAAAAATGCTGTGATGCCCAAAGAAATCTTGACATTGCCCATCAGGGCTTAGGGATTGTTGCAGAACACCATCATGTTGCAAGTATCCATCCCGATTATTTTAAACTGCCTCCTTTTAAACAGGACATAGCCGGTGCGAAAAAACTGCTTGCCGAAGCAGGATATCCCGACGGTATTGAATTAACCTGTAACGTGGGAAATACCGATGGTGTATGGGAACAGAATTCCGTTGCCGTACTCAAAGAAGACGCTGCCAAAGCAGGGATCAACATTAAAATGAATGTAATGCCCCAGACACAATATTGGGATGTCTGGACAAAGGCGCCCTTGAGCCTCACCTCCTGGACTCACCGCCCATTGGCAGTCATGGTATTGGGCCTGGCTTATCGTGCAGGGGTACCCTGGAATGAATCCAGCTATAATAATCCTGCCTTTGATGCAGCCCTGAACGAAGCAGAAGCAACCTTAAATGTTGAAGCCCGTCGTGCCAAGATGGAGAAGGTTGAAAAAATCCTCCAGGATGACGCTGTCATGGTACAGCCCTTCTTCCGATCTGTTTTTACGGCAGTTTCAGATAACGTGGTTGGCTTTGAGATGGACCCGGTCAGATACTATCGCTTTCACAAGGTCTCTCTGGCTTAATTGACAACATAGTAATATCTGGTAAGGGGGGATGTTTCCCCCTTACCAGACTCTAGAGCCACGTTCTAAGATTAAGGAGTCAAAATGGTATTGCTGCTTTTAAAGCGAATCGGGTTCATGCTTTTTACCATGATTGTAGTATCCATAATTCTTTTCCTGCTTCTGGAAACAGGCCTTACAGGGGACCCTGCCACCCGTGTTCTGGGTAATTTTGCCAGCGATGCACAAAAAGAAATGTGGCGGGACCAGCAGGGGTACAACCAGCCAGTTGTGGTGCGTTATGCAAAATGGCTGGGCAATTTTGCCACAGGCAACCTTGGAACGTCAACTCGCTACAAAGGCCCGGTAAAAGACGTGCTTTTACCGCGGTTATGGAGTACCGCCATCCTAGGCTTCTGGACCTTTGCCATCATGATCCCTTTGTCATTAATATTAGGTGTATTGTCAGGAATGAAGGAGGGTTCCCTTCTGGATCGAAGCATATCTGTTTTTGGAATTTTAACAACATCTGTGCCGGAATTTGCCAGTGCTGTATTTTTTTCAGCCCTTTTTGTATTTGGTTTAAAATGGCTGCCGGGAACAAGCTCAATGTCAGGAGGGTTTGAGTTCAAACAACTGATCCTTCCTGCCATGGTATTGGTGGTTTATGATTTTGGGTATGTTGCCCGTATGACCCGGGCATCCATGGCAGAAGTGATGCAGTCCCAATACGTAAGATCAGCTGTATTAAAAGGTCTTCCCTACAGACAGGTTATTATCAGGCATGCGTTGCGCAATGCATTAATAGCACCTTTCACCGTCATTATGTTACAAATCAACTGGCTTCTGTCGGGAGTTATTGTTGTTGAATTTTTCTTTGCCTATAAAGGATTTGGGGCACTGCTTCTGGAAGCTTCCCTGAATAATGATATTGCACTTTTAGAAGCCTGTGCAATGGTGGCCGTTGTTGTGGCCGTAGGTTCCCAAACCCTCGCTGATATCGGCTATACCTTTCTTAACCCGCGCATACGTTTCAGCTAAGGAGATTTGACGAATGACGAATCAATCGACGACTGAAATGCCCTCTGTTGGTTATGGTGCAACGATTTGGCGTGTACTAAAATCTTTTGGACTCCTGCGGGAAAGCTGGGTTGGAATGATTGGCGCTTTTCTGGTTCTGTTCTGGGTGCTGGTTGCTATCTTTGCCCCATTAATAGCACAATTTGATCCCAACGCAAATATTCTGCCCTTTGCAAAACCAGGGACTCTGGCGCCTTCCGGCCATACCTTCTGGCTGGGCACTGACCATATGGGTCGCGACCTTTTGTCCCGTATTGTCTGGGGGGCCCGCACCGTGCTGACCTTTGCACCCCTTGCAACCCTGAGTGCCTACACTGTGGGTATTTTGATGGGGCTTCAGGCTGGATACCGCGGTGGCCTGGTGGATGACATTTTATCCCGTATTTCAGATATTATTTTATCCTTTCCCGTGCTGGTTCTCTACATCATTGTTATTGCAACCATTGGTGCGTCCGGATTGAACATTGTTATTGCCATCACCTTTGCTTCCTCTCCTGGCATCATGCGTATTGTGCGGGGACTTGTACTGGACCTTCGAAACCGCGACTATGTGGCTGCAGCCCAGACCAGGGGTGAAAGTGACTGGAGAATCATGTTGTTTGAGATTTTACCCAATGCCCGGGGCCCGCTTATTGTGGATGCCTGCCTGCGTCTGGGGTATGTCATTATTACCATTGGTGTTCTTGGTTTTCTGGGCCTTGGACTGCCACCGCCAGATCCAGACTGGGGAGGAATGGTCAATGAAACACGCCAGATGGCCATGGCTTTTCCCTATATGACGCTTTTCCCCTGTATTGCAATATCTTCATTGATTCTAGGGTTTAATCTATTGGCGGATGGTTTGCGTGAAATCTCATTACGTGATTAAAAGGTAAAAAACAATGAATGACATTCAAGAACCTGTACTGATTTGCAAAGACCTGTGTATTTCATATTATACACGAGCCGGAGAGATCCCTGCCGTAGTTGATTTTTCTCTGACGGTTAAGCCGGGAGAGACCATCGGTATTGTCGGAGAATCAGGCTGCGGTAAATCAACAGTTGCCATGGCGATCATGCAGTACATGGGTGCCAATGGTGGTATCAAAAGCGGTAGTATAACCTTCAAAGGCCGTGATTTAACTACTTTGAACGAAAATGAACTGCGCAGCATTCGAGGCTCAGAGATATCAATGATCTATCAGGAGCCGTTTGCTTCTTTAAATCCAAGCCTTAAAATCAGCACCCAGCTAATGGAAGTGCCCCTGGCACATGAAAACATCTCCAGGGAGGAAGCACGCAAGAGATCTGTACAAATGCTGACGGATGTCAAGCTACCTGATGCTGAACGGATTATGGAGTCTTATCCCCATCAGCTATCGGGCGGACAGCAACAGCGTGCCGTTATTGCCATGGGGCTTTTGTCCAAACCATCTTTGTTATTACTGGATGAGCCAACCACTGCCCTGGATGTTACAGTGGAGGCCGGTATTGTTAAATTAATTGGAGATATCAGCAAAAAATTCGGCACTTCCCAGATCTATATCTCCCACAATCTAGGGTTAATTTTAGAAACCTGCGACCGGGTGTTTGTGATGTATTCCGGTGAAGTTGTAGAAGAAGGAACCATTAATTCTCTTTTTCACTGGCCAAAGCACCCCTATACCCACGGACTTTTTTCATGTATTCCTTTACCCACAACAGATAAGAATGCAGCTCCCTTAAAGCCCATCCGGGGACAATTACCCCTGCCCTTTGACCGGCCCTCTGGGTGTTATTTTGGTCCCCGTTGTGACCATTTTAAAAAAAGGCTGTGCGATAAAGAGCATTTTAAAATGGAGTTTGTAGAAAATGGTTCGTCTGACCATCGTGTACGCTGTTTAAGATATAAAGATATTGACCATACAAAAGGTCTGTCCGATGAAACGGCCAGGGAATCACTTGAGATCGGCAAACAAGTCCTTAATGTTGATGGTATGAAAAAATACTACGAGGTAAAAGACTCCTCATTCATGGCCTTGATTACAGGTAAAAGTGCCCGGTTTGTAAAAGCAAATGAAGAACTGAACTTTACGGCCCATGAAAGTGAGACTGTAGCCATTGTTGGTGAATCCGGCTGTGGTAAATCAACCTTTGCCAAAGTTCTAATGGGGTTGGAAACAGGAACAGATGGCGAGATACGCCATAATGGCAAAGATATTTCAGGTATAGAAGTTCGAGACCGTTCCACCAAACAGATCCGTTCTTTGCAGATGGTTTTCCAAAATCCCTTTGACACCTTGAACCCAAGCCATACCATTGGTGGGCAGATATCAAGGGTTATCAGACAATTTGGTATTGAGACCGATAAAACAAAAATTTTTAATCGTGTGATGAACCTGCTTGATATTGTCAAACTGCCCAGGGATTTTTATTTTAGAAAACCCAGGCAGTTATCAGGAGGCCAGAAGCAGCGTATCGGTATTGCCAGGGCATTTGCCGGAAACCCGAGCATTGTAATTGCTGATGAGCCTGTGTCTGCTCTGGATGTTTCTGTTGCAGCTGCTGTGACAGAGCTCTTAATGGATATCCAGCGCAAACATAAAACCACCCTGCTTTTTATCAGTCATGATCTAAGCGTTGTCCGCTATCTGTCGGACCGGATTGTTGTCATGTATCTTGGGCATATCCTTGAGAGGGGAACCACAGAGGAGATATTTGCGCCCCCCTATCATCCTTATACAGAGGCCTTATTATCTGCAGTTCCCATTGCTGATCCTGAAATAACCAAACGTAGAATAGTGCTGGAAGGAGACCTGCCAAGTGCAATGAATCCCCC
>JACKQG010007643.1_pt1 | contig 10786 bp, 5 predicted proteins | sample 8237621 | NCBI WGS metagenome assembly JACKQG01 (sample SAMN15677084, study PRJNA649215) | marine metagenome | biome: marine; feature: Black Sea; material: saline water; isolation source: suspended particulate matter (SPM) from the Black Sea western gyre | collected 2013-06-09/2013-06-10 | depth... | reverse complement strand
ATATTTTTTTAGCAGCGGGGCGGATAGCTCGAGCACCGATTTGATTTGTTGTAAATCCGGATCTGCACTTTCCAATTCCTTATGCAGCTCTTGCATGGCCATCTTCAAATCAGTGATCGTGACCGCATCCAGCCAGTCCAACATCTGCTGAACCTGCACCGGCAACGGCCAATGCCCAGATTTTTCAGTCAAACCCTCCACCGCGTGCAGCCTCACCTTGCGGTATTCCTGATCCCGATAAATCTGCTGCGTGCGATAAGCACAATCGACAGTAACCACCGCGTCGGCGATGCCATGCAAAATCCCAATGGCGACGTTCTCTTTCGAACGTTTGCTGTGGCGCACGCTCAGCACATTGCCAGCGTGAGCAACGATGCCGTCTACTAGTTCCGGGTATTCGCCAGCGAACCAGTAGCAGAAAAACGCGCCCTGACTATGGCCGTATAGATAAACGCGATCAATTTCATACGCTTCCCGAAATTCGGCAATCAATCCTGCGAGGTGCTCGCCATCCTTCTTGCCCTGTACAAAATTAAAAGTGCCATTATGCCCCGGCGTCATTCCTTCCGGCGCCACGACGATGTCATTCGGGCGAAACTTTCCGGCTGCAATCGAGTAATTCCAAAACGCCCAGCCCCATTTCAAGCCGGTGCCATGCAGCATCAAAATCAACGCCGGCTTGCGCTTTACCGAAGTGGACGTCGACGCCTCCCCGTCGGCAGTTTTACTAGTTTCCGTCGACAGATCCGGCAGCCGATACCAATACGGCTTATCCGGCGCCGAATTCCACTCCAAAACCTTGCCGACCGGGGCATCAGGACCCGGCGCCACCACTAGATCGGCTTTTTCCTGTGCCATAGCAGCCCCCGAACACAGCCCCCAGAGCAAAAAACAACCCCATCCGCCCGCCAGGCGGCCCGCGAAAGAAGGAAATGAAATACTCATAGTCCCATTATTCCGCGTCCACGCCGCAAGTCGCGCCAACATCCTCAAATCTTTGCCGCAAAACCACCTAGCCGACGGCCGTGCTCCCTGGTAAACTTTGCGCCCTCAACCCTGGGGAGATAGCTCAGTCGGTAGAGCAATGGATTGAAAATCCATGTGTCCGCGGTTCAATTCCGCGTCTTCCCACCAAAGCAATAAGCCTAGCACCCGATTCGGATGCTGGGCTTTTTGCTTTTTGCCCCACGTAAATCAAGGAACGATGGTGATCGAAACCGGCACTGAGCTATAAGCCGGCAATTGGCCAACGGGTGAGGCAATTGCAGCTTGATAGAAGGTGAATCCGACCAAGCCAAAAAAGGAATTCGCCGAAATGGTAGCTGTTGCAGTGGCGTCGCCGTTGGTGTCTAGCACGCCATGAAAATTGGCGTTAGAGAAGGGATACAGGCCGGCAAAAGATTGGTAAACGAGAGCATCCAGATTGAGAGGGATCATGGTGCCATGCCAAACCGGACCAGTACCTGCCCCGGAAACGAGGATCTTGTATTCAAACCCTGCGGCATGTTCGGGGAAGTCAATCGTGTATTGGATAGAGCCTCCGTCAGTAGCCGAAACTACTCCATTACTGGCATGCAGGTAGGGTCGAAAACTGATGACATAAGCACCGCCGGCATCGACTGCACCGTTCGGTGAATCGTGGAGTGGGGCGCCGACTATGATTTCGGAGATCCCATCTCCATTGAGATCGCCGACCTCTTCCATTGAAGAACCGAATTTCATTCCCTCGAAGCCGCCATCTACTCTCCAAAAAGTTGATCCATCCACTCCTGATACGACCTCGATGGATCCTGCATCGCGTGCCCAGCCAACGCCTGTTTCGTAACCATTTTCGGGCCAGCCGATTAACCAATCCGCAATGCCATCACCAGTCGCATCAGTAATGCCCTTGGCCACGAATCCAAATCGCATATGGGATGAGCTATTGCGAATGAACCGATGCAGTATTTCACCAGTTTTACCCGAGTAAACAAATACTTGGTTCCTAGAAGGATCACCAATTATTAGCTCAGAGCATTGGTCAAGGGTGACATCTATAGATCCATCCACCGAAGCCCCAAAGCTGGAACCCCATTGATTCCATTTGAATCGATGCAAAATGTGTCCAGTCACACCTGAAAACACAAAGGCCTTACCACCACCCGAAACATCGTCGATTTCGTCTCTAGCGCCAACAATAAGATCGGATATGGCATCTCCATTCACGTCGCCAGCGCTGGACACCGACTGACCAAAACCCGAGATTGTGTAGGCAAATTGCCGACCATGAACCGTAGTCAAATTAGCCCCGTCCCGCCCGGAATACACATAAGCTGCCCCTCCATCTTGATCCCATGGAGCGCCAACGATGACGTCAGGAAATCCGTCAACGTCATAGTCACCTGCTGACGATATTGAAATTCCGAATGACGAATTCGGCTGCCCATCCCAGGTAAATATCAGTGAACCATCAATACCGGAGAGGGCCAAAACTTTGCCTCCACCCCCAGCCTCAGGAGCGCCGATGGCGCAATCGTCGAATCCATCTCCATTTATATCGCCGATACCTGCCAAAGCTGATCCAAAACCCGAAGCAGTTGCGTCCCCATGCCAGCGCTGAAGGATCGACCCGTCAAGCCCAGAAATAAGCGACACCGTTCCACAATCAGAAATCCCGCCGAAGTCGGCTTTTGGTGCACTGACGAGAAAATCTGGGACGCCATCGCCGTTTGCATCTCCCGCTCCGGCCACAGCGCTCCCAAGGAGGTCACCCGGAGCCGCACCCAGGGCTTTGAAATAGGTTTGAACCTCCCCGCCGACGACCTGGGAATAGGCTGGGGAAAGAAGCAATAGCCACGAAAGAAAAGTTTGGGTTGCGGAAGCGAAGTTCATCACGGCAACAAATGGGAATTGAGGGAAATTACCTGAGCAGGTTCAGGTTGGGTGGGTCTATGTCTTAGTAGTGCGCACGAGACACTATTAGACCAAAAATTAAAAGAGTGGAGCGAACCCTCAGGGCCCACTCCACTTTTTCAATTTAGAAAGGACTTATTCCTTACCGTCTGAATCCTCTGGATTAGAAGATTTTTTTGGCTTGGCCGAACCAGCCATCATCGCGCTCAAGTCTGGCGTGATAGTGACTCCAGAGGCAGACCTGCGAGTGGACTCGACCTTCGGTTTAGGCTCAGCTTTTACTTCCGGCTTGGCTGGTGGCTCGACTTTCGGCCTAGCTGGTGGCTCAACCTTCGGCTTGGCTTCAGATTCCAACTTCAGCTCAGGCTGCGCCACAGGGGCATCATCCGACTTTGACTTTGGCTCCGTCTTGCGACGGCTGGTGCGCTTCGCTCTTTGCCTAGGTTCGCGTTTTGCGTCCTCCTCCTTTTCAGCAGGCGCCGCGGTGGAATCAGCAGCAGCTTTATCGACAGAGTTAGCCGCGGCAGCAGGTTCAACCCGTGCCTCGTCGTCGAGCTTGGTAGCGGCACGTTTGCGGGTGGATTTAGCCTTTTTAGTCGCACGACGCTTACGCACTGGCTTAGCCTCTTCATCGCCCTCGGCAGGAGCAAGCTCAGCTTTAGCCTCTGCCTTGGCATCAGCACCTGCGGCGCCTGCTTCAGCCGAGACATCTGCTTCACCTGCTTCACCTGGACGGGTAGGTCGACGTCGGCGGCGAGGGCGCTTGGCTTTCGGAGCTTGAGTTTCCTGCCGCTCTTCCATTTCCTTTGCTTCGCGGTCGGCTTTGGCCTCGACGTTTTTGGCTTGCTTGTCTTCAGTGACCTCAGGCCATTTCGGACGAGGTGCGACCATGCCAGCAGGAATGATTGGCTTGGCCGGAGCACTGGCTTTGCTTAAAGCAGCCTTAGATTCAGCGGCTTTTTCCTCGGCAGTCAAAGGCTTGACCGGCAATTCCTCGCGCATCGATTCAGTACTGCTTGCGGTGCCACCTTCTTCGGAACGACCACGAGTAGATCGACGTCGGCGGCGGCGGCGCGGGATGGCACGACCCTCCTCCAAATCCACCTTGCCTAAACGCTTGGCTGGTTCTGGATCTTTGAGCGGCGTGGCGTCCTCCGACGAAACTGGGGCGGGCCTGCGACGAGTTTGTGCGGCATTACTGGAACTAGCGGCGGCGGATCCACGATGGGAACTGCTGCGCGAATTCCTACCACCTCTACCCTCTTCATCCGGTCCACCGGAAGCTGCGGACGAACGTGTGGGACGACGCTGGCTTTCACTGCGCTCCGGAATCAGAGCACTCGCCGGCACTCGGTGCATCTTCGGCATACGGTCAGCCGCAGGTACTTCCAAGAACTCGTCCACATAACTCTCAACGTCGTCCAAGGACAACAAAGTCATGTCGAGCATGTCGGTAGCACGGCTGCGAGTAGAAGCATCAGGCGACTTGATTAGTACCAAGCCAGCACCATTGCGCTCGCTGCCGAAAACCTTGACCAAACCGCGGAAGCGCGCAGAGTAATCCTGCCATTGACCAGTCTTGCACTCCAACCACAGCAGACGCCCATTCACGCAGGCCATGTAATCGGCCTCGAACTCGTTGCCAGTTGGCAGCGTGCCCTTCACGTTGAATAGAACCTGATATTGATTGGGCTGCAAATGGCCCGTCAATCGCTTGCTCAGCAACCAAACGACATAGATTTCCAACCAGCCGCCGGTCAAAAACTGCTGAGTCTCCCCGTCTTTCGTCGGGATGACGCGCAGCTGCTTACGCGGCGAGCGATGGTAATAAAAATCCTTCAGCATGCCGTGGCGGTACAGCAAGGTACCCAACTGCACGGCTGCAGAACGTTCGGCTTCGGAGTAGCCATCGATGTCGACGCGCGTGGTGCGGCCAGTAGCCACAGCCCGCTTCATCTTCTCGTAGAAGACCGACAACAGCGAAAAATGTTGCCCCAAATGGCGCGCAAGGTGCTCAAAAGCCTCGTTCCGAGCAAGATCATCTTGCCCTTCGAAGACTGTCACCTGGTGCTTTTTGAGGTAATCAACTAGTGGTCCTGTCGGAGCGTCGTCCGGCGGAACTTTAGCGGGACCGTCTAATCGGCCTCGCTCGGAGAAGGAACCACTACGTGTGCGGCTACCTCCAGAGCTTCGACTACGTCCCCCACGACTCCTGACATCACCCCTACGGGGGCTTTGTGGAGAATCTTGGAGGGCTTCTCGAAGCTTTCGGATTTCATCTTTGAGGTCCCGTAGCTCTTCGGAAAGTTCCAGAGCAGCTCGGGCATCCTCGGGGGAACGCGGCGCGACATCGTCGCGGGACGCTCCCTTGAAGAGGCGTCTGTACAAGCCCATACCCCTATATTCTGCCCCGGCGGGCGGAGCTTCACAAGCATAGTTAACCTGCCGACGTGTTCCTCACCACCCTACTCTGCATTTTGCCACGAATCCCCGTGCAAGAACCACACGCTACAACCATTGAACGTCCCTCCAATCACTTGGTGGGTCAAACCAGTCCTTACTTGCTTCAGCATGTTTACAACCCGGTAGACTGGTATCCGTGGGGTTCGGAGGCATTGCTGCGATCCAAAGCCGAAAACAAGCCGATCTTTTTATCCATTGGCTACTCGGCTTGCCACTGGTGCCACGTGATGGAACACGAATCTTTCGAAAATGAAAAGATCGCTGCATATTTGAACGAACACTACATTTCTATCAAGGTGGATCGTGAAGAAAGGCCGGATTTGGATGACTTGTACATGTCGGCGGTGCAGCGCATGACCGGCAGCGGCGGCTGGCCGATGACAGTTTTTTTGACTCCGGAGCTCAAACCGTTTTTTGGCGGCACTTATTTTCCGCCTGAATCCAAATATGGCCGCCCAGGCTTCCAAGAACTGCTGAACAATATTCAAGACGCCTGGGTCAATCGACGGGCGGACATTGAAAAGTCGGCGGATCAGCTCACCGGCATGTTGAAGGTGGAATTCCCGCCCGCCGATAAAGCTCCGCTACCTAGCAAAGAAGAGCTCGCCACTCTGTACCGCCAGTGGCTGCCAGATTATTCCCAGCGTTTCGACCCGACCTGGGGCGGCTTCGGCCCGGCACCAAAATTCCCACCCACCGGCACTTTGCTGTGGCTCTTGCACCAGCAATCGACCGACGCCCAAAAGATGGCCACCGTAACCCTGCAAAAAATGGCGGCGGGCGGCATGTACGACCAAATCGGCGGCGGCTTTGCTCGCTATTCGGTCGACGAGCAATGGCTGATCCCGCACTTCGAAAAAATGCTCTACGACCAGGGCACGCTGATTCCGGCCTATTTACACGGCTGGCGGGTCAGTGGCGAAGCGCGCTTTGCCGCAATCGCGGCTGAGTGTTGCGATTATCTGTTGCTTGAGCGGCAAGATCCGGCAGGTGGATTTTGGTCGGCAACGGACGCCGACTCGGAAGGCGTGGAAGGCAAATTTTTCGCCTGGGACCTGCAGCAACTGGAGGAAGTGTTGGGCGCAGAAAACGCCAAATTTGCCGCGGTGCGCTATGGCGTGACCGAGCACGAAAGTTTTGAACACGGCATGTCGGTGCTGCAAGCGTCGGCCACCGCGACCGAAGCGGCGAAGAACGTCGGCCTGGATTTGAGTGCGGCGGAAGTAGCCGAGCTTGAGGAAAAAGTGCGTCAAGATTTGTACGACGCCCGCCTCAAGCGCATCCCGCCCGGCAACGATGACAAAGTGCTGACGGCTTGGAACGGTTTAGCCATTCATGCCCTCGCGTTGTCCGGTGCCATGCTCGATCAGCCGCGTTACACCGACGCCGCGATTCAAGCCGCCGAGTTTGCGCTAAGGGAAATGTGGCGTTCTCCTACAGCCGAGCAGGCTGACCACACTCCCGCAGACGAGCAAAAAGTGCTTTACCGTTCCTGGCGCGACGGCCATGCGCAGCACCGCGCGGTACTTGAAGACTATGCCTACTTAAGCCGCAGTTTTTTGACCTTGTTCCAAACCACCGGCGACGAACGTTGGCTGCACCACGCCGAAGAACTTGCTGATCGCATGCTGCGTGATTTCTGGGACGAAGACAGCGCCATTTTCTGGGACACCGACGGTCTGGACGCCACCGTGCTGCATCGTTTGAAATCACCTTGGGACGGCGCAATTCCGTCGCCCAATGCGATTGCGTTGGAAACCTTGCTCGGCTTGCATGCATTCACCCACGACAAAAAATGGCAACAGCCTGCGCTAAGTGGTTTGGCCGCCATTTTGCCGCACGTTAAACGCGGACCCGCAAGCTTCAATTACAGCCTACCGCTATTCTCTTTGGCCACGGATGAGCCTTCGGTTGCCGTCGTCATTGGCAACGGCTCGGCATCGGATCTCGCAAATTGGCGACGCACTCTTTTGAACCGCAAAACGCCGTTGGCTGATTGGTATGTTTTTGCGCCGGTCGCCGTCGCGGACAGCACCCTTGAAATCTTGCAAAACCGCCCGGCTGTAGACGGTAAAACCACGCTTTACTTATGTCGCGGCGCAACCTGTGATGCGCCGGTGAATGAACTTCCTAAATAAGAGAAGTAAGCTGTGATCCATGAGCAGCAGTCCACCCATCGACATCGCCATAGTGGGTGCTGGTGCGGCTGGCATTTTGGCCGCCATTTATGCGGCGCGCGGTGGTGCCCGGGTAACGATCCTGGACGCCACCGCCAAAGCCGGGCGCAAAATTTTGATCAGCGGCGGTGGTCGTTGCAATGTATTGCCGGGCGAATTCCGAGCCGACGCCTTTTACAGCTCCGGCTCCGCAAACGTGCTGCGACGACTCTTCAAAACTTGGCCACTGGCCGAAGTGCGGAGTTTTTTCGAAAATGAATTGGCAGTGGAATTGGTGTTGGAAGAAGAATCAGGCAAGCTATTCCCCAAAGCCAACCGCGCCAAAGTCATTCACCAAGCTTTAATGATCGCGCTGCAAGAGGAAGGCGTCGAGCTCATCAAAGAATGGCCGGTGGCGGAAATGATTAGCCACCCCGATGGCAATTTTTCGCTAGCAAATAACGACGGCCAATGGCTGGAAGCTAAGCGAGTGATTTTGGCGGCAGGCGGTATGTCAGTTCCAAAAACTGGAAGTAATGGAAGCGGCTATCGCTTGGCAAAAAGCCTTGGACATGAGTTGATCCAGCCCTACCCAGCACTGGTTCCGCTGACGACCAAACCCAGCATTTGGACAGAATTGTCCGGCCTTGCTCAATTCGTCAGTTGGACCGCAACTTTCAATCAAAAACGTCTCGCTAGTGGCGAAGGCAATTTTTTATTCACCCACTTTGGCTACTCCGGACCGGCGGCGTTGAACTGCAGCCATTGGTTTGCACGCCAGGGCTGCAAAATTCAGGTAGCGTGGAATGCTTGGGACGCCGAGGCTTGGCAAGAGCTGCTATCCCGAGCAGGCAATCAAACTTTGATGGCGGTCTTGAGTCCACACCTGCCGAAACGCTTCGTCAAAACTTTGCTGCAATATTGCGAGCTTGCCAGCGATCAAAATACGTCGCAGTTGCGCAAAGCGGATCGCCAACGGCTGCTTAACGCACTTTCTAATTTTGAGCTGCCGATCATTGGTACGCGTGGTTTTGATTATGCCGAAGTCACCGGCGGTGGAATTGACCTCAAGCAAGTCGACCCCTCCACCTTGCAAAGCCGACGTCAACCCGGCCTCTATTTTTGCGGCGAAATACTCGACGTCATCGGCGACATCGGCGGCCACAATTTTTTGTGGGCATGGGTCAGCGGTAAATTAGCAGGGTCTCAAGCCGCACGCGACTTGAGACCCGAATGACGTCGAAGGGAATGACGTTATTGTCAGGGAGACCGACGGCTGATGTTTAGAACTCTTCTTCCTCAAACTCGCCGGAAGTAACCATGCCGAAGGTGTTCATCAATTGCAGTGCGGTAGGAATCTGCACCAATAATTGATTGATCAGAAGACCAAAAGCAGAATGACTTTCGGCGTAGTAGCCCTCTGGGGTCACCAATGAAACGGTGGCAGACGATTGCATGACCGCATCAACCACGGCCATCTCTGGCAGCATTTTGAAGTCAAACGGAACGTCGCCAGCATCAAGCGCTTCCAGCAGTGAATTGCCTTCGCTGCGCAAGGTATTCATGGCTTCAACCATCATCGCTTTGCTTTGGTATTCGGCACCGTAAACCTGCGCAACCGGGTACTTAGCAAACAGCTTTGCGGCGGCACGGAATTCGGGCTGCTCACCCAAAACTTGAGTCGTCGCCTGAGCAATGGATTCAAACACAGTCAGACGGTTTCCTTTCACTGCGAACATGACCTCTGGAATACCCGGGCCAAACATCATTCCTTCTTGCAGCGAGTCGGCCAATCCAGCTGGCAATCCAGCAGCCAAAATTTCAGTGACTTTCTCAGGATGGCTAGCTTGCACCCACAGGTCGCCTGGCAAGCTGCGGCCATAATCCTCAGCTCTAGTATTCGAACAGAAAACTGGGCCGGTCTCGGCAAACAACGCAAAAACCATGTTCATAATGTCGGCGGCTTCTTCCGGCATTTCCTCGCCGCTCATTTCCAACATCAAATCAATGCACTTCTGTAGGTCTACCCCGAATTGCGGAAAATTTGCGGCGAACATCATGGTTTGATAAGAATCATGCGGCAGGATGTTCATTAACCCAGGCATATTCACAACTTCGTTGGTGCGCGTTGGGAAGTACTTCTGCATCATGCCTGGTCCATAAACCATGATGCGATCTTCCAGCATCGGCGGCGCCACACTGGTGGTCCAGCTCAAGCCTCTAAATTTATCCAGCTCCAGGATTTCAAATATTTCAACCACTTGCGACGGAATCTCTTCGCCAATCATTTCACTGAACATATCCAAGTTGAAATGATCCATCATCAACCAACCACCGAACAGATCGTCGTTGCTACGGCAACGCGCACTCATGGCTTTCCAACTTGCTAATCCGGTCATGCCACTGCCTGGTTTTTCGGCGGCGCGATTGAGCAGAGCTTGCAGGTATTTAGCACCTTCGGCCTTTTTGTTCACCGGCGCAGCAGCTGGATTCGGACCATCCATTTGCTCAAGTTCGTCGGTGTGAATCACGCCAAATAACAAATTGCCACCTTGCCACCAGGAGCCAATGCCGGCTTCATTCAAAATGGCATCCAAATGCACGTTTTGAGCAATCGCTGGGCTCATTTCCACACCGATGGGCACAAAGCCGCCTTCATTCGCCAGGATCTCCCAGGTCAACCCGAAGGAAAACCGACTGGAGCCAATCAGGCTGCCCAAATCAAAACCCAAGTCCATCGACATGGTGTCAAGCTGCTTCTGCATTTCAGCCTGCAGCGGCGCCAAGGCGTCGGCAATTTGGGCTTTTTTGTACAGCTGGTAAGGAATCGTATGCTCGCCTAGCCGGTCAAAAGGCTCGACGGACATTTCTAGGTAAAGAAAGGTGTCGGCCGGCATGACGTCGGCCGCGGAAGGCGCTTGGACTTGTGGGACCAACAGCGCGCTAAGGGTGAGCAGGGAAAGCATGGTTTGTAGTTGTGAGGGGGTAGCGCGGGAGTCGATTTAGAATTCGTCTTCGTCCAGTTCCAGTAGTTGCCCAGCTTCCATTTGCTGTTGGAAAGCACGGATCATGATGATTGAACTAGCGGGCATGGTGCCGAAAGTGGACTGAGTTTGAAGCAGGATCTTGCCTGGTTGTTGGGTCCAAACAGAGAATCCTGGGTGCATTCTCGGCAGGTTCTTGCTTACGTCCGAAAGCTTGGAAAAATCGACTAAAAGTTCCATGCCTGTGGCGTCCGCGATGGTGCCGGCCAAATATTCCAATTGGAATATTTG
>JACKQG010007642.1_pt1 | contig 10788 bp, 9 predicted proteins | sample 8237621 | NCBI WGS metagenome assembly JACKQG01 (sample SAMN15677084, study PRJNA649215) | marine metagenome | biome: marine; feature: Black Sea; material: saline water; isolation source: suspended particulate matter (SPM) from the Black Sea western gyre | collected 2013-06-09/2013-06-10 | depth... | reverse complement strand
ACAAGCCCATGCCCGAGTTTTCGGCCAACGTTACCTTCGGCGGCCCCGACATGCGTGATCTCTTTCTGACCGCGTCGACGAGCGTGTACAAAATGCGGAGCCTCAGACCGGGAGTGCGTCTGCCGATAAAGGACGCCCCGAATCGGTAGGCATGCCTTCCCGGGCAGATTTTCAGCCGACCGATGCCGGCCCACCTTCGCTTGCCCCAACGAGCCGTACGGTAAACAGACGATGGCTGAGCGATTCCGAAACGAACCGTGTTCATGAAACACGGCTCAGCCAGCTCATGATTCTCGAATCTTCGAAGTAGTTGTCACTCACCTGGCAGGGCATCGACAGTTCCAAGAGCAGCGAGTTGCCCGCGCCTTCGAACGAGTGCACGTGGCCCGGCGGGACCGGCAGCACTTGTCCCGCCCGGAGTTCGGTTGGCTCGCCGTCCAAGGTTACCTTCAGTCGACCGCGGACGAGGAAGAACGTTTCGTGTTTGACGCGGTGCGAATGGGCCGGGCATTGCTGGCCGTCGAACACAAACAGGTACTTGCCGCAGTAGCCTGCCTCCGATTCGTTCGCAATCCAGTGTTCGATCAGACCGACACGATCGAATTGGCCCAGGCCGAAGTCGAGCACCAGCGGCTTGACAGGCGGCATGACAATGCCCCACGAGTCGATCTGCCGTCCGAAGGCGGCCAGCGCCCGTTCGGCCTCGGGCCCGCTCAAAGAAATGTCCAGACCTTTGTCTAATTCCTGCATAATGGGTTCCTCAAGAATCAACAAGTTCGGCGATCTTGCGGCAGAAGTCGATATCGCCATCCGGCGGCACTTGGTCGGCGACACCCATGATGAACGGCCGCTCTCTCCAGCACGCGATCAACCGCTGGACGTGGGCTTTCATCTGGTCCCAAGTGTAGGGAGGTGCAAACATCACGCCCGGAACACCTCCCCAAAGAATCAGCGTGTCGCTGTCTGCCAAATCGCGTGTCTCTTCCATTTCAAGGTCGCCGGCCGGCTTTGGCGTCAACGCCTCGATCGCGTCGAATCCCGATCGGACCAGCTTTGGCAGAAGCCCTCTCACCGTTCCGTCAAGGTGGACCGCACACTTGATGCCGGCGGCGTGCAATCGCTCGATACGGCGCAGGTGGGTGCCGGCCATGTAGTCATCGTAGAGGCTCGTGAGGCTGTCGCTCGTCAAATTGTCCGCGAAATGAACCAGTGGCGGTGCCAGCCGGCAGAGTGCCTCGATGACCGGTTCTTCTTGTTCTTCCATCAATCGAAAGATCTCCGCGACTTTGTCCGGACAATCCACGATCAGATACGTGGCGTTCTCCACACCCGCCCATTCGACGAACAGCGACGCCAACGGTGACCGCGGCAGGCCGATGCACGGCAAGCCGTCATATGCCTTCCACATCTCACTGCGTTCGGACCAGTCGTCCAGGTTTGCCGGCTCCAAGCGACGATGTTGCAGAATGTACAGCAGAACATCCAGATCGCCCTCGGATTCCACGAAGTGTTTGGTGATGCCGAGCGAGCAACTGACGGGCGAGTAGACGCTCTCTTCGGTCAATTCCCCCACGGGCGTTTTCAGGCGGCGAGTGTTCTTGTTGCCTTCCTTTTCATCAATCACCTCCATCGGTCCGTCGTATCGCGGCTCGGCTGCCCAGAACTTCTCGTAGTAGTAATACGGCAGGATGCCCAGTTCCCTGTGCAACTGCAAGTAGCCCTCCTCCGTTTCCCACTCGGCTTTGGCCGAGCCGGCCTGCTGCTGTCCGGCGATCCAGTATGTGATGTCCGCCGTCCAAACGATCTCGTCGGAGCGTTCTCCATGGAGCAATCTCAGTAGTCCTTCCAGCATGGCCCCATTCTCCGGGCGTGCTATTGCTCGTTATCCAAGTCATATACGCCCCCATGACGCCGGGGTCGTAATTGACAGCAACTGTCATTAACTGGAAACTATCGGGCTGTTACTGCGCAATTGGACGAATCTCCGTGGGGCTCCCAAGGAACCGCTTCTGATGAATGGCACACACGGCGACGTTCTGACCATTGAGGAGTTGTCCGCGTACCTGAAAATCTCGACGTCAACACTCTACAAACTTGTTCGGGAAGGGAAAATCCCTTCCCAATAGGTGGGGCGCCATCGGCGTTTCCGCAAGGAAGCCATCGACCGATGGCTGGAAGAAACGTGGACGAACGGCGCAAAGCCGGAGGGAGAAAGGTAATGCCGGAACCGCTTGCCGATCAGATCATGCGGAAGGTCAAGCAAGCTGCTGCGCTGTACTACAGGCTGATGTTGGTCGTCGCACCGGCGGGCGCAGGCAAAACTGCTGCGCTTCAGGACGTGCGGGATCGCACCGGCGCGCCCCTGGTGAATGTCAACCTTGAGCTTTCCCGCCGAATGCTGGACTTGACAGAGCGACAACGGGCCCTGCAATTGCCGCGCCTTCTTCGAGATATTGTCGGCAATGGCGATGACGAGATGATCCTGCTTGACAACACTGAAGTCATATTCGCTGTTCGCCTGAAACAGGACCCGCTTCGGCTTCTTCAGGGGCTCTCTCGCAACAAGACCGTGGTTGCGGCATGGAACGGTGCCTTGGCTGAAGCTTCATTGACCTATGCCGCCCCGACTCACCCGGAGTACAGGTGCTATCCGAAGCGAGATCTTCTTGTAGCGAGCTTGGAGGCGACGACATGAACACCATAGATTCCTCTGCAAGGGAGCAGACGCGATGAAATACGGTGACCTGATCCAGTTTGAACCCATCGAGTCCGTGGTTCAACTGCGCGACGCCGACGAAGCCACTGCGGCGCGCCAGCTCGTCGAGACCTACGTCATTTCCGACGAGATGGCGGAGAAACTGGTGGGCTTGGTCATTCCCCAGTTGCAGTTCGAGGAGCAAACCGACAACAAAGGCCTTCTGGTGGTCGGCAATTACGGCACAGGTAAGTCTCACCTTATGTCGGTGATCTCCGGGCTTGCGGAAAACCCCGACCTCGCCGCCAGCCTTAAGAACGCGGCCGTGGCGGATGCTGTCGGAAGAATTGGCGGCCGGTTTAAGGTAGTCCGTACCGAGATCGGGGCCACTACCATGTCGCTTCGGGACATCCTCGTGGCCGAAATGGAAGAGCATCTCAGCGCGATGGGCGTGAGCTACAGCTTCCCCGCTGCCGACAAGGTATCCAGCAACAAACGCTCCTTCGAAGAAATGATGACGGCATTTCATCAGCAGCTACCAGACCACGGTCTGTTGCTCGTGGTAGACGAGCTGCTTGACTACCTGCGCACTCGTAAAGATCAGGAGCTTATCCTGGACCTGAACTTCCTCCGTGAGATAGGCGAGGTCTGTAAGGACCTGCGTTTCCGCTTCATGGCTGGCGTCCAGGAAGCCATCTTCGACAGCCCCCGCTTTTCATTTGTGGCCGACAGCATCCGTCGGGTAAAGGATCGCTTCGAGCAAGTCCTCATCGCTCGCAAAGACGTGAAGTTCGTCGTGGCCGAGCGACTGCTGAAGAAGACCGGTGAGCAACAGGCCAAGATACGCGAGTATCTCACGCCCTTCGGTAAATTCTATGGCCACATGAACGAGCGCATGGACGAGTTCGTTCGTCTCTTCCCAGTGCATCCCGATTACATCGACACCTTCGAGCGTGTAACTGCGGTGGAGAAACGCGAAGTGCTCAAGACATTGTCGTTGGCCATGAAGAAAATGCTCGACCAGGAAATGCCGGACGATCGGCCCGGCCTCATTGCCTACGACACCTATTGGACCAATCTACGCGAAAACCCGTCCTTCCGGGCTGTGCCCGATATTAAGGCGGTCATCGACTGCAGCCAAGTATTGGAGTCCCGCATTCAACAGGCCTTCACGCGCCCAGCCTATAAGCCCATGGCACTGCGACTTATCCATGCCCTGTCAGTTCATCGGCTCACCACCGGCGACATTTACGCCACCTTGGGCGCGACGGCAGGGGAGTTGCGTGACGGGCTCTGCCTGTATCAACCGGGCATCGAGGAATTGGGTGGCGATCCGGCTGACGATCTGCTGTCTCAGGTGGAAACCGTCCTTCGAGAAATCCACAAGACAGTCAGCGGGCAATTCATCTCCTCGAATCCCGACAACCGCCAGTTCTATCTCGACCTGAAGAAGACCGACGACTTCGACGCGCTGATCGAAAAACGAGCCGAGAGTCTCGATTCCTCCCAGCTCGATCGCTATTACTACGAAGCCCTGAAACGGGTCATGGAGTGTACGGACCAAACCTACGTTACCGGCTACAAGATTTGGCAGCACGAGTTGGAGTGGCTGGACCGTAAAGCCGCGCGCCAGGGTTACCTTTTCTTCGGCGCGCCCAACGAGCGATCCACGGCCGTACCGCCGAGGGACTTCTACCTCTATTTCATCCAACCCTTCGATGCGCCCCATTTCACGGACGGGAAGAAGGCCGACGAACTGTTTCTGCGGCTTACTAAGCCGGACGACGAATTCCGCGCCGCGCTCGGAAACTACGCCGCTGCCCTGGACCTGGCCTCAACTTCGTCGGGACACGCCAAGTCCACGTACGAGTCGAAGTCGTCCCATTTTCTACGGGACCTGGTGCAGTGGCTGCAAAAGCACATGACAGATGCCTTCGAAGTCACCTATCAGGGGCGCACCAAGTCGCTCACGGAATGGGCCAAGGGCAAGTCGATCCGGGAACTGACCGGGCTCGGCTCCCACGAGCGTATCAACTTCCGCGACCTGGTGAACACCATCGGCGGCATTTGTCTCGGCGCTCATTTCCAGGATCAGGCACCCGAATACCCCTGCTTCTCGGTGCTCATCACCGGGGCCAATCGGGATCAGGCGGCGCAAGATGCCCTGCGCGCCATTGCGGGTCAAAACCGTACAAAACAAGCCACGGCGGTGCTTGATGCACTGGAGCTGTTCGATGGTGAACGACTCGATCCGTGCAAATCGAAGTACGCCAAACACATCGTTGGCCTGCTCAAAAAGAAGGGCCACGGCCAGGTAGTCAATCGATCCGAACTGATTCAGGACGACAAGGGCGTCGAATACATGGACAAGGACGGACAGCGTCTGGAGCCGGAGTGGGCTGCGGTCGTGCTGGCCGTACTGGTCTACTCCGGCGATCTAGTTCTCGCCATCCCGGGCAAGAAGTTCGACGCCACCGGTCTACCGCAATTGGCCGGAACCGGCGTGGATGAACTCACCCAATTCAAGCACATCGAACGGCCCAAGGACTGGAACCTGCCGGCACTCAAGGAATCGTTTGAACTGCTCAGTCTCACTCCCGGCATGGCCCAACTCGTGACCCAGGGGAAGGATGAGCCAGTCCAGCAGTTGCAGAAAGGCATTTCCGAATCAGTAGAAAAGCTGGTGGTCCTGCAGCAGACTCTGCAAAACGGTCTGCTTTTCTGGGGCCGGAACCTGCTGGCCGAGCAGGAGTCACAGAAGCTCCGTACCCGGCTCGACGAGACCAAGACTTTCCTGGAATCGTTGCAGGCCTATACGTCGCCTGGGAAGCTCAAGAATTTCCGCTACACCGCGCAGGACGTAAACAGTCACCGGGGCGGGCTCAGTTCCCTGGCTGAGATCGAATCGCTCCAAGAACTGGTGGGAGACCTCGGTGCCACCGCGTCGTTTCTTTCCACTGCCGAGGCAGTCCTGCCCGCGGACCACGATTGGGTGGGCGATATGAAGAAGTCACGCGATCAGGTCCTCGCTCAACTCGGTGACCCGAAGAAACGCAGTGCGGCCACCTTCCGCCAGCAGACCCAGCGTGAACTGACCAAGCTCAAGAAAGCCTATGTGCAAACCTATTTGGTGCTGCACGCCAAGGCGCGGCTGGGTGTGAACGAAGACAAGCGTAAGACTGGGCTCATGGGCGACGAGCGGCTCAAGGTACTGCAGAAGCTCTCCACCATCGAGTTGATGCCCCGCCAGCACCTGACCGACTTCCAGAACCGCTTGGCCGGCCTGAAGAGCTGCTTCGCTCTGACCGAACAAGAGATGGACGCTTCGCCCGTCTGTCCGCACTGTAGTTACAAGCCCGGCGCCGAACCACCCGCCGCGCCCGCGGGTACGGTTCTGGACGGTCTGACGGACGAGCTGGACAATCTGGTCGCTGGCTGGACCCAAACGCTGCTGACCAACCTGGAGGATCCGACCACCAAGAGCAACCTGGACCTGCTCAAGCCGGAGCCCAAGAAGCTGGTGAACGGCTTCGTCAAGAAGCGGGCCCTGCCGGAAAAACTCAGCCAGGACTTCATCCACGCACTGGGCGAGGTGCTCTCCGGGCTTCAGAAGGTGCCGGTCAGCATTGTTGACCTACGCGCGGCGTTGTTATCTGGCGGGTCACCCGCAACACCGACGGAGATGAAGAAACGCTTTGAGGACTACCTGGACGAACTTACCAAGGGCAAGGAGCCCGGCAAGGTGCGGATTGTGCTGGAATAGGAACACGAATGAACACGGATCGACACGAATGGAATTTTGAAAAGCTGGTCGGTAATATCCGGCAGGTGCACGAAGAACTGGCGGCGCAGGCCGGAAGGGCGGTGAACCTCAGCCTGACGCTGCGCAACTGGCTGATCGGGTGCTATATCGCTGAATACGAGCAGAATGGGACTGATCGGGCGGAATATGGCGCTCGGCTTCTGGAAAACCTCTCCTCTCGTCTGGCTCAAGGCGGCATGGACGGTGTGGCCTCCCGGTCGTTGCGTCAATATAGGCAGTTCTATTTGATCTATCCGGGGATTTGGCAGACACCGTCTGCCAAAACACTCGATCGTCTGATTCCTTCTTCAATTCGGCAGACACTGCCTGCCAAATCACAAGCTGCATCGAAACAGCCCACACAACCTGCCCTTCCGGCTTTCGAGGTGATTCAAAAGCTCTCGTTTAGCCACTTCGCCGAGTTGATTGCCATTTCCGATGAAACCAAACGCAGCTTCTATGAAATCGAGTGCATCCGGGGCAACTGGTCGGTTCGCGAACTCAAACGCCAAATCGGCAGCCTCTACTATGAACGCTCCGGTCTGTCCAAAAACAAAAACAAACTGACTGCGCTGGCTCAGGAAGGGGCCGAAACCAATGAACCAAAGCTGGCGATCCGCGATCCCTACATCTTCGAATTCCTCGGCCTGAAGCCAAGGGAAGTCATGAGCGAGTCGCATTTGGAGGAGCAACTGCTGGATAAGCTGCAGGAATTTCTGCTGGAGTTGGGCCACGGGTTCTGCTTTGAAGCCCGGCAAAAACGCATCCTTATCGGGGATACCCACAACTTCGTTGATCTTGTTTTCTATCATCGCATTCTCAAGTGCCACGTGTTGGTGGAACTGAAGCTCGAACAATTCAGCCATGAAAACATCGGCCAGCTCAACACCTATGTAAGCTGGTACAAGAAACACATGATGGTGGAGGGAGACAGCCCGCCGGTGGGAATTCTCCTTTGCACGCAAAGAGATCGCACGTTGGTCGAATATGCGCTGGCCGGCATGGACAACGGGCTTTTCGTTTCCAGATACCAGCTTGAACTGCCAAAGAAAGAGGAGATGCAGCGATTTATTGAAGAACAGGTTCGCGAAACGAGCAAGGGAACCACGACGGACAAAGGCCGTTCCGGCCGGAAGTAAAGGGGAACGGCAATGACCAATCCCGCGATCAACTCCTCTTTCCCCACTTGTGATGAATTCTCAGGGACGGGGAATGATCGGCCAATTCATCACAAGGCTTGTGACGAATTGTTCATCGCCCAGTATTCTGTTCTGAAGGAAAACAAGCAACTCTTCGCGTCCAAGTACATGCTGTATCTGCCCACCGAGGAGGAACTGAGGTTGGAATTGCAGCGAGAACGCAAGTTGATCGAGGAAACGGGCGCTATGGAGGAAGAAAGTGACTAGGCTGCTCCTATCCCGGACTCAACTTCGTCAATCCCGGACTGACCAAGCTGGTGACCAACCTGCGGAAGGGGCCGAGGACTTGGTCACTGACCAACCTCCCGGACAGGAGGCGAACGCGGTCACTCCTGGACTGACCAACCATCCCGAACAGGCCTACGTGGTGACCGACGCGGGTCTTGGCCTTCTGGCTGCCTGGAAAAAGGAGAGCGGCGAGGAGGCGAGCGAATGACGACGCAGCGCACTATCGCGAACCTGGTCAGTGTCCTGGGTGACTTGTGCAGTGGAGAAGTCGGCTGGATGGCGGGGAGCGTGATCAATGGACAATTCACACAGACAGAGGACCGAAATGGCAAAGGATACGTACAGCGGGTCGTTGTTTGCGGATGAAACCGCCACCGAGGCCACAGGCCCAGTAGAGTGCCTGGGCATGACGTTCGCCAGCGACAAGGAACGGCGGACCTATTTCATCGACAAGCTCCGGGAAAAGCTGCAGGTGCCGGAGTTCCGTAAGATAAAAGGCTTCCCGATCGGTGACGACGAGGACATCCTCGCGCTTTCGGACCCACCATATTACACCGCATGTCCTAATCCATTCCTCGCCGAGTTTGTAGAGCTTCACGGCCAGCCCTACGATGCCTCCCAACCGTATCACCGCGAACCCTTCGCCGTGGATGTGAGTGAGGGAAAGACCGATCAGCTCTATAGGGCGCACGGATATCACACAAAGGTGCCGCACTTAGCGATCGTCCCATCAATCCTGCATTACACGAATCCCGGTGACATCGTGCTGGATGGTTTCTGTGGTTCGGGTATGACCGGCGTGGCCGCCCAGTGGTGTGGCACGGCGCCCGCGAAGTTCCGCCGAGTTATTGAGCAGCGGCGTAAGGACGAGGACCGTGCGCTCCCGCAGTGGGGCGCCCGCCGCGCAATCGTGGGCGATCTGTCCCCGGCAGCGACGTTTATTGCGGCCAACTACAACATCCCTTTCGACGTCGACGAGTTTGCGACAACGGCCAGGCAACTTCTCGCCGAGATCAGGGACGAACTTGGGTGGATGTACGAGACAACCCACACCGACGGCAAGTTGAAAGGGCGGATCAATTACACCGTCTGGAGTGAGGTCTTCTCTTGTCCAGAATGTACGGGGGAAGTTGTGTTTCTTGAGGAGGCGCTTGACAAGGCGACCAAGAGGACCTTGTCCGAATTCCCTTGCCCACACTGTTCGGCAGAACTGAACAAGGACAACCTTCAGCGCTCGTTCGAGACTCTCGTCGATCGTGCCTCGGGGAAGCCTTGGAAACGGATTCGCCTGCGGCCCGTACTAATTAACTACAGCGTCGGGAAATCACGATACGAGAAGCAGCCTGACAATCACGATTTGGCGGTCCTACAACGCATCGAGGGCCTGTCCTTTCCTCCAGAAGTGCCGACGAATGCATTCCCGATCGATGAGATGTATCACGGATCTCGGCTCGCCCCCAAGGGTTTCGATCACGTTCACCATATGTTTTTGCCGCGCGCAGCCCATGCATTGGCTGCGATGTGGCGGCGTGTCTGCGCCCAGGAGGATGTACGGTTGCGGAACGTCCTAACATTCTTCGTGGAACAAGCAATCTGGGGAATGTCAGTCCTAGCCCGTTACGCGCCAACACATTACTCGCAGGTTAATCAGTTTCTAAGCGGTGTCTATTATGTTGGCTCACAAGTCGTTGATGTCTCCCCTTGGTACATTCTTGATGGCAAACTTGACCGTTTGCAAAAAGCATTCAAGCCGTTGCCATCAGAGGAGGGCTTGGCCCGCATCACAACAAGCGATTGCGCGGGAATCCCTATCCCGGACGACACTATCGACTACGTGTTCACCGATCCTCCTTTCGGAGAAAACATCTACTACGCCGATCTCAACTATCTCGTCGAGTCGTGGCATCGTGTCCTGACTTGCACGGCACCAGAGGCAATCGTCGATGAGCCGAAGAACAAGGGACTGCTTGACTACCAGCACTTGATGCAGCGATGTTTCGAGGAGTACTGCCGTGTTCTCAAGCCCGGTCGCTGGATGACGGTGGTCTTCCACAACTCCAAAAACGCCGTATGGAACGCCATTCAGGAAGCGATGCTGGCCGCGGGATTCGTCGTCGCCGATGTGCGGACACTGGACAAGAAGCAGGGCTCATATCGACAAGTCACCAGCACGGCGGTGAAGCAGGATCTCGTCATCTCCGCTTACAAACCGAATGACGGGCTCGAAGCTCGCTTCAAATTGGAGGCGGGAACGGAGGATGGCGTTTGGGACTTCGTACGTACCCATCTGAAGCAGCTCCCAGTCTTCGTCTCAAAGGATGGTCAGGCTGAGCCGATCGCAGAACGTCAGAATTTCCTCTTGTATGACCGGATGGTCGCCTTTCACGTTCAGCGCGGTGTGACCGTGCCGATGTCAGCGGCCGAGTTTTACCAGGGACTGACACAACGATTCGCCGAACGAGACGGCATGTACTTTCACTCTGACCAGGTCGCCGAGTACGACCGTAAGCGAATGACCGTTAAGGAGGTTCTGCAACTTGATCTGTTCGTCACCGACGAAGCCTCAGCGATCCAGTGGCTCAAGCAGCAACTTACTCGCAAACCCCAGACATTCCAGGAACTTCACCCGCAGTTCATGAAGGAAATCGGAGGTTGGGAGAAGCACGAGAGGCCGCTGGAACTTTCGGCACTGCTGGAGGAAAACTTTCTGCGCTATGACGGCAAGGGAGACGTGCCCAGTCAGATCCACAGCTACCTTTCCACCAACTTCAAGGAGTTGCGGAACAAGCCCAAGGATGACCCGGCCTTTAAGGCCAAGGGCAAAGACCGGTGCTACGTACCTGACCCAAACAAGGCCGGCGCCC
>JACKQG010007641.1_pt1 | contig 10788 bp, 9 predicted proteins | sample 8237621 | NCBI WGS metagenome assembly JACKQG01 (sample SAMN15677084, study PRJNA649215) | marine metagenome | biome: marine; feature: Black Sea; material: saline water; isolation source: suspended particulate matter (SPM) from the Black Sea western gyre | collected 2013-06-09/2013-06-10 | depth... | reverse complement strand
TTATTGCTTTCTTAATATTTCTTTCCCTGGTAAAAAACAAAATAAAATAATACCATTCTTTGTTGGTAAAGTTGGTTACAATTTATTTTTTTGTGATGATGATTATAAAGATGAGTTTTTTGTATTAGCGATGTCGAGTGGTGGCATTTATTATGGTGGAGGTTTCGGAATAATGTTTGGAAAGTCATTATTTATCGAAGGAATTTATTCCGTAAATAACGGAAAGGCAAAACATTTTAGAACAGACGAAACTTTACTTTCCATTAAATATTCAAATTTTACTATTTATTTAGGAATGAAATTAATAGTTCCTTAAAACTTGACTTTTACAAAGACTGTTACAAGAGGTGAAAAATGGCAATAAGTAATATGATAAAAGTTTTTGAAGTTTGTGATCAAGACTAGGAGAGAGTATTGGAGGGAAGCGGGAAAGGTAAAACTGGAATTAATAATTGGATTTATGATAAGTTACAGGATTCAGGCATACCAAAGTCATCTATTAAAACCTATATAAAAGAATACCGGGACAGGAAGTGGGCAGGTGTTGATATAGCAAAACTGATACAAGAAGCGATGTCAGATATTAGAAGTGATATTATAGCAGGTTATTATAATATAATTTTAAATGGAAAAGATGAAAATGAGGAGCCTGTTTCATCAGGGATTTATTTCTACAAAATGGAAACAGATAATTTTTCTGAAATAAATAAATGTATATTGATGAAGTAATGAAGGCAGTCTAACCCCCGCTTCACCTGACAGAAACGCAGTGGGGTTTAAATTTTCGAATTAAGTTGACATTAAAAAGTCGTTCTGGTAATTTATAGTTTATCTGCATTTTGCGTTTTTGCAGGTGAGCTTTTCCGTTAGGTGCTTGAAGTAGTAGGAAAAAATTATGAAAAAAGTAATTAATCTTCTTCTTTTGATTTTAGGTGGATTATTTACATCTACGCTTGTTAGAAAAGTGACCCTTAATATGGTAGCGGGACGCTCATTAAAGGAATATGTAATAGTTGGTCTAGTATGGTTGATCCTTAGCATAATATTTCTTCTATGGAGTACATCAAGATGGAAGAGTTGGCCACTTTCTTTGGGTTGTATCTGGGTTTTCTCTGGTGGAGTTTTATTTATTACAGCGCTTTTCATCACTAATATGGGGTCGAACCTAAACCTTCCCACTGAACCTATTTCTATCGAGTTTCGGCTTGTTGGTGAATCTAACAATAGTGAACTTCATGCGATGAAGCTTAAGGGTACTGATGAAATCTTGCAACTCGAGGTCGAGGAGTTACTTAGTGAACGAGATATCGAATCAGCTAATTCACGCTGGGACAGCTATTCTAGTGCTTTCTACATTGTACTCAACTTTACGAGAGAAGGTTCGAAAAAACTGGATAGGATTACAACAATAAATATTGGTAGGCGCTTGGGTATAGTGGTCGACGAAGTATTGTTATGTGCTCCATCGATTCACAGCAGGATTAGTTCGGGAAGTGTGCATATTCCAGCTAATTTCTCTAATATTGAGGTAAACGTCATTGTGCATAGGATTAACAAGGAAATCGATCTATTACAAGCAAAGAAACCGAGTGGTATCATTGCAGGGCTGCTTCTCCTAATTGCAGGTTTTACCCTCATACTAAGACGCAATGCGATCAAAGTAACCGGTATTAGATCAATAGCAAGTATCATCTTACTAATTCTAGGTGCTTTCTGCATCGTTGGTTCCTTGATTGAGATTTCCGTTAGGATTTTCTCTGATCTCAATATAGAATTTATCCCATCTTTGTTATTTATAGCCATAGGTGTTGGTTTAATTCGATGGGGTGCAGTGTTGTCACATAACTGGCATTTGTCGCTGGGGGTCATCTTGACAGCTATGGGATCATGGCTCATATTCAGTGCTTTAGTATTATTCCCAGTATACAGAAGCAAACGAGGCTATGTGGGTTTTGTGATTACATTTATAGGAACACTTATTATTATTAAGTGGATTAAAAGACATCGTATGGATTTGAGCAAAGAAAGTCGTGTTTCGCGTAATTCTCAGTAAAAAGGTTTAGTAGGTTCAAACCATCAACAAGAATCAAGTTAGGTTGTTCAATCTTGCTGAGAATAGGAAGCCAAGAGAATCAGCGTCTAACCCCCGCTTCACCTGACAGAAACGCAGTGGGGATTTAAATTTTTCAGTTAAGTTGACACTAAAAAGTCGTTCTGGTAATTTATGGTTTACCCTGTTAAATAAAATCATAGATTTTCCCAAAGGGATTTAACAGGGTGAATCTGCATTTGCGTTTCTGCAGGTGAGCTTTTCCGTTAGGCCTTATTTTGTGATATAGCATCAAAACTTAATAAAAATGGAGGTAAAATGAAAAGATTTACAATTGCTGTAATCATGGTTGTAAATATGTTGGTTATGATATCTGTAGTCTATGCTTTAGAGAAAAAACCTATCAATAGAATTGATACAGACCAGCTCACTGAAGATACTCAGGTTTATGCTTCGTGTGGCGACAATCATTTTAATCTTGTTTGGTGGATCCCCTGTGAATTTTGGCAAGTAACGTTCGCAAACGACAAATCAACTCCTGAGTCTGAAAAGAAAAAAATCATAAACGTTTTTAAACCATATTCTCTTCTTGCAATTTGCCAAGCTGATATTTCTGACTTCGGTGCGTTTAGATTTTATAGCAAGGACGAAATCGAAAAGAATCTTGTTATTACCTTAAAACGTCAGGACGGCAAAACCTATAAACTCACACCTATGAAAAACATTAATCCCGATGTTGCAGTTATGCTCAGTACGTTCAAGCCCATTTTGGCTGCAGCAATGGGGAATATGGGACAGAACTTACATTTCTTTGTTTTGAAGGATTATGATTCATCAAATGCAAGAAAGATTGATCCATACAGTTTTGGCACACTTGAATTTCAACTTGGAAAACGAACTGGGGAATTGATAGAAGCTATACTTGATTTTCCTCTGAACTCTTTATATATCTCTAGGAAATGTCCTAATGGAAAAAATGCGCACGTAACTTGGAAATACTGTCCTTGGACAGGTAAAAAATTGGAGGATTAAATCTCTAAACATATAACTGTTTGCCTAACCACCGCTTCACCTGACAGAAACGCAGTGCGATTTCAAATTTTTCAGTTAAGACAGCATTCAAAAAGTTAATCTGGTAATTTTTAGATTATCAGCATTTGCGTTTCTGCAGGTGAGCTTTGTCGTTAGGCAGAACATGAATGCGAGAGCGCCGCTAAAGGAGTTACGGAGTTTAAGCGGAACTCGTATGTCAGTATGCAAACTTAATTAAAGAATGGAGGATACAACTAATGAAAACATCTGCAATCATTGCAATCCTAGCAACAATTCTTATGCTCTCCTCTGGCCAAAGTACAGGTCAAGAAGTCACCAACATAGGAGAACGCTTTCGCCTCGAGCCGAGCAAGAGCAATCCTGGCTTCTTCGAGGTTCCCGGTCAATCCTTTGAGGCGGAAGCGGGGCTTGAAACGGAGATCGTGTTCAATGGCGACTCATTTGCCGGTTTCAGTTTCTTTGCAAAGGGAACTAAGTTGGTCATCGAGAACGATGGCACCCTCTCTGTCAATCGCGAGGGCCTCGTTGTCAGTGACAAATCCGGCAAAAAGTGGGTGAGCCGCACAGTCAACTTGAGCGGAAAGAGGACAATCGTCTTTCTGCCTGAGAGAACCGCTCCAGCCATCAAGATAATTCGTGGCACCGTTATTGATTGCTACCACCAAGCAATGGCGGAACCAGAGCCGGGGAGCAAGGTAGCAAAAGCAGTAACCCTGGCCGAAATGGCTCAGCAGACCAAGCCATTTATCCTGCTCAAGACCCCCAAAGGGGAACAAACTAGGTATGTATGTACTTATAAGTCAATTGAGGAAGTCGGCTACGTGGCCCAAGGAGACGTAGTGGAATGCATCATATCGGAAGACGGCAAGACCGTAACAAAGATCCGCAAAATCCAAACTGCGTATTCTAAGGAGACCGTCCTTGAATTACAGAAGAAGCTTACAGTACTTGGATATGACCCAGGACCTATGGATGGGCTCTGGGGAAAAAAGACTAAAACAGTATTAGAGAAGTTCCAAAGGGATAATGGCTTATCGTTGACTGGAGAACTTGACGAACAAACTAAGCAGAAACTGGGACAGTCTGTCGACGTACAACAGCTTTTCAACGATTATCTCCTATATGTGGTAAACGTCTACAACTCTGGTACTACTGGATACGCAGGCCCAGAAGTTAGTATTTCAGACAACTTAGCCATCGAGTATGCTCCAGCTACTACATGCGGTTATTATGCAGCGCCAGAGGTACGTGATTGCCTAAAAGAGAACGTACAACCCATTGCGGACAAATATGGCTTACCTCTTATGCCAGAGATAGAGAATGGTTTTTTCTTCTTTCCAAGAGATAAGTGCCGCGGTGTATTGGATAAGGAAACGAAACTCCTTGTGCCCGAATTTCTAGATACCTGGATTGACCCAATTAAGCAAGCGGGCATAAAACAGAGGGGCACATTCCCCGAGATTCAGTTTAGGAGCTTTCGTACATCTCTATCCAAATATAGTGGCAAGTATCACGTGGTTTTTATCACGGGGGCTCGTGCTATATTTTCTGGTCAGCAATATGTGTTCAAAGATGGTAAGTGGATCGAGAGTGAGGACAAGTGAGACAGATATCAGAAAAGTGTAATAATCTGAAATCTAATAAGAGGCGTAAACCCGGTTCGCCTAACCCCTGCTTCACCTGACAGAAACGCAGTGGGGTTTTGAATTTTTCAGTTTAGATGGTATTCAAAAGTTAGTTACGCAATTTATAGTTTATCTGCATTTTGCGTTTCTGCAGGTGAGCTATGCCGTTAGATGGATAGGGGTAAGTTATGTCATATAGATACACAAAAGATATAAGGATACTTAATGACTTTGAAGAAATGAAATTTAGGAAGAAACGATTGCTATCTGGTATAATATCGGTCATTTTATTAGTTATATTTTTTATAATAAGGTCTATGTTGCCGGATAACAGCCTTATTTTTGGGTTTACAACCGAAACAGATTTTCGTAGCATCTGGTTAAAAATATTGGATTTGATAACAGGTGGATTTATTGTTAGTTCTTTAGTAGCATCTGCTTTTTGTCTATATTTTCATGTTACATTATCTGAAAGCAAAAAATATGAAGGAATTTATAGATATCAACAACTTTCTAGAAATTACTTAATAACCCAGCCACCACCACGTTATGTTTCTAAAGAGCCTTTGAACCTTTTCACGCCTGGGCTATATTACTTTATTGTGGGATCTATATCAGTTCTATATTTGGGATTATTCATTCATTTCTGTCTTAAGCTCTTAGGTATAGTATAAAATACATTATTCAAAAAAGATAATAGACAAAAAATAAAAGATACATTGAATCTAGAATTGTTTAATTTATATAATGAGCCATCTAACCCCCGCTTCACCTGACAGAAACGCTGGCGGGATTTAGAACTTTCAGATTGGTGGGCATTCAAAGGTTAATTTGACATTTTATAGTTTATCTGCATTTTGCGTTTCTGCAGGTGAGCTTATCCGTTAGAATACCTTAAATCATAAGTTAAACCAAATAAAAATTAAGGAGTGTAAAAATGAAAACATTAACAAAACTTACAATTATTGTCATATTAACAACTATTGTATTTACTTCAACTGTATATGGTCAGGTAACAACTATTTTTTATGAGGATTTCGAATCAGGATGGGGTAGTTGGTGGGCAAGTAATGGAGTTTGGGAAGTGGGTATACCTACAGTTGGGCCTGCTAGTGCAAACTCAGGACAAAATTGCGCTGGTACAATACTAAATGGGAACTATCCCAGCTATGCTAACACACGTTTGGTCAGTCCGCAGATTACACTTCCTTCAGGACATGTACGGGTTAAGTTCTGGCACTGGTTTGACATGGGTAGTGGAGATTGGGGAGACGTTCAGATTTCCACAGATGGGATCAATTGGGAAACAGTTACTAGTCCAGTTTTTGATGGAAGCTCAACAGGTTGGACTCAAGTTTGTGTGGATATATCAGCTTATGCAGGTTCAACAGTTAGGATTGGGTTTCGCTTCGTTTCAGATTATCCATACAGTGGAGCCGGATGGTACATTGACGATGTTTCTGTCGTTTCGGGACCAGAAAATTTTGTTAATCCGGAAGACTTTGAAATAGGTGTGGGTGATTGGTATGGAGATAATGGTCTCTGGCAAGTAGGTATAACTACCGTTGGACCTGCTAGTGCACACTCAGGACAAAATTGCGCTGGTACGTTACTGCATGGGAACTATCCCAGCTATGCAAATACACGTTTGGTCAGCCCGCAGATTACACTTCCTTCAGGACATGTACGGGTTAAGTTCTGGCACTGGTTTGACATGGGTAGTGGAGATTGGGGAGACGTTCAGATTTCCACAGATGGGATCAATTGGGAAACAGTTACTAGTCCAGTTTTTGATGGAAGCTCAACAGGTTGGACTCAAGTTTGTGTGGATATATCAGCTTATGCAGGTTCAACAGTTAGGATTGGGTTTCGCTTCGTTTCAGATTATCCATACAGTGGAGCCGGATGGTACATTGACGATGTTTCTGTCGTTTCGGGACCAGAAAATTTTGTTAATCCGGAAGACTTTGAAATAGGTGTGGGTGATTGGTATGGAGATAATGGTCTCTGGCAAGTAGGTATAACTACCGTTGGACCTGCTAGTGCACACTCAGGACAAAATTGCGCTGGTACGTTACTGCATGGGAACTATCCCAGCTATGCAAATACACGTTTGGTCAGCCCATTAATTACGCTTACTCATTTGCCAGGGCAACAACCAGAACTGTTTTTCTGGCATTGGTATATTATGGAAAGTGGAGAACAGGGTCGGGTTCAGATTTCAGTGAATGATGGACCATGGCAGTCGGTTCCTGGATTCGGTGGGCCTTATAACGGAAGCAATATAAGTTGGTCACAAGGCTATGTTCCTTTGTCTGCATTTGTAGATTCCACAATAAGAATAGGTTTCTACTTTACTTCGGATTATCCTTACAGTGCATCCGGATGGTATATTGATGATGTTAGAATAGAAGGTATTATAATAACCGGCGTTGAAGAAAATCAAAATATCTTTACTGATAAATACATTTTAAGCCAAAACTATCCTAATCCATTTAATCCAGAAACAACAATTTCATTTTCAATTCCCCAAAATGGAAAAGTTGATATTTCTATTTACAACATAAAAGGTCAAAAGATAAAAACACTTGCTGATGGAAATTTAAGAATTGGTCATCACAAAGTTATTTGGAACGGAAAAAATGAGAACGGCAAATTAGTTTCTTCAGGAATTTATTTCTACAAAATGGAAACGGATAAATTTTCAGAAATAAAGAAATGTATATTGATGAAGTAATGAAGGCATTCTAATATATGTTAGACAGCTCGGATAATTTAAAGTCATATCATTTTTTGAAAAGAAAAATGCAATATCAAATCAGAAAAAATAAAAAAAATAATCAACTTTATAAAAAAATATTAGGAGGAATTATGTCTGCAAAATTATTTATTTTAGTAATATTCATATCTATTGGTTTATTGGTCTTTGCCAATCTTCTATATAGTCAGGAAGAAACTATTGAATTTGAAATCGTTGATTTTGACACTTTGAATGGGTATCCAGGTTTTGTTCAAGAAATGACAATTAATGATTCTTTAAATGAAACAGATTTCTTTTTTGAGGAGAATGGTTATATAAGATGGTATGCATTTAAAATGGCATGGCAAGACACATTTTATATACTTCCTGATAGCACATATCGTGTCAAATTAGATTCACTGGAAATAGGAGATACATGGAATTCTTGGATTGGTGAACCAGCAAATGCGATAGTGGTTGATACAGCGACTGTTTCTGTGCCAGCCGGGACTTTCTTTTCATACATTGTTGAGGAACATCACCAATCCTCTCCAGATAGTGTCATAGCAACTTGGTACTTTTCATTTGATGTAGGTTGGGTAAAAGGAGTATTATATGGTGATACGGGGGTTTTGGATGATTACTCATTATCTGGAGGAACAGGCTATTATCCATTATATGTTGGGAATTGGTGGCGTTTCGGAACTGATACATCAGTTGATCCAACTTTAACACCAATTCCTTATTCTTTCAATCTGCAACAGAACTATCCTAACCCATTTAATCCTATTACAACCATTGAATATAACTTACATATTCCTGCTAATGTAGAAATGTCAATCTATAATATGAAGGGACAAATTGTAAAACGACTTGTAAATGAATATAAACCGGTAGGACATCATTCTGTCAAGTGGAATGCCGATGGTGTAAGTTCAGGTGTTTATTTCTATCATATAAAAGTAGATGAATATTCATCTGCGAAGAAGTGTATTATCCTCAAATAGTGAAGGCTGTCTAACCACCGCTTCACCTGACACAAACGCAGTGGGGTCCTAAATTTTTAAGTTTAGAAAGCATTAAAAAGTTAATCTTGTAATTTTTTGTTTATCAGGATTTTGCGTTTCTGCAGGTGAGCTTTTCCGTTAGGTAGATTTTAGTATATGCGTATTAATTTTTTTTTCAATGGTAAATATCGGTTAATATAAAAAAATAAAATACAGGCGGATATTATGTTTAAAAGATGTTTAGTGACAAGATTATTGCTTCTTATAATTGCAATAATATTCACAAACAAAATGGCTTATACCCAACATTCTGACTCAAATGTTACAGTTGTTACAATTGTTAAAACTTCATCTCCTTTCATAGGATTTGTATTTTATTCAGGTGAAAAAGTAAAAACAGGTTTTCAGGTTTCATATGCTAATTTTCACCAAAAAACGAACAGAAAATATGAAATTGGTCTTGTATACGGATTGATCTTTTATGATATAGAGAATAAAGATAATAATTTAGAAGGTTTTTTTAAAAGCTATGGTTCAGCAATCGCTTTTAGATATTATCTAAAACCTGACTTGAAAGGATTATATTTTAGTGGCTCTATTAAATTATCTTTCGGTTTCGAAAAGATTGTTTATGGTTACAAAGAAGAATCAAACTTTTTCTTTGGACCTACCTTTGAAGAGAGTATCGGTTTTTCTATGAATAAAAAACTTTTATTGGAATTAGGTTTATTTCAAATAAAGCATTTTGGTTCTGATTTATTGCCTTCAGATTTAGGACTCAGATTTTCTATTAATATAGGACTCTAACATAATTTTTTCAATATTCACAAATTTCGTGGTAAACTTAAGAGTTTTATTCCAGTGTAAAATCTGCCTAACCCCCGCTTCACCCGACAGAAACGCAGACGGGATTTGGAACTTTCAGATTGGTGGGCATTTAAAAGTCAGTATGGTAATTTATAGTTTATCTGCATTTTGCGTTTCTGCAGGTGGGCTATGCCGTTAGGCAGATTTTAGTCTGAAGTAAATTTTATTGTAAATTTAATGAGTTGGTATTTCAAAGTTTGTGCTAAATTTTAAAGAAAATATCTTTTAAAATTCTGGGATATTTAATTGGGGTAAAGAATGAATTTTATTTTAAAAAAAACTATGAGATTTTTTATAATAGTAGTAGTTTTAATTTTTGCTTTTGGTAAAATATCTCAACTTTCGGCTAATAAGAAATATTATGCCAAAAACGGAATCTATGTGGGTTTAACTTTTCCACACAATACCATTGGTGGTGATTTTGATGGAGTAAGTTTTCTGACTGATGGATATGATGTTGCCCTATTACCAAAGGTAGAAAGCAATATTGGATGGGGGATATTATTGGGTATGAGAGGATCACAATTTGCTATAGAATTAAGCTATCTTATATCATCTCATGATATCACTTGGCTTGGTGCTAAAGGTGAAGCAGATTATTCTATGGCAATTTTCAATACAAAATATTATTTCCAATCAGATAAACCAATTCAACCTTTTATTCAATGTGGTATTATTTTTTTGCCACTGCTTGTTGTAAAGGATGGTTACTATAATTATCATGATGATTATATCACTGATGCTAGATACACATCAACATTTGGATTAAACCTTGGAGGTGGGCTATCATTTTATCTTCATCCTCTGATATCAATATTTGGAGAAATTATATATCGTGGTATTATCTTCGATGAGGTTCAAAACCCTACAATTGAAGATGAAGATAGTTTTTGGTTACAAACAATTGAAGAGTTAGATGTTAGTGGTTTTAATTTTAATATTGGCATAACATTCACTTTTAATATAAAAGCCTGGAATTATCAGACAGGTAGTTAAGTTAATATTAGCAGTCTAACTACCTCTTCAACCTTAGGAGGTATCCATGAATAAGTTTGGTTATGTTTTTATTTTTTTTCTAATTTTTATAAATTGTATCAATAATGTTTCGGCAGATGAAGGAGAGAATACTAAAATATTTTTTGGTATAAAATCACGACTTTATTATTGGAATATTTCTATAATGGAACAAATTACACTTAAAACTAATGCAGTATGTATTACTTCTGATCCTTCTACAATCGCAGAAGTAAAATCAGATATGGGTCACTCATTAGGTCCAGAAATTGAATATTACAATAAGGGATTTTTTCTCAGAGTTTTCTATCTTTTTGGTGAATACGACTTTTTCAAAAAAGGGAAAGCTAATAGAAAAGATATTGGTGTTGATATTGGTTATAAAAAATTATTTAAAGAATTAACTGTGATTGCTGATATAGGATATAGGTA
>JACKQG010007640.1_pt1 | contig 10789 bp, 14 predicted proteins | sample 8237621 | NCBI WGS metagenome assembly JACKQG01 (sample SAMN15677084, study PRJNA649215) | marine metagenome | biome: marine; feature: Black Sea; material: saline water; isolation source: suspended particulate matter (SPM) from the Black Sea western gyre | collected 2013-06-09/2013-06-10 | depth... | reverse complement strand
TTATAGAGAGAAAACCATATATAACAATTAGTTATAGAAGTAATTATTACCTTTTAGATAATGAAGGTGTTATTCTGGAAGAACTGGTTAAAAATGAATTAGATTATTATAAGAATTTAATTTTAGTGAGAAATGCTATTGGCTACAAGGCTGAAGCAGGAGAGAAAGTTGCAAAAAAGAGTGTTTTAAGTTGCGGGGAAATATATCTCACTCTTGATAGCGAGATTAAAAGTGAAATAGAAGAAGCATGGATAGACGATAATTATTCCGGAGATATAATTTTTAAGACAATTGAAGGGAAGAAGATAATTTTTGGAAATAGTAAAGATATAATACAGAAAAATGAAATACTGAAACAAATTTTAAAACAATTATCGAAAGAAGATAATAATTATTATATAATAGATTTAAGAAATATTGAGAACCCAATTATAAAATAAAAAATTGGAGGGTGGATTTGCCTGCAAAGGATGATTATATTGCAGCTATTGATATTGGTACTACAAAAGTATGTACTTTTATTGGAGCTGTTAAGAAAAATAATATATTAGAAATAAGAGGTTATGGGGTTTCAGAATGTAGTGGAATTAAAAAAGGTATGGTTGTTGATATAAATAAAGCTACTAAATCAATACTTAATTCAGTCGAGATGGCAGAGAAGTCTTCAAAAATATTTGTAGACAGTGCTTATATTGGAATAACTGGAAAGCATATTTCCTTTATAAATAATTGGAATGAAATTAATTTGAGCTCGGCAAATAAAATTGTAAAAAAAGCTGATGTGGATAAATTAATTTCAATTGCAAATAAAATAAATATATCATCACAACATAGCATTATACACACTTTAATCAGGCAGTTTTCAGTTGATGATGAAAAAGGAATAATGGATCCTATCGGACTTTCAGCTGATAAATTAGGCGTAGAAATACTGGCGGTATACGGGTCAGCAGCACTTATTAGAAATGTAGTGAATAGTATAAAAGGCGCAAACATACAGATTGAAGACATTATACTGGAGGCACTGGCTTCAAGTGAAGCAGTTTTAACTCCAGAAGAGAAAGAAAGCGGTGTAATACTGCTGGATATTGGGGGAGGCACAACTGATGTTGCGATTTATCAAAATAAAAAAATGGTCTTCACCTATTGCCTGCCAGTAGGTGGGGATTTAATAACTAATGATATTTCAATTGGGCTTAATATACCTTTAATAAAAGCAGAGGAAATAAAGAAAAAATTTGCGAATGTTGATTATAATTTTTATGAGACTTTAAACCGAATGAATATAGGAGATGTTAAAATTGATAGAAATAAAACGACCCTAAATATCAGATTATACAGTATTGTAAATTCAAGAGTTAAAGAATTATTAAACTTAGTTAAAGAAAAAATTGAAAGTTATGGCTATATTTATTCAGCACCCTGTGGCGTAGTTATAACTGGCGGGACTTCACAACTTAAAGGTATTATTGGACTGGCAAACTCTATATTTAATATGCCTGTTAGAATGGGAGTTCCAATAGAAGTTGAAGGTCCTTCAAAAGCAGTAGCTAATCCTATATTCTCCACAGCCATAGGATTACTTAAGTATGCGTTCCAGATCGAAAATTTTATGGATTTAAGCCAGTTTGGAGAGAAAAAACAAAGAGGTACGGGAATATTCTATAGGTTCAGGGATTTTATTTCAAAAATTTTGAAAAGTGAAGGTTAGGGGGTAAAAGTGAATTTAGATTTTGATAAAAGCTATTATGCGTTAATAAATGTAATTGGGATTGGCGGTGGAGGGAGTAATGCTATTAACAGGATGATGGATGATAATTTGAGTGGTTGTGAATTTGTAGCAATAAATACAGATGCTCAGGCGCTTATGATGTCAAATGCAGATAAGAAGATATTAATTGGAGAAACTGGTTTAGGCGCAGGTTCGGATCCAGAAATTGGTAGAATAGCTGCGGAGAAGTCTATTGATGTAATTAAAGAAGTGGTTAAGGATTCAGATATGGTATTTATTACTTGTGGTGAAGGTGGAGGTACCGGTACAGGTGCTGCGCCTATAATTGCTTCAGTTGCAAAAGAAAGCGGATGTTTAACTGTTGCAGTTGTTACAAAACCTTTTACTTTTGAGGGGAGCAAGAGAATGATTCAGGCAGAGGAAGGTATAAAGAATTTAAAAGGAAAAGTAGACACATTAATAGTAATTCCCAATGACAAGTTACTAGAGATTTCAAACGAAAATACTACATTACTGGATGCATTTAAACTGGCTGATAATGTCTTGGAGGCTGGAGTTAGAGGTGTAACTGATTTAATTACACTACCAGGACTAATAAATCTAGATTTTGCGGATATTAAATCCATAATTAAAGATGCAGGTACCGCACTTTTAGGTGACGGAATAGCATCAGGGGACAATCGAGCTATTAAAGCAGCACAAAAAGCAATTAAAAATCCCTTAATAGAGGCTTCAATAGATGGGGCCAGAGGAATACTCTTAAATATTTCAGGTGGTCCTGATCTAAAGCTTTATGAAGTTAATGAAGCAGCTGAGATAATTAAAAATGCATCAAGCTCAGATGCAAATATTATATTTGGAGCTGTTATTGATGAGAATATGAGTGACAAGATAAAGGTAACCATAATTGCTACTGGTTTTAAGGATAAAGCAAAAGGGAAAACCATGCTTAGAGAAGAAATTGAGAAGAAGAAAAAGATTGAAGAGAAATTAGAGAAAGCAGAGAAAAAATTACATTCAGAGGATAAAAAGGAGAAGTCATATAGTGAAAAATTATTAACAGAGGATTTTGGCTCAGTTGAGGAAGATGATTATCTTGATATACCAACATTTTTGCGAAAAGGTAAGGAATAATTAAAAAAGTAATTGACAAAAAGTAATTAAATAATGGTAGAAAAAGAAGATTTAGATTTTTACAGGAAAAATATTAATAATTTAAAAGATGAAATTAGTAAAGCTTGCAGTGCTGCTGGAAGGAACTTCAGTGATGTTTCAATTATTGCTGCGGCTAAATATGCTGATGCCTTACAGATAAAGAAAGTGATGGAAATTGGAATAATGGATTTTGGTGAAAATAGGGCAGGTGATTTGCTGGAAAAATATAATTATATTGGAGAAAAACCTACATGGCATTTTATTGGTCATCTGCAAAGTAGAAAAGTGAAAATTGTAATTCCAATTGTAGAGTATATACATTCTATTGACAAAATAAGTACCCTTAGTAAGATAAATAATGAAGCCTCTAAGATAAATAAGGTTCAGAAGGTATTAGTGGAGGTTAATGTCTCAGGTGAGGAATCTAAATATGGTATAAAACCTGGAGATTTAATGGATTTTTTAAGTTTAGCAAAGGATTTTACAAATATTAAATTGGTTGGGCTTATGACTGTGGCTCCATTTACAAATGATGTTGAACTTGTTAGAAAAATATTTAGAAACTTAAAAATTCTCCTGCAGAAGTCAAATGATACTATTAAAGATATTATGTTAACAGAATTATCAATGGGAATGAGTAATGATTATAAAATCGCAATAGAAGAGGGTGCAACGATGATAAGAATTGGCTCTTCTATTTTTAAATAAATTATATCAGTAAATTATATTAGTAATACCAAAAGCAGCAATATTAAAAGCAAATAAAGGAGGAAAAATGAGTAGGTTTTTTAAAAGAACACTTTCCCTTTTAGGATTAGCTGAAGATGAAAGCAATGATTACAGTAATGATGATTACAGAAGCAGTGAATGCAACGGAGATGACTTCTTTAAAGAAGACGTGCAGGCAGATAATAAACATGGTTTTAGTTCTCATGGTAATGAGGGGAATACTGAAATAAAAAGAGTTTCTCGTTTCAGACCAGGAAGGAAACTGCTGTCCATTGATGGGGCTAAGGATGAAAAGAAGTCCAGAGTATCTATTGCAGAACTTCACGAATTTGAAGAAGTCCAGATGATTGGTGATAGTTTTAAAGAAAATATTCCAGTTATAATTAATTTGCAGAACACTAATCAGGATTTAGCTAAAAGAATTGTTGATTTCTGTAGTGGCCTTACATATGCTCTGGGTGGGAGTATTAAAAAAGTTGCTGATAAAGTTTTTCTGATTACACCTTCCAATGTAATAGTTACATCCAGAGAAAAGGAAATACTCAAGGGAAAAGGGCTTTATAATCAATTATAACTTACAAAATTATAAGGAGGCTTTATAATTGATTGAATATAAAATAGGCATTATTGGTTGTGGAAATATGGGTGAAGCTTTTCTTAAGGGATTGCTTGATTCAAATTTACTGCCAGCTAACCAGGTAACAGGATATGATATTAGGAAGGATAGGAGTAAATATATAAAGGATAACTATAAGATAGTTATTAGTAAAAGCATTAAAGAAATTGCAGAAAAGTCAAAATATATATTACTTTCAGTTAAGCCTCAGAATATAAATCCTGTTTTGGATGATTTGAAAGTTTCTCTAAATAGCAAGGATAACATTATTATAAGCATAGCAGCAGGTGTTCCTACTTTTTATATAGAAGAAAGATTAAATTTGAGTGCTCAGGTTGTAAGGATAATGCCTAATACGCCTGCATTAATTAAGAAAGGCATGTTTGTTGTTAGCAGAGGGAAATTTGTATGCGATGGAGACTTTTCATTCGTTATTGATCTAATTAAAAACCTTGGTGATTATGTAATAATTGATGAGAAGAATCAAAATATAGCTACAGCTATAAGTGGAAGCGGTCCGGCATATTTTTTTCTTTTTTGTAAATATCTGATAGAAGCTGGCATTAGAAATGGCCTCAATCCAGATGTTTCTAAAAAATTAGTTATAAATACAATTATTGGGTCGGGTGAGTTATTAAAATATTATAATGCTGGTATTGAAGAATTGATAAAAATGGTAGCTTCTCCTGGTGGAACTACTGAAAAAGCCATGGAAATTTTTAATGAAAATAAAATTGATGAAATTATTTTAAAAGCGGCAAGCAGCGCAGTAAAAAGAGCATATGAACTGCAGGAAATGTTAAAGAATTAAGGACTGGAAGATGAAGATTGTTTTTGAGTTTATTATATATATTCTACAAATATATATATGGATTATTTTTATTAGAGTAATATTATCATGGTTCAAGGTTTCTCCAGTTGGAATATGGGGGAAAATTTACAAATTTATAATTGATATAACTGAACCATTTTTAATAGTTTTTAAAAAAATTATTCCAACAATAAAAATTGGGAGGGGCTATCTTGATATATCGCCAATAATAGCTATTGTTGTTATTCAAATCATACTGTTCCTTTTAAGATTGTTGGTAAGTAGATTTTTATAAACTTTTATTAATAGTAAAGATGGAGGATTGAAATGTATGTTAATTCAGAATATATTCAAAAAAAAGAATTTCATGTAGTTTTTAAGGGATATAAACCGGATGAAGTAGATAAATTTTTAGATATTTTATCTGTAGAATTTGATAAGTTAGTTAATAAAAATAAAGAGCTTACCGAAAATTTAGATAAGTTAAAATTTGAAGGAGATAAAGAAGGAAAGGATTGGAAGAAAGTTATACAGGATGCGCTTGTTTCAGCTCATAGAGTTGCTGAAGATATAAAAAATAAAGCTAAAATTGAAGCTGATAGGATACTTAAGGAAAAAAGTATTGAAGAAGAAGAATCTATAAAGGATTTGAATAATGAAAGAAAAGAATTAGAGGAGAAAATAGAAGTTATTAAGAGTAGATATGAAGAGTTTAAAAATAAGATTAAAAGCCTTGCAGGGGATTTAAATGAAATCAGTAATAAAATGGATGAAAAAGGTCTAGGAAAAATTGAAATAACAGAACCAGCAATAACAGAAGATACTTTAAGAAGTGATGAAAAAGAGGATAAGCCTACATCTAAAGGAGAAGATAAACTTACACGAAAAGAAGAAGAATTAGTGATACAGGATATATCTAAAGGTGGTATAGAAAAAAGTAAAGATAGAGAAAATAAATTAGAAAGGAGCAAACAGGAAGAAAATAAGAGTATAGGGGAGGGAATAAAAAATGATAAAAAAGATAGTGGCAGTAAAAATAAGGATAATGAGTTAAAGAGAGAAAGAAAAAAAATAGATATTGCAAATCCTGATATAATTGATAATTTTTTTAGGACTGATGAAGACTGAAATAATTAAGGTAATTGTAAAACCTAATTCCTCAAAAAATTCTATTGATGGAATTTATATGGGGCGATTAAGAATAAGGGTTTCCTCACCTCCCCAAAAGGGGAAAGCAAATAAGGAATTGATAAGGTATATATCTTCAATTCTTGGAATTTCAAAGAAAAATATAAGCATTAAATCAGGGGAAAAATCAAGCTTCAAAAAACTGGCAATAGAAAATCTAAACAATACAAATATAATTTCAAGGCTATTTAAAAGTTAGAGCAAATAGTTAAATATTTTAATTCAAGAAATGATTTTATTAAATTCTGTTATTATAGGTTATTATGGTATAATTAATTATAAAAGCAGCAATGTTTTATTTTTTTTATTAACGCCTAATAATTATTTAAAATATTGAAAACAGTATTACTGGTAGAAAATAATAAGAAAATTATTGATGCTATTTCTGGAGTAAATCTAAAAAATTATAATGTTGTTTGCTTGAAGAATACAAATTATTTAATCCCATATTTAGAAGAATTTATACCTTCTTATGTTATACTGTCTTCAAATACTAGTGACTTTGAAAAACTGATTGTCTATATAAATGAGAGTACTAACTGTGAACTTATAATAACTTGTGGATCTAAGTCAGCAGATCTAAAAAATTCTTTTAAAAATATTGTCGTAAATAAACCCAAAAATTTAATAGATTTTAAAAAAATACTTGGCATAATAGATAAAATAGAATCAGAGAAAAAAACAAAATCAGGTAAGATTTGCAAAAGGTATGATAATTACAGGTTTATAAATCAACAAGTGATTTCATTTTATTCTATCCAGGGAGGCATTGGAAAAACAACTTTAGCTTTTAACCTTGCATGTCATTTGACAAATTTACAGGAGGTTAAAATTTTAATTATTGATCTAAATTTTTGTGAAGGTCCTTCTGATCTATCAATAAATTTGAATCTATCATTAACACCCAATTTAAGCTTATTTATAGAAAAAATTACTGAAGGATTCAGTGCATTGTCAAAATCTATCGTGAACCTGAATGGCTTTAATGTAGATATTCTTCAACCTCCATTATCAATTCATCAGAGTGATAAATTCAGTATAGATATGCTTGATCAGTTATTATATCTAGCCAGAAGCCATTATAATTTTATTATTGCAGACATTCCTTTTAGGTACAATAATGTAAGTTTAGAAATGCTAAATCTATCAACTACTGCCGTATTTGTATTGTCTACAGATATAAGTGCAATAATCAGATTAAGTTATTTTTTAAAATTTGTTCCTGCAAATCAAAAGAAATGTGTAGTTATCAATAAAATACAAAATAAAAAAACCACTAATTTAAATGAAATTAAAAGTATGTTAAATCTTCCAGTATATTTAGAAATACCTTTTATCCCTGGAGAAAAAAGAAGATTAATAAGCAAAGGCAGGAAAAAATTTAATATTATGGATTTACAATCCAATATTTATAAATTAACAGATCTTATCATTTAACTATGAAGGATAATAAAAAACTCTATACTATAAAAGAAATTTCAGAGCTTGCTGGGATTAGTGAACAGGAAATAATAAGAATGATTATGCTAAAGAAAATTCCTGCAGTAAGAATAGGTAAAGCTATAAGGGTTAAAGAAGAAACGTTAGAAAAATTCCTGGATGGCTTTATTGGCGGGAAGGAACTAATTTCAGATAATGAAGAACCGGTTTTATATACGGCAGAGCAGGTTGCTAAAATATTGCAGCTCTCAGTAGATAATGTCTGGAATTTGCTAAAGACTGGAAGATTAAAAGGGTTCAAAATTAGAGAAGGCAGGAGTTCCTGGAGAATTCCAGCGAAAAGCCTGGATGAATTTATTGAAAATAAAATTAATGTTTAAGTTTCTTAAGAGTTTATAGCAATTAGTTATTGTTATTCGGGTGAGTAAAGTGCTGCTGGAATGCAATAATTAGTGAGCATGTGATAGGTGATCATGCATAAAGATGAAGAAGGTAAAATAAAATTTACAATATGGGAAAAGATGGCAGTGTTTATAATAGTTATTCTGGTGATTATTATTCTTCTTCTTATATTTAATGAAAAAATAAAAGAGTATTTTGAAATTTTTAAATCCTGGTATGATCAAGGTTAAATTTTCTTTTCCATATTATACTTTTAAATACTAACCTGAAGAATTTTATAGTATCTTTAACAGGATTGACATGGCTTACAAATTCTTTGTGATATATAGTACTGATGGGAATATTCTTTATTTTAAGTTTTAACCAGCTGGCTTTTAGTAATATTTCAGGCTCTGTATCAAAGTTTTTAGTTTCAAGACTCACATTTTTTAGTGTTTTTAAACTTATATATCTAAATCCTGATTGAACATCATCAATTCTTCTTCCAGCAATCAGAGATATTATCCATGAGGTAAAGAAATTTGTAGCCAGCCGAATAAAAGGCATACCTTTTGTATTTTGGAGTCTACTTCCTACAATAATATCTGGATTATCACTTTTTATAGTATCTATAAAATCAGCAATTTCATCTGTACTATGCTGGCCGTCACCATCAATAGTAATGACTCCTTTATAATTATTGCTGATAATATAATTGAAGCCTGTTTTTAAAGATTCTCCTTTCCCACGGTTTTGAGGATGATTTATAAGAATAATTTTAAAATCTTCTGGCTGGGATATTGATCTTACAACTTTCTCTGTGTTGTCGGCTGAACCATCATTTACAATAATAATATCTATTTTGTAGTGAAAACAATTTCTGATGACACCATGTATGTATTTTCCCTCATTATATGCAGGGATTAGGATTACAATTTTTAATTCCTTTGAGTCTGTAAGATTATTCATTGAAGCTCCAGTAATGATTTTTTAATTATAAAATCCTTTCAGCTTTATAAATCTTTGATTCTGTAATTAGCATATCTATTTTTATATCATAACCCAGAACAGGTATATTTGAGACTATTTGAACGTCAAAGCTAAGTGCAATTTTTTTTATACCTTGAGGCAGGTTTTTTAGTATTTTATCGTAAAACCCTCCTCCATAGCCCAGGCGGTTTAAGTTTTTATCAAATGCCACACCGGGCACAATGGCTAAGTTGATATCTGATATATAAGCCTTGATACATGAAGATGGGATAGGTTCCATTATTCCGTAGCTGCCTTCTTGCAATTGAGTATGGACATCATTTATGAAATAAAGATTTAATAGAGTTCCCTCTACTCTTGGCAGTATAATATTTTTAGATTCCTTTAAAGCTTTTTTAATAATTATAGTTGTATCTATTTCACTTCTAAAAGGATAAAAAATGAAAATATTTTTTGAATTAAGATAATCTCTGGTTTTAAGAAACTTTAGGGCTATTTCTTTGCTTTTTTTATTTCTCAACCCTAAAGCTAAATTATCTCTTTTATTTTGAATATATTTTCTTAACTGCTTTTTTTCAACTTCTATTGGTTTATGTTTTTTACTTGTTTGGTGGTTCTTGTCAGCATTATTCCTCATAGAAAGATATTGCGATACCTCCTGGACCTAAATGAGTTCCTACAACACAACCAACATCTGTTCTGTAAATTTTTTTAGGATTATATTTTTCCTTAATCCTTTCTGCCATTTCATCTCCCTCTTCTTTTGCAGCAGAATCACTAACTGATATAACTATATTTTCGGGATTTTCACTCATGCTTTCTATGGAATTAATTAATTCATTTTTTGCCTGGTTCCATCTTCTTGTGTTTTTAAAAGGAGATACTTCGCCAAATTTTAAAGTGAGTATTGGTTTTATATCTAAGAGAGAAGCGAGAAGAGCTTTAGATCTTCCTATCCTGCCGCCTTTTTTTAAATACTCCAGTGTGTTTGGAACAAAAAGAATTTTAAGTTTTGGTCTTAAATCATTTACTTTTTTTAGTATTTCTTCCTTGGATTTACCCTCATTAGCCATTATGGCAGCTTCTAATACTATAAAACCAAGTGGCATGTGAACTACTTCTGAATCAATTATTTCAATATCAGAATCTTTAAATTCCTTTTTTGCCATTTCAGCAGAGGCTATAGTACCAGACATTTTTTTTGAAATATGAATAGAAATAATACTGTCATTGCTTTCAAGCAGTTCCTTATACACCTTAATAAAATCTCCAGGCGACGGCTGTGTTGTTTTTGGAAGGGTGGGAAATGTTTTTAATTTTTCATAAAATTCTTTTATGGTTATACTTTTCCCATCATCCAAAAACTGTTCCTCACCAAATAATACTGTGAGTGGCACAACGGTTATATTGTGTTTCTGAACTAAATCTTTTGTTAAATCACATGTGCTGTCAGTTACAATTGCTATATTACTCATTTTTCCTCCTTTTGTTATTTATTTATATATATAATTTATTTATAGATATTATATAATTTAAACTTATTCGGCGATTTTATCAATCAATATTAAAAAAACCATTTATTTTTTGATTTTAACATAATTTGTAACAAAAAGAATTATAATTTTGATTTTTTCTGATATAATTATTTAAATATTTCCAAAGATTTTTAGTAAATTTTTTATATCAGTTATAAAATAGGGTTGTATATATAGAAAAGAAACACTTTAGGGAAGTTTTTTATAATTTT
>JACKQG010000749.1_pt3 | contig 10789 bp, 9 predicted proteins | sample 8237621 | NCBI WGS metagenome assembly JACKQG01 (sample SAMN15677084, study PRJNA649215) | marine metagenome | biome: marine; feature: Black Sea; material: saline water; isolation source: suspended particulate matter (SPM) from the Black Sea western gyre | collected 2013-06-09/2013-06-10 | depth... | reverse complement strand
AAACAAAGAAGTATTCAAGTTGCAAAAGAAAACAAAAAAATGATGGACCGATATGTGGTTTATTATTTCGTATTTGTTGTATTGCTTTTATTCACATATTTTTTTCATGTTGATGAAGTTTTTATTTTCACAATCATCACAGCCTCTTTAATCTCATGGTTTGTCGGTATCTTAGCACCTATAATGACAATCGAAGTATTTAAAGATCTACCACTTGTGGGACACACTATTTTTAAATATGAATCCAAAAGTATTTGGGCCACTATTAAAACTTTATGGGATATAGACAGATATTTTATCGCTGTGATGGTGGGTCTGTTCAGTGTTGTGATTCCTGTCATCAAAACTCTTGCTGTATATGTGAGTATATTTTATAAAAAAAGTTTAAAAATTATGAATTTTATCGGTAAATGGTCAATGGCAGATGTGTTCATTGTGGCATTGCTTCTTGCAAACCTGACGCTGAATACGGATGAATATACGGATGCAGAAATGCAGATGGCATTATACTTTTTCGCTATGTATGTGATATTTTCAATTATTGCCACCTATGTTGCTCATAGACATGTGGCACAGATCAGTGAAAAGAAGACTTGATAAACTTTAAACTCTCTATGGTATAATTCACATAAAAATAATACTGATTATTCGGAGCTGTGGATGAAGATTTTAATATTAGGTAGTGGTGGTAGAGAATACTCAATAGCAAGAGCAATCTCAAACGAAGAAGAGGGACATGAACTTTTTTTTCAACCTGGAAATGGAGCAACTTCAGCTCTTGGTGAAAACCTGAATATTAAAGATTATAATGATTTAGCAGAGTTTGCAAAAACAAATGCAATCGAACTTACTATTGTAGGTCCTGAAGCACCTCTTGTTGATGGTGTTGTGGATATTTTTAAATCCAAGGGACTTACAATTTTCGGACCGGGTAAAGAAGCCGCTCAGCTTGAAGGTTCAAAAGTTTATATGAAAAACTTCCTTGCAAAATATAATATTCCAACTGCCCGCTATATTGAAACTTCTTCTATTGAAGATGCCTTTAAATTCACGGATACTTTAAGTGCTCCTATTGTTGTAAAAGCTGATGGGCTTTGTGGTGGTAAAGGTGTGATTATCGCGCAAAATCATGATGAGGCAAAAGTCGCAATTTCTGAAATGTTAAGTGGTAAGAGTTTTGGAGATGCAGGTCTTAAAGTGATTGTTGAAGAGTTTTTAGACGGTTATGAGCTTTCAATGTTCGCTGTGTGCGATGGAGACGATTATATACTTTTACCTGCGGCGCAAGACCATAAAAGACTATTAAACAATGATGAAGGTCCAAACACTGGCGGGATGGGTGCATATGCTCCAACACCGCTTGTAGATGAAGTGTTGTATCAAAAAGTAAAAGACAGAATTATCCGTCCAACTTTAGATGGAATGCAAAAAGAAGGAGCACCTTTTGAAGGTGTTCTCTTCATTGGTATCATGGTGGTAAATGGTGAACCGATCACGCTGGAGTTCAACGTACGCTTTGGAGATCCGGAGTGTGAGATACTCATGCCGCTAATGACATCAAGTGTTTCAGATATGTTTTTAAAAGCTTCTACAAATCGCTTGAGTGAAATCAAAGTTGAATTTTCTTCACAGTATGCGGTCGGTGTGGTTATGGCATCAGGAAATTATCCCTATGGTTCTTCCACGCCGGCTGAGATTATTGTAGATGAATCACATCATGAAGAGATCAATGACTTCACCCATATCTCATACGCCGGTGTCAGCGAAGAAGATGGCGTTTTATATGCTGATGGCGGTCGGGTTCTTGTTTGTGTAGGTTTGGGAGAGAGTATTAAACAAGCCAGAGACAGAGCATATTTAAGATGTGGTCAAGTGCATTTCGCCGGGAAGAAAATTAGAACAGATATAGCCTACCAAGCTCTTTAGGATAGAAAATTTTGAATGAAGATATAGAAAACATACTTCACCGTGAAGGTATAACTTTGGCAGATAAAGGTAAGCGGGCAACAGCTTTTTTTATAGATGAAATACTTTTGTCTTTACTGCTTTTAATCGCTTTATGGGAATCTTTTGTTCAAACAACAACAACAGAAGAAGTGATTATGCTTACAAACTCTGTAGTGCTTGAATATATGGCCTTAAAGATTATTTATCAAGCTTTCTTTGTAATGCAGTATGGTGCCAGCATAGGTAAAATTATTATGAAAATAAAAGTTATAGAGATTCGAACACTTCAAAACCCCAATGTGCTTGTTGCATTAAATCGTGCAGTCTTTCGTGTTGTGAGTGAAATGTTTTTTTATTTAGGTTTTATATGGGGATTGATGAACCCATCTCGTCAAACATGGCATGACAAAACGGCAAAAACATTGGTTGTAAATGTATAAGCTGTTTATTTTACTTTGTATTCTGAGTGGTATTGCAAATGCGAATGAAAAAATAGAAATATATGCAACGAAAGTTGACACTCAAGACTCTGTAGTCAGTGCAACCGGTGATGTGGCGGTGGTGTATAAGGGATACTACTTAAGTGCCTCAAAAGCTATCTACAATCGAAGCAGCGGTGAACTGGAGCTTTTTGACAATGTGCGGGCAAATCAAGGGAACGAATATAAAGTTTTAGGTAATTATGCAAAATTAAATATCAAAAATAAAGAGAAAAGTTTTCAACCGTTTTATATGCTTGAGAACAAGTCACAAGTTTGGATCAGTGGAGATAGTTGTGAAGCAAAGGGAAGTGATTTTGATATAGAGTCGGGAGTTGTGAGCGGTTGTAATCCCACTGATCCATTATGGAAGATTGAATTTTCTTCATCTGATTACAATACGGATTCTAAATGGATAAATCTTTATAACGCAAGGTTGTATATTTACGATATCCCTGTTTTTTATACACCATGGTTTGGTTATTCTCTTGATAAAACAAGAAAAACGGGATTATTGGTTCCCTCTTTCGGTCTATCCGGAACGGAGGGGATTTATTATCAACAATCACTTTATATAGCAGAATCTAATTCTTGGGACTTAGAAATCACACCTCAAGTGAGAACGAAGCGTGGAGCTGGAATATATTCCACTTTAAGATTTGTTGATTCAAATGTTTCAAAAGGTAGCTTAAAAGCTGGCTATTTTAAAGAAAAAAGTGACTATTTTATAGCTAATAATCTGGCAAATGACACGCATTATGGATATAACTTCCATTATGAAAATTCTGATTTTATAAATCAATGGTTTGGACTCAATCTTGATGGTCAATCCGGCTTATATATAGATGGGAATTTTATGAATGATGTGGATTATATCAATCTTTCTTCCAACGAAACAATCAATGTGTCCACTGCAACACAGGTTTTATCTAGACTTAATATGTTCTATAATACAGATGAAAATTATTATGGGGCATATATTAAGCATTATACAGATTTAACTAAAGATTCCAATGAGGATACTTTACAGAAACTTCCAACAATGCATTACCATCATTATTTAGAATCATTATTAGATGATCATCTAACATATAATATTGATATTCAAAGTAATAATATTCATAGAGAGATTAATAAAAAAGTACTTCAAACAGATTTTAATATACCGGTATCATTACATACCTCAATCTTTGATGAATATATTGATTTAGATTACACAACAAATTTATATGCACAACATTCAGCATTTTCTGGTCAAGCGCAAGTTAGCACTCAGCGTTATGATTCAGAAAATGGTTATATCGCAAGAAATAGTAATGTTGTAAGTGTCTCTACACAATTAACAAAAGCATATAGTGATTTTTCTCATGTAATGGGCTTTGGTTCAAGTTATACATTTAAAGGTGCTGAGAGTAGGGATGGATTTTATCATGATTATGAGAGTATGTGTACTAATAGTAATACTCAGAACGGACCTTGTGAGTTTTATGGGATCTCTGAAATAAAAGAGGAAGTCAAACTCGATTTTTCTCAATATATATATGATTCTTTAGGGATTCAAAGACTTTATCATAGACTTTCTCAAACTATTTTGTACACTGGTGTTGGTTCTTCAAAAGGTAACCTAGAAAATGAACTAGAGTATAGAGTATTAAAGAATCTTAATTTTTATAATAATATGTTTTACAATCATGAAGAAGAAAAGTTCGCGAAGGTATACAATAGCTTAGTGTATAATGATTATGGGGTGGATTTAGGTTTATCTCATTTGTACCAAGACACATTCACTGCATCCACTCTTGCAACTCCCACTAGCTCTGCTACGTATCAGTATACGAATTATTTGACTTCGAGTTTAAAATATCAATATTCTAAACACTATTCTTATTATTTTGCTTATGATTATGATTTGGAGTTAAAACAGAAAAAAAGAACAGAAGTGGGGTTTTTATATAGCAAAAGATGTTGGGACTTTGGGATGAAGTATGTTGAAAACAATAGACCGGTGCTTAATAGACAAGTGCTAAATAGCGAAGATGAAACAAACGGTATCACAGAGAGGTATATCTATTTTACAATCTCCTTGAAACCATTTATGTCCACAGGCAGTGTGGATAGCTCTTTATTCGCATACAAGCTAGCAGATGAATAAATATAAAAATATACTCAAAAATCGTGAGGATGCAGCAAAAAAGCTTCATGATGTTATTCCTATGCAAAGACTTAAAGATGAATCTTGGAAACTTATAGCCGTGTCAAAGGGTGGGTTGGCAGTTGCAAATTATATTCGAGACAGGTTTAGCAACAGTATAGATTTTTTATTATCTGAACCTATAATGGCCCCAAATAATGATGAATGTGAAATTGCCCGGGTTAGTGAAGGCGAAGAGATTGTTATCAATGAAAAATTAGTGTCCAACTTTGGAATTCAGTATGATTATATTTATGGTGAAGCACATAGAAAGCACGAAGAAAAAATTATCAGCTCGATATACAGATATAGAAAAGGCCGTCAGTTCACCAATATAAAGAATGAAAATATTTTACTTGTTGATGAGGGCAGTGAGACCGGAATGAAGTTTATGACTGCATTAAAAGCGATTTTGGCTCAAAAACCAAAGGCTGTTTATATCGCAGTTCCGGTTATTCCAAGTGATGTGTTGGAGTTGCTTGAACCATTCGCGGATAATGTGTTCTTTTTACACGATATAGATGATTATGTGCAAACAAGTTTGTATTATGAAGAGCTGGAAAATGTAGATGATGAAACGATAGAAAAATTATTAAGGAAAAGCGATGAAATATGATGTAAGCTTAGAGTTAGAAAATAGAAATGAAGAATATTCATTTGGAGATGTTGCCAAGCAGGCAAATGGAAGTGCTTGGTTGAAGTCAGGTGATACTGTTATTCTTGCAACAGTGGTTATAGATGAAACAGAGATTGTAAAAGATGATTTCCTGCCTTTAACTGTGCAGTATATAGAAAAAGCATATGCAGCAGGGAAAATTCCCGGTGGATTTTTTAAGAGGGAAACTAAACCAAGTGACTTTGAAACTTTAACATCCCGTATAGTTGACAGGAGTCTTCGTCCGCTTTTTCCAAAAGGTTTCGGGCATCCAACGCAAGTTACAATTATGGTTTTTTCTGCTGACTCTGAATCAGATTTGCAAGTTTTAGCACTCAATGCCGCTTCTGCTGCGATTTATACATCCGATATAGATATTCATACTTCGGTCTCTGCTGTGCGTGCTGCGAAGATTGATGGCGAAATAGTTTTAAACCCAACGCTCACACAGTTAAATGACTCCACTCTTGATTTATATCTCTCAGGTACAAAAAATGATTTGCTTATGATTGAGATGCGTTCATTTGCAAGTGAGAATATTGTTATGAATGATATGGCGATTCAGCCAATGATAGACCCAATAATGGATCCAACTATGGGTGTTTCTATGATGAGCTCACATATATCAAACGCAATGCCTGAAGATGAACTCATAGAGGTGTTTGAAAAAACTCAGAAAGTTCTTTTTCAAACAAACGCTCAATATGAAAAAGAGTTTGCAAGCTTTAAAAAAGAGATACATGCTTTAGATTTAAAATTTGATGAAATCAATGAAGAGATGCTTGTATATGTTAAAGAGAATCATATGTCTGAGATAAAAGAGGCGATGAAGCAGATGGCCACGTCTGAACGCTCAACAGCTCTTAGAAAGTTAAGAAAACGCATTATAGCTATTCATGAAACATGGAATGAACTAGAGCTAAAAGCAGTGATTGAAAGTGCTAAGAAAGAGCAGGTGAGAAGCCAGATACTAAATGAGAGAGTTCGTGCAGACGGCAGAGCTTTAACAGAGGTGAGACCGATTTCTATTGATACAAATGTGCTTCCAAATGCTCATGCATCATGTTTATTCACCCGTGGACAAACCCAAGCTTTAGTGGTGCTCACTATGGGTGGGCCAAAAGACGCACAAATGTTTGAGAGCTTGACAGACAGTGCCACTCAAAATGAAAATTTTATGGTGCATTATAATTTTCCAGGTTTTTCAGTGGGCGAAGCAAGTCCGGTTATGGGTACAAAAAGACGTGAATTAGGCCATGGAAATTTAGCAAAACGTGCTTTAGAACCTATACTTAACTTAGATGGTGAAACAGTTCGTTTAGTGTCTGAGATATTGGAATCAAACGGTTCCTCATCCATGGCCACAGTCTGTGGCGGGTATATGGCTCTTAAAGCAGCTGATATCGAGACCAGTGATACAATAGCCGGGATCGCTATGGGAATGGTTAGTGATGGAAGTGAGTATGCAATTCTCTCAGACATTATGGGACTTGAAGATCATGATGGAGATATGGATTTTAAAGTGACTGGTTCTAAAGACGGTATCACTGCAATGCAGATGGATATCAAACTTGGCGGAGTCTCTTTGGATGTGCTTAAAGAAGCACTTTATCAAGCTAAAGAGGGTAGAAGCCATATTATAGACATAATGCTTGAAGCTGAGAGTAAAATTGAATTTAATGATGGAGTGCTGCCATCAACGGATATTTTTCACATAGATCCAAGTTTTATCGGTGAAATTATAGGTCAGGCCGGAAAGACAATCCGTGAGATGATTGAGAAGTTTGAAGTGGCAATCGACATAGATAAAAAAGATGGAAAAGTTAAAATAACGGGTAAAAATAAAACAGGTGTTTCTGATGCACGCAATCATATTAATAGTATAGTGAACACTCCAAAAGTTGCGAAAATTAAATATGAAGTTGGAGACAAGTATGAAGGAACTGTTAAAAAGATAGTTGATTTCGGTGCATTCATAGAGCTTCCGGACGGGACAGACGGACTTTTACATATTTCTAAAATTTCAGATAAAAGAGTTGAAAAAGTTTCAGATGTTGTAAGTGAAGGCGATAAAATCACTGTGGAGATTTTAGAGTTTAAAGGAAATAAGATTTCTTTAGGACGTGCCTAAGAAAAATAAATGATAGAAAGAAGATCCACTTTAGACACTAAGCTGATTCAAGATGCCAGATTGGCTCAAGAGTATCTTGATATTGCGGAAGTGTTGATTATGGCGCTTGACGCTGACCATAATGTAACTATGATTAATCAAAAGGGTGCTGAAATCTTAGGTTACTCTAAAGAAGAAATAATCGGTAAAAATTTTATAAACTCTTTTCTTCCTGATAGAATTAAACAAGAGGTTACAGCAGTTGGTGAAGGAATCGTTCAAAAAAAGAAAGAATTTAAAAAATACTATGAAAATCCTATCCTTACAAGAGGTGGTGAAGAGCGACTCATTGCCTGGAAAAACACGCAGCTTAGAGATGAAAACGGCGATGTTATCGGGATTTTGACTTCCGGTGAAGATATCACTGACATACGAAAGCAAAACCAACAAATTTTACAAAAAAGCAGATTGGAATTAATGGGTGAGATGATGAGCATGATTGTGCATCAATGGAGACAACCTTTGAGTGCTATCTCATCAGTCACAGCAGGTATGCTTTTAAAAGTTCACTTAGATGAATTCGGTTTGGAAAAAGATGCTAAAGTGAATGATTTATATAAGTATTTAACGAGTGAATTTACAAAAATCAATTCTTATGTGCAAAACTTATCTCACACTATGGACGATTTTAGAAATTTTTATAAAATTGATAAAGATATGCAGAGTGTGGAATTAATAGATATTGTTGCATCAGCATGCAATATTTTAGAGATGGTTTTTCAAAAGAACAGTATAGAAGTTTTAATAGACTGCCAAGACCATGATGAAAGAGAAGTTTTTTATAGTGAGTTGGTGCAAGTGCTTGTGAGTATTTTACAAAATTCTCAAGAAATTTTAATGGAAAAAGAGAGCGAAGATCGAAAGATTGAAATACTTATAAAAGATGGAATTATTTCTATATCTGATAATGGCGGGGGGATAGATGAGAAAAATATTTATAATATTTTTGATGCATACTTTTCAACCAAAGCAAGCAAGAACGGGACAGGATTAGGACTTTATATATCAAAAATGATTGTAGAAGAGCATCATAAAGGCAGATTGCTTGTTGAAAATACAAAAGATGGTTCGTGTTTTCATATTGATTTGAAAAAACACTCTTAGATATTCACCCACACTTTAAACTTTCTTAATATATATTTGGCTAAAATGCGCCTATCAATTTTTAGTAGGGAAATCCTAGCATTTATGTGTGGGTTGCTTCATGATCAAAAATGAGGTTACGCTATCCGAAAAATTTTGTAAAACAAATACATATGGAGAAACTTATGAAAAAAGTTCTATTTTTAATGCTAGCTCTTGCTACTGCTGCTATGGCTGCTGACGGTGACGTTGCAAACCAAACTCTTAAAGCTTACTCAATGATCGCTGCCGGTCTTGGTCTTGGTCTTGCTGCTCTTGGTGGAGCTATCGGTATGGGTCATACTGCTGCTGCTACTATCGCTGGTACTGCACGTAACCCAGGTCTTGGTGCTAAACTAATGACTACAATGTTCATCGCTCTTGCAATGATTGAAGCACAAGTTATTTATGCACTAGTAATTGCTCTTATCGCACTTTACGCAAACCCTTACTTAGGTTAATCACTTAAAGTAAGATCCCTCTGTTGGCTTCGGCCAACATTTTTACTTCTTATCTGCAAAATGCGACCGTGGTGGAACGGTAGACACGCTACCTTGAGGGGGTAGTGCCCTACGGGTGTGAGAGTTCAAATCTCTCCGGTCGCACCATTTATTTTTTAGAAGATAGTCTTTTTTTTAAAAAAACTATTTTATGAAAAAACGAATCTTTATAACTGCAACCAACACAGATATTGGTAAAACATACACAACGAAATCTCTTTTAAAAGAATTTGCCTCACGCGGTGTTCGAGTCGGGGTTATTAAACCTATCGAAACCGGTGTGATAGACGGTGTTGCTCCTGATGGTGAAGAACTTTTAGAATGTGTCAAAAAACTCAATGATAATTTTAAAACCCTTAGAGTTGAAGATATAGTGCCGATTCAACACACTCTGGCAGCTGCGCCTTTTGTTGCGTCTGGCAATACTCCGCTTGATTTAAAAAAGATAAATCTGGCGATAGAAAAGCTCGAAGAATTATGTGACTTACTTATTATCGAAGGTGCCGGAGGGCTTTATGTGCCCATAGATGGAAACACTATGATGATAGATTTGATTAAGTATCTTGAAGCAACTACACTTTTAGTCACACACTGTTCACTTGGATGCATAAATGACACCCTTTTAAGTTCAAAAGCTTTGCTGGATAAAAAGATTCCACATGCCATTGCTTTTAACTGTAGAAAAGGGGATGAAAGCTTTAAAGATATTTCAGCACCTTATTTTTCTACAATAGGTTTTGAAGTGCTTAAAGTGGATGAAAATATTGACACTATTTGTGATGTCTTGTATAATCAGTAAATAATTTAGAAAGGGACTCAGATGCAGCATTTAACCCGTACAGATGATTTTAGTGTCCAAGAGATAAACGCGATTTTAGATGATGCTAAAAATTTTTCTGATGGTCATTTTGAGAGAATCTTACAAGATAAACTTATCATCACCTTATTTTTTGAAAACTCAACACGTACCAAAAGTTCTTTTGAGATTGCTGCAAAAAGATTAGGTGCTGAGATAGTTCACCTTGATGTAGCGCAAAGCTCTACAAAAAAAGGTGAAACTTTAGTCGATACAGCTATGAATCTTGATGCTATGGGTCCACATGCCATCATAGTGCGACATCAAAATGCGGGTGTTCCTAAAATTTTATCCAAGCATACAAAAGCAGCGATAATCAATGCAGGCGATGGTGCCCATGCACATCCGACACAGGCCTTACTTGACTTATTCACACTAAAAGAACATTTTAAAGACCTAAAGGGGAAGAAGGTTGCTATTGTCGGAGACATTAAAAACTCCCGTGTGGCAAATTCGAACATTGAGCTTTTAAGCCGTTTCGGTATGGAGGTGATTTTAGTGGCTCCTCCGCATTTTTTACCAAAAACAGAACTTCGCACCACACATTTTTTGGAAGAAATAATTGATGAAGTGGATGCCATTATGAGTTTACGAACCCAAACTGAGAGGCATTCATCCCAGAGTTACGCATCACTTAAAGATTATGCGAGTGATTTTTGCATCACAAGTGAGCTTGTGGGAGATAGAGATATTATACTTCTTCACCCTGGTCCTGTACATAGAAATATAGATATCAGTGATAAGCTTCTTGCAGATGAGAGATGCAAAGTGCTTGATCAAGTCGCCAATGGTGTTTCTATCAGAATGGCAGTGCTGAAAAAATTAATAAATGACGTTTAGTGACATCAATACTTTAGGGGCACAAAGAA
>JACKQG010007638.1_pt1 | contig 10791 bp, 13 predicted proteins | sample 8237621 | NCBI WGS metagenome assembly JACKQG01 (sample SAMN15677084, study PRJNA649215) | marine metagenome | biome: marine; feature: Black Sea; material: saline water; isolation source: suspended particulate matter (SPM) from the Black Sea western gyre | collected 2013-06-09/2013-06-10 | depth... | reverse complement strand
AAGTGAATATTATACGCTTGTAGTTCTATGATATCGTTGGAGCATCATGTATCCATAATTGCTGCATTTTTTGCGGCACCACTCACTTCCTTGAATCCAACGATTGGAGCGGGAATGGTGGTGGGGTTGGTAGAGTCGTATATGCGAAAACCCAAGGTCAGTGACTTTGAATCCCTGCGCGAAGACATAACCCAATATTCCATGTGGTGGAAAAACAGGGTGGCAAGACTTTTATTGATATTCTTTTTCTCCAGCTTTGGTTCCATGATCGGCACCTACGCGGCCGGAGCCTCCATCGCGACCCAGTTATTTGGATAAGCCCATGAAAGTGGTTGTAACCTCTCCCTCCTTTTGCAAATCTGAATCCCTCAAATCTAAACTTTCCAGTCTGTTCCCAAACACGGTGTTTACAGATAAAAAGGATTATTTGTCGGGTGCGGAATTGATCGATTTCCTCCAAGATGCCGACGCCGCGATAATAGGGCGAGACCCGGTTACTCGAGAAACTCTCGACGCGTTGCCGAAACTAAAAATGATTTCAAAGTATGGAGTTGGACTCGATAACCTGGATTTGGAAGCCATCCAGAAAAAAGGAATAGAGTTAGCGGTGACTGCGGGAACGAATAAGCGATCTGTAGCAGAACTGACTTTAAGTTTTATGCTGGGTCTTAGCCATAATATTTTTATTTCGGCAGAAAGAATGAAAAGGGGCGAATGGATTCGTGAAGGCGGTCGGAATCTCTCTGGAAAAACAATTGGGATCATTGGCTGCGGAAATGTGGGTACAGAGGTGGTCAAATTGTTGAAACCTTTTGACTGTCATATTCTGATTAATGACATTGAAGATAAAAATGCGTTTTGCCGCGAGCAGGGTGCACAGGGATCGTCTTTTGAAAATTTGATCAGAGAATCCGATATCGTCACTTTGCATGTGCCTCTTACCTCATTGACCCGCGAAATGATTGACGAAAAGGTGTTGAAAATTATGAAAAGCAGTGCTTTTCTGATTAATACCAGTCGTGGGCCAGTAGTAAACCCTTCGGCTCTTCATCAGGCTTTGGTATCAGGGGAAATATCTGGAGCTGCCCTGGATGTGTTTTATTCGGAACCTCCTGACAACCTGGAATTTTTGCAATTACCGAACCTGATGGTAACGCCTCATATAGGCGGAAACAGTGTAGAAGCGGTGGAAGCCATGGGGCAGGCGGCCATCGACAACCTTTCAAAATTTTTCAATAAATAATCCATGGGGAAAAAAGGTTATTCACGAGACGATTGGCAACGGCATTACGATGAGAACGACCTAGGCTGGGATTTGGGTCAAGTTGCACCGCCCTTTGTGAGTTTATTGGAATCCAATACTATTGTTCCAGGCAAAACTCTGGTGCCGGGATGTGGGCGGGGTCACGAGGTGGTTTATCTTGCTGAGAATGGGTTTGATGTCACCGCAGTGGACTATTCCACAGGTGCTGTGAATCATTTAAAAAAAACAGTTCAGCAACAACAACTCAATAGTCAGGTTTTGCATATTGATTTTTTTGAATTAGATTCCACCCATGATGACGTTTATGATTTATTGATCGAGCAGACTTTCTTCTGTGCGATATCTCCAGAGCAAAGACCTTTGTATGTAGCGACGGTTGCAAGAGCCTTAAAAAAGGGGGGAATGCTTGCAGGACTGTTTTACCATACCGGACAGCAGGATGGTCCGCCTTTCAATACCACCCAGGAGGACATACTCAAACATTTTTCAGATTCATTTGAAATCCGTGAGTTGGCTCAGGCGAAAAACTCTGCGGAGCAAAGAAAAGACAAAGAGTGGTTGGCGATTCTTGTTAAAAAGTGAATGATTTTTGTCCGGAAGGCTGCAACAGATTAGCTTCGTTATTTTTTGGGGAATTAATAGCGGTAGAAATCTCGAAATATTCCAATTCGTTGTTGGGAAGGGCAGTAAAAAGAGAAGTCAGAGAATGACTGTCGCCGGAAAGCCATTTTTCATAGTTGTCTGGATGCACAATAACCGGCATTCGGGAATGTAAAGGCGATAAGACTTTGTTGGCTTCTGTCGTAACAATGGTAAATGTGTGGAGAGGCTCATCGCCGGAATCCCATGTGGACCAGAGTCCCGCAAATGCAAACAGATCCTGACTTTTAAACCTAATATAATAGGGGTTTTTCCCTTTCCATTCGACGAACCCATCTGCTGGAATCAGGCAACGTTTATTCTTAAAGGAATCGCGAAAACTGGGTTTTTCGTGGAGGGTCTCTGAGCGGGCGTTGATAAGCTTGCTTCCTGATTGTGCGTCTTTGGACCAGGATGGGACCAATCCCCATTTCATTCCTGTCAATTCAGATTCCTGGGTGATGACGGATGAAATTTGACTCGGAGCTATATTAAAACTTGGGAAATGTCTGAGACTGATGCGGACCGGCTTAAAATGCGACTCAATCGTTTTGAGAGATTTTGTAAGAGTATACCTTCCGCACATTTTTTGTGGTGTCCTGATTTCAAGTTAAAGCATTTATAGATACATTATTTAGTGTAGTATATTTATATCGAAATTTAATAGCCAATCCAAAAAATAAAATATCAATCCTGCTAAATTAAATATATGAAAACGATAAAGAAAATACATTCTGGGATTTTTCGTGATGGAGGTGCAGGTTCTTTTGCCAAACGCCGATATCGCGACCGAAGAGCTAAACTGATGAAAAAGGAAAACTCGTTGATGGTTATCACGGGTGTTCCTTATGGGCCGGGTGGGAAAACTGTATGGGCCTACGCCCATAGCCCCACCTATCAGGAGCCATCCATGATGTACTTAACCGGGATCAATCAAAATAATGTCATTTTATTGCTGGACCCCAAATCGAAAGTATCCAAAGAAATTCTTTTTGTGGGTCGCAAAGACCGAATCATGGAGTTTTGGGAAGGGGTTCGGTTTGGTGTTGGAGATGAGAAAAGCCTCAAGGAAGTTCAATCGATCACGGGCATAAAAGATGTGCGTGAGATCGGTGAGTTGAAAGAGGTTCTTAAAGAAAGATTTTTAAAAAACAAAAAACAATCTCTAGGAACGTTTTGGTATGAAGGTACCCGAAAGGGAAAAAAAGTCAGTATAACTACCGACCACAATTACGACTTCAAACAAAAACTGGTAGGTTGGTTGCGCGAATGGAAAGCACCAAAAGATTCCTTGAAAAATATTATGTCGAGTCATTTTGATTTGCGACTGCCTCTGGATAAGTATGACATTCAAAATGCTCGAAAAGCTCAAGAGATTACCGGGGGAGGATTCAAGGCCATGCTTAAAAACTTTGGTGATTTTAAAAATGAGTGTCAGGTGCAGGGATATTTGGAGGGGAAGATGCTTATGAACTCTCCTTATGGTCTCAGCTATCCTTCCATCGTAGCTTCGGGTGTCAATGCAACGATCCTTCACTATATGAAAAATGATGACCCCATTTCTAAGAATGAAATGATGTTGATTGATTTTGGGGTCCGCTGGATGACGATGCACGCGGACATTACGAGATCTTTTCCTGTGTCAGGAAAATTTAACCCCATGCAAAAAATGCTTTATGAAATTGTTTTGAAGGGGCAACGTGAGGTAGAGAAAAAGGCGCGCGCTGGGGTAACGGTGGAAGAACTCAATGATGTGTGCTGGAGCGTGATCAATGAAGGGCTTGAGAAAAAGTTTTCAGCAGCCGGTGGGAAATACAAATTGCGATACAAAGAAAGGCCGCATGGCGTAAGCCATTTAATGGGCGAGCAGGAACACGATGGCGATCCCTTCCGAAACTATGCGTCTCAGCCTATGAAAGCAGGTTGGATGATAAGCAACGAGCCTGGATTGTATGGAGAGTTTAAAATCCGTTTAGACGGGAAAACATATGATGAAATCATCGGGATTCGGATTGAGGACAATCTGGTAATGACTGAGAAGAGCTGTATGAATCTATCCAGCATTATTCCCAAAAGTGTAGGTGCTATTGAGAAGTTGATGGCAAGGGGTTAGAGTTCTTTCAATGCGCTGAGAACATCTTCAATGTGAGTTTTGATTTTTACCTTCGGGAATATTTTTCTGACCGTGCCGGTTTTATCGATTAAAAAAGTGGTTCGGACAATTCCCATGAAAGTTTTCCCGTAGAGTTTCTTTTCCTGCCATACTCCGTATTTCTCCACCACTTTTTTTTCCGTGTCTGCCAGTAGAGTGAAAGGAATATCGTATTTCTCAATAAACTTCTGGTGTCTTTCCTGAGAGTCGATGCTGACGCCGAGTATGACTGTATTTTTAAATTTTTTTTGTTGATCCCTGAAATCACAGGCTTGTGTGGTGCAGCCGGGAGTCATATCCTTTGGATAAAAATAAAGGACAATATTTTTTTTGCCTTTAAAGGAGCTTAGTTTGACTTTCTTTCCATCTTGATCCAAGGCGGTAAAATCTGGAGCCTTATTTCCTTCTTTAATTTCTTTGGTGGCCATAAAATTTTAGCTGGGTAATTTTGCAAGAAGCTCGTCAATATTTTTATTGAGCTCATTCAGAGTTTTAATAAATTGTTCTTTTTTTCTTCGGTCTCCCTCTCTGTTGAAAATCATTCTGGCATCACCCAATAAACCGAGAATTTGACTGTGTAGGCTGGGCGTGGGGATTTTGCCCTCACTGCATAAACTTTCAAAGGTCGAGATGAGTCTTTGTAGCTTGCCGTCTATTTGGAGACCCGTAATGGATTCGGACTGGAGAGATTTGGATTGCTCGAGGTAACCCCAGACTCCGCCTTTATCCTGGATCACTCCTTGACTGCCGTTTAATTCTTTTAATCCGTCAATGCAAATATCTGCTGCAAAAACGGTGCTTCCATTTATTAAAGTAATGAGGAAAAGTGTTGCGAAAAGAAGATTTTTACAGCCCTTTAATTTAAAACTGCACATAATTCACCGCCCCTTGAAGGGTATTTAATAAATAGAAGTTAATTTATTAAACAGGACATAATAAATAAAGTCAAACTAAGTTTTAAAGATGAGATTTGTGGTTTTTCCTGATGATCTTTAGTACCACAAGTGTTTATAACTGCTTAAAACTAAAACCAGTTAGTTCATTAGATTTTGGAAACCTTCGAGTCCGCGTAATTTTTCGAATACAGGATCTGCGGCAATAATTTTTTTGGAATTTGGATTTAGCCTGATGGCTATATCAACGTTTTTTAGTCCGTCTCCCAAATCGCCTTTCATTACATACGATCGGGCAAGAAGTAAACGGTGAGCAAGAATATTTTCGTGGTTGGGGTGGATGACGAGCAATCTTTCCAGAATGGATATGGCTCTGTTGTATTTCTCAATTTTATAATTACCCATTGCCATATTTAAAAGGGCGGTAAGATTGTTGGGCTCCATTCGCAAAATCAGGGAGTATATTCCCAATGCACGTTGCTGCATTCCGAAATGAGCGAATATCTCACCTTTTCTATTTAATGCGTTTGCAGGATTTATGAATATTTCGTTTGGGTTTAAAGGTATTTGATTTATGTCAGTGCTGGCATCGGGAAATTCGTCCAAAGTCATTTTTGCGATGCCTTGCGGATCGCCCAATTGCTTGGCTTTCTCGTAGTGATTTTTTGCGGTTTCCAGTTTCCCGCGAAGGATGGAAATATCCCCCCATTCTTGATGGCCTCGACTCTTTAAAGGATCATTGTCTTTTGCAGATTCAATCAAGCGGGAGACGGCTTCTTCGGCCTTGTCGAGTCTTAAAAACAAACTGTACATACCCAGAAGAACCTCTTGTATCTTCTCATCGTCAGGACTTAATTTTGCAGCAGTTTCTATTTCAATGAGGGCCAGCCCATATTCCTTATTCTGATAATATGATTTTGACAAACCAAAATGATATTGTGATGGTTCTATTTTTGTAGGAAGTTTTTCCGTTGCATTTTTATTTACCAAATCTCTCAGTAATTTAGCGGATTCAACTTTTGGGTGGTTCATCCGCATTTCCAGGATTTTGTTCGTATAGGAATTAGAAAGTTCCTTTTTATTTTGTGTTGCGTACAAATAGGCTAGTTGATAGGCAGCTTCAATATTCTTTTCATCCAGCGACAGGGCTTTTTTGAATGCAGTTTCTGCATCGGTATTGTTGTTCAAGTAAATAAAGGTCATACCTTTTTCATAAGGGTAGATTGAGTTGGTTGAGTCAAGATTTTCGGCTTCAGTCAGTTCCTTTAAAGCTAACTTGGTATCACCCATTGCTTTTGCAGTTTTGGCATATTCGTAATGCGCCAGGGGATTTTTACGATGCTGTTGTGCTGCAATAATGCAGGCACGGTCAGAGGTTTTTGCATTTCCCAGTTTCCTGTGAATTTGACAAAATGCAAAATGCAAAGCGGGATGCTGACGTTCCATTTTAAATCCCATCAATAGATTTTCCAGAGATTCTTTGGCCATCCCTTTTTCATGAAGGACCATTGCTTTGAGGATAACTGGAGATGCTTCTTGTGGGACTTCTTTAATCTTTTGATTCAATAGGGCAAGGGCTGCATCGTATTGTTTTTGTTCGACGAGGTTTTGTACTTCTTTGTAATCTGCATCATTTCTTTCGTCTGATACCGAAAGATCCCAATGTGCTATGTCGGGCGTAGGGTAGGTAGCCTGCGCCGGATCTGTGAAAAAAATGTTGAACGAAATAAACGCGAAAAGAAGAACGAAGTTTGCCATTTGCTGTCCTGAAAAAAATTATTGATTATTAAATAGGATTCTGACCGCTCGCGTTGCTTTCCGGGAGCGCGTTTTCTTATTTCCGCTAAAAACGTCACCTGTGTTAAAGACCACTCCAAAAGCATTGTGCCGCCCATTCTCGTCTGCAGACCATAACGAGCCGCTGCCGTTCTTGCCGAATACAGGATCAGTATGAATTTTCATTTCCCGGCCTACCTGAGAACTGTTTACTTTATCTGCTTCATAAAGCGTTTTTAATTCACGGGTTGTGGGTAATTTCCAATCAAAATGATTGGCAAAGCCGGTTTCGTTTAATTCTTTTATATAGGTTTGGGTTTCATACCAGTTGAGCCAATGTCCCGTATGTAAAAAGGAATCATTTTTTATCCACATCATCCCGGTTTTTGAATCGGAAACAGTGCCATCTTTGTTGTCAATAAAGCGCTGATCTTGCGAAGAGTTCGATTCTGCTTGAACTCGGTAGTCACTCCCCGACAAAACCAGAAATAATGTAGCCAAACCAATCAAAAACAACTTGAGTTTCATTTTTGTGCTTTCCCGAAATTACATTTTTGCCATTTTTTCTTTGAGGAGTTTATTTACGGCCCCTGGGTTTGCTTTGCCTTTGCTCGCTTTCATTACTTGACCGACGAGGAAACCCAGTACCTTCTCCTTGCCACCTTTATATTCTTCGACTTGACTCAGGTTGGCTTGTAAAATTCCTTCGACCATTTCATCAATGGCTTTGTCATCGGTAATTTGTTTGAGTCCTTTTTCATCAACAATTGCGGCAGGGTCTTTTTTCGTCTGATACATTTCTTCAAAGACCGTTTTGGCCGAGCTGCCATTTATAATTCCCTCGTCAATCAGTTTGAGTAATTTAATCAACGCATCGGGAGAGATAGGGCACTCGCTGATTTCCTGATTGCTCTTGTTTAATTCTCGCAATAAATCTCCCATAATCCAGTTGCTAATGATCTTAGGCTTTGGGAATAGAGATGTACATTTTTCGAAATAGTCTGCAAGAGACCTGGAAGAGGTGAGCACTCCAGCATCGTATTCAGGAAGGCCATACTCTGTGACAAACCGCTCTCGTTTTTGCTCAGGCAATTCAGGAATAGTTTTTTGGATTTCTGCAATCCAAGGGCCATCAATAACCACCGGGACCAGATCAGGGTCGGGAAAGTAGCGGTAGTCATGGGCTTCTTCTTTGCTTCGCATCGAAAAAGTTTCACCTCGATCCGAATCATATAGTCTGGTTTCCTGGATTACCTTGTCACCTTGTTCGAGAACGCGCGTTTGCCGATCTACTTCATACTCTATAGCTTTTTGGACAAATTTGAAGGAATTCAAGTTTTTTAGTTCAGTTCGAGTTCCAAATTCCTTTTGACCTTCAGGGCGCAATGAAATGTTTGCATCGCAACGCAGACTTCCTTCTTCCATATTGCAGTCACTGACCTCCGTATATTCCAGAATAGACTTTAATTCGCCCAGATATGCCCGGGCTTCTTCGGGGGATCTTAGGTCTGGTTCGCTGACGACTTCGCAAAGAGGTACTCCGGTGCGGTTAAAATCTACATAACTTTTTCCCGGACTTCCCAGATTTTCTCCATGGATTAGTTTACCGGCATCCTCCTCCATGTGAATACGAGTCAGTCCGATTCGTTTTTTGGTTCCATTGATGTAAATGTTGATATGTCCGTTAATCCCTAAAGGTTCTTCAAACTGCGAAATTTGATAGCCCTTTGGCAGATCGGGATAAAAATAATTTTTTCGGGCGAAACGGTTCATAGGTGCGATTGTGCAATGGGTTGCCAGACAGGCTTTCATAGACGACTCTAAAAACTGCTTGTTCAAAACAGGAAGTACGCCTGGCATGCCCAGACAAATGGGACAGGTATTGGCATTGGGTGGTTTGCCAAACTCTGTAGAACAGGAGCAGAAAATTTTGGTCTTCGTATTTATTTGGACATGAACTTCCAGTCCAATAACAATTTCATATTTCATAAATAAATTTCAATATTCAGGGGATCTATTTTTATTTTAGTTCTGATTTTAGTCACTCGCAGGGCAATGCGTCAAGCCTTCACATTAATGCGCGGTAAACCCTCCATCAACAGGAAGTACGGCACCTGTTACAAAAGAAGACTCATCACCGGCTAAATACAGGCATGCGCTCGCAATATCATCTGGCTTGCCAAATCTACCGATCGGATATTCCTTGCTCCACTCTTGCATCAAAGCATCGTCTTTCATTAAATCGGCGGTCATGTCTGTATCAATTAATCCCGGGCAAATAGAATTGGAGCGGATGCCATAAGAGCCATATTCAACAGCGATGGAACGGCTAAACTGATTCAAGGCCCCTTTAGAAACATTATAAGCCGCCACTTGAGGCACGGCAATGAGACCAAGAATTGAGCTGATATGAATAATGCTTCCATTTTTCTGGGCCATCATTACGGGTAAAACACGTTTTGTAAGCTGAAAAACGGAGCGGATATTGATATCCATCATTTCGTCCCATTGAGAATCGGAAATTTCATGCAAGGGGGCTCCATTAAAGAGTCCGGCATTGTTTACAAGAATATCAATCCCTTTAAAATTATGCAGGGTTTCATTGATGAGTTGGTCTAGGTCGTCATTTTTTGTCATGTCCCCCTGAACCAAGAGTGCAGAATCACCTATTTCCTCTACCGCTTTCTCGAGCTTGTCTTTGCGACGACCGAATAAGACTACTTTGGCTCCTTCTTTGCGGAAGGCATGGGCTGTAGCCAGGCCAATTCCAGACCCACCACCTGTTATGATTGCTGTTTTATTTTTTAATCTCATTCTTCCAGTTTTAAAATTGATGGAACAAAATGTATAATAACGTATATAACTTAATGGGGTTTACCTGTTTTACCCTGACCCTTGATGTTTTACATGTTGTAATTGATTTCCCCCCGGAGTATTGCCAATTATGAAATATGCTTATTATGGCTTTGGAGGTTTTATTGGTTTTATTTGTGGTGTCGCTATTAACCTTATTTTTGTAATGCTGGACAAATCCGGGATAAAATTTGCCGCCTATCTTATCAAAACCTTCGGCTTTTTTGGGGAATATATTCTTGAGTTGATCAATGCCTTGCCTTTGTTGGGAGCTGTGTTGGGGGTCATATTGATAAAATATCTGTTTGGTCGAGAATTTGAAGAAAAAGTTGAATAACTACCAAGACTTGAAGCTTTGAAATAGGGCTCCTTGCTATAGCGGGTTAGTGTTAAAATATTCATTGACTATGTATTTGGGGAAAAAGAATGAATAAAAAATTCAATGATAATATTTTGCAAGCCATGGAGGCGGCTGAAGAAGCCGTAAAAGTCTGCAAGCAAGCCATGGTCGATGCGAACGATGAAAGTTGTCGGGCTATGTATTCGGCAATCCAGAAAGACTGTGAAAAGCACATTAAAATGCTTAAAGGAGAAATTGAATTACACAAAGTCCAGAAAAAATGGGAAGAGTAAATGCGTATTCTGATTGTTGAAGATGAAAAAAAAGTGGCAGCCTTTATTAAAAAAGGGTTGGAGGAAGAAACCTATGCGGTGGATATCGCCACGGATGGAGAAGAAGGGCTGCATCTTGGAGAGCAAAATCAGTATGACTTGATTATACTTGATTTAATGCTTCCGAAAATTAATGGGTTGGATGTTCTTTCCAGTCTTCGTTCGAACAAAATAGAAACTCCCATCCTCCTCCTTACTGCAAAGGATTCTGTTGATGATAAGGTAGAAGGGTTGAATCAGGGGGCCGATGACTATCTCACCAAGCCTTTTGCTTTTTCCGAACTTCTAGCGAGAATTCGAGTTCTTTTGCGCAGAGGAAAAGCAGAAACCAAAACTACATTGGAAATTGCCGATCTCACTCTTAATCTGGTCAGTCATAAAGTAAGCCGGGGAGATGAAGAGATTGAATTGACGGGAAAAGAGTACAGCCTTCTTGAATATTTTATGCGCAATCAGGATAAGGTGCTGACGCGAACCATGATTGCCGAGCATGTTTGGGACTATAATTTTGACACCTTTACAAATGTAATCGATGTTTATGT
>JACKQG010007637.1_pt1 | contig 10792 bp, 8 predicted proteins | sample 8237621 | NCBI WGS metagenome assembly JACKQG01 (sample SAMN15677084, study PRJNA649215) | marine metagenome | biome: marine; feature: Black Sea; material: saline water; isolation source: suspended particulate matter (SPM) from the Black Sea western gyre | collected 2013-06-09/2013-06-10 | depth... | reverse complement strand
CAACCACCTTGTTGGCCATTCTCTGTTTCTAAAAAGGTTAATAATCCATTTCCAGCTGGAATTGTTGCACCTGAGAAACTAAACCCTAATACAGTGCCAGTAGCACCAGTACTAACAGTAAAACTTGCATCACCCGCAGCACCAGCATCGGCGCCTGTAAGCGTTACTCCATTTACATCAAATTGAAAACCACCAAATTCAGATGGTGAAGAATAAAAAACGGAAAACTGTCCAGGTAAACATGAAGATCCATCACCGTTACAAATACCACATTCATCATAATCTGCAGTTCCACCACAAGCACCAGCACAATCTAAACCAATCACACATTCACCAGCACAATTATATCCATCTTCTTCATAAACACAGTCTCCAGGCGAATTAGCATTAGAATCATAATTACAAGCGGTATCATCCATACAGCCAATAATTACTTCGGCTTGATGAGAAACAGTATTACAACCATCAACAAATGAATCTAATGATCCTCCACCTGCTGATGATAAAACTAACCCAGATAAACATGCTTGGCTCGCATCTCCTTCAATAGAAAGAATTGTCAATACTCCACTTCCTGAAGGTATAGTTGCTCCTGAAAAACTAAATCCTAATACAGTTGATGCTCCTGTTGAAACTGTAAATCCAGCTTCACCTGCAACGCCTCCTTCAGCATCTGTTACAGTAACACCATCTACATTAAACTGAAATCCTCCAATTGGTTCAGATGAATTATAATAAACGGTATATGTTCCTCCTGCACAAGAAGTACCATCACCATTGCAAACACCACATTCATCACTAACTGCTGAACCACCACATTCACCAGCACAATCTATATCTAAAGTACAATTTCCAGCACAATCAAAATTTGGTTCTGCATAAATACATTCACCTTCGGCTGTTGCATTTTCATCATAATTACAAGCTTCAGGGTCTAAACATCCTTCAACAGGTGGAACATTTCCAACACATTCATTAATTAAACTAACAGCAACTGAAGTTCCAGAAGCATCTGACATTACAGGGTTTATAAGACATACTTGATCACTTGCATTATTAAACGAAATTGTTGCTAATATTCCATTACCTGATGGTATCGTTGCACCAGAGAATGAAAACCCTAACACCGTAGTAGCAGAGGAGGACATAGTGAAACCATTATTTCCTGCTTCGCCACCAGATGCACCTGACAAGTTTGCACCACTCAAATCAAACTGAAACCCGCCAATATTAACGGATGAATTATATAACACATCTGCTGTTCCTGCAGATTCGGAATAATTCCCTAAAGACAATTCTACATTTGCAAATGTGAATGAACAACAAATTGCAGTTAAAATTATAAATATATTTTTCTTCATTATTTTTTCCTTATTTAATTATTTTGCTTCACCGTCCCTATGATAAAACAATTAAAACACCTATTACTCTTTTAAATTTTATTATTCACTAGTTCTAAATATACCCTGAATGTGGATTATATTTAGTGACCTATACAACATGAATATATTTTCAATATGTTACAACTCTCGTGGACAACATTACTTAAATTAAGCTGTTTTTCTACGCTTTTTTAATTGAGGTCCAGATTCACCACTTATTACACCTTTTGTAATAATGCACGATTCAATGTCTCGTTCAGATGGGATTGAATACATAATATCCAACATTGCATTTTCTAAAATTGATCGAAGCCCTCTAGCACCTGTTTTCTTTTTCATTGCCATTTTGGCAACTAATTTTAATGCGTCCTTTGTGAACTCTAAATTAACACCCTCTAAATCAAATAATTTTTTATACTGCTTTACTAAGGCATTTTGAGGTTTTGTTAATATTTGAAGCATCGCTTCTTCTGTTAATGCCTTTAGTGGTGCTAAAATAGGAATTCTACCAATAAACTCTGGAATAAATCCAAATTTTATTAAATCTTCAGGCTCAACCATTAACAAAATATCTTCATCATCTAGTTTTGTTTTTAGCTTACGATCAAACCCCATCGACCCACCAATTACTCTTTTTTTAATTATATCGGTTAAACCTTCATAAGCTCCGCCACAAATAAATAATATGTTAGAAGTGTCAATTTTCACAAGCTGTTGCTCAGGATGTTTCCGACCACCTTTTGGCGGAATATGTGCTTCAGTTCCTTCCAGAATTTTCAATAACGCTTGCTGAACTCCTTCACCAGAGACATCTCTTGTAATTGATTTATTTGCATCTTTTCGAGCAATTTTATCAATTTCATCAATATAAATAATTCCCCGTTCAGCAGAAGTTGCATCATAATTAGCAGATTGATATAATCTTACCAAAATATTTTCAACATCTTCTCCAACATACCCCGCTTCAGTAAGAACTGTTGCATCTGCAATTGCAAATGGAACATTTAATAATTTAGCTAAAGACCGAGCAATAAGGGTTTTTCCTGTTCCCGTAGGACCAATTAATTGAATATTTGATTTTTCTAAATCAATACCATCATTATTTACATCCGAAATTCGCTTATAATGATTATATACAGAAACTGAAACCGCTTTTTTAGCATAATCTTGACCAATTATAAACTTATTTAATTCATCATTTATTTCAATAGGAATGAGTGACTTAAATTCATTTTTTCGTGAAGATAATTTATTTTCTTTTACTATCTCTTCTGCACTAATGACACACTTATCACAAATATATACATCTTGGCCTTCAACCAATACCTCTACATCTTTTTCACTTGTACCACAAAATGAACATTCTAAAAATTTTCCAAATTGTTTTTCAGACATAATTACTTCCTTTCAGTAACAACCTGATCAATTATACCATAATCTCTAGCTTCTTCAGCCGAAAAGAAATTATCTCTATTTGTATCTTTTTCAATAGTCTTGATCGTTTTACCTGTATTTTTAGATAAAATTTTATTCAATTTTTCTTTAATCTTAAGTATTTCATTTGCATGAATTTCAAAATCTGAGGCTTGCCCACTGAAACCACCCAATGGTTGATGAATCATAATGCGTGAATTACAAAGTGCAGACCTTTTCCCTTTTGTACCACAACTTAAAATTAATGCCCCCATGCTTGCAGCTTGCCCCATACAAATAGTTGCAATGTCTGGCTTTATATAATTCATCGTATCAATAATTCCAAATCCCGCCGTTACACTACCACCGGGGCTATTCACATACATAAAAATATCTTTTTCAGGATCTTCAGCTTCTAAAAACAATAATTGAGCAATCATTAACGAAGAAACTCTATCATCAATTGCATCACCCAAAAAGATAATTCGCTCTTTAAGTAAACGAGAATAAATATCAAAAGATCTTTCTCCATTCGGAGTTTGTTCTATGACCATAGGAACTAACATTTATTTCCCTCCCTTTGCTTTTTCTTGTTCTTTTCTAAATTGATCAGTTGTTTTATTCGTTTCCTTAATAGTTGTAAAACTTTCAATCTTTTCAAATAATTGTTTTACTTCTAATTCCTCCTGAAACCGTTTTTTATTCTGAGGTTTTTTAAAGTATTTAATCACATCTGGGTTTACTTCCTTAAATTCATCAATCTGTTTTTGAATTTCAGTTTTTAGCTCTTCCTCAGAAACTTCAATTTTTTCAGCATTCATTAATTTTTCTTGAATTAAATACCACTTTATTTGATCTTCACCTCTTTTTTGATAAATTTTCCTTAAAGTTGCTTCATCCATTGTCTTCGCTTCTGGTGATTTAGTCTTTAATTCAGTAATCATATTATCAATATAATTATCAACCATAGAAGTTGGTGGTTCTAATTTCGTATTTTCAACAAACCAATTAATTATTTCACCTTGCTTTGCAGAAATATAATCATCTTCTAATGATTTATCAATTTGCTTTTGAATATTTGCTTTTAATTCTTTTAGAGAGCTAACACTATCATCCGCAATTTTTGCAAATTCATCATCTAAATCAGGCTTAATTAACTCTTGAACTTTCCGAGCATGAATATCATAAGTTACTTTTGAATCATCATCCATTGTGACGACTACTTTTCTATTTTCATCCGCCTTAATTCCTAATAAGGATTTTTCAGCATCACCCTGAATATACCCTTCGCCAAGTCTTAAAAATCGTCCATCTTGTTTTTTTCCAATAACAGGCAATCCAGCAGCATCAATTTCTTGTAAATCACATTCAACATAATTTCCTGTTTTTGCACCTTGATCCAGTGTTTTTAATGTTGACTGGCGACTTTGAAATTCCTCTAAGGACTTATCCATATCTGTTTTTGTTGGGGTAAGTTTGATTAAATTAATTTTAATTTTATCATACTTAGGGAGGTCATATTGTGGAATTACTTCAAATGTCGATTTAAATTTTAATTCTGAACCTTCACTAAAATCTAAATCACTAATTTCAGGTTTACTAATAGGGTGAAGATGCTGTTCTGAAATTGCTTTTTGGTAATATATGTTTAAATTTTTATCAATAAAATCAACTTCAAATGACTTTCCATAATTTGATTTTACTAATGCGACAGGGACTTTTCCTTTTCTATATCCCGACATTGATATTTTTTTTCGGAATTGATTAAATTCTGATTGATAATCATCTTCAAGGTCTTTCCAAGCGATATTTATTTCAACTTCTTTTGTAAAACTATTAATATCTTTAATTTGTATGTTCATTAAATGCTTATTTTCTCCTAATTTTCAAGCGGGTAAATTTAATAGTTGTTTGTATCTCTGAACAAGAAATCCATATTTATAATTCATTTAGTTTAAACGAAATAAAAATTTAATGTTAATTGAAAATTATTCTATAAAAATTAATTGAAAACTCACCGTAATTTTTGTACTATAATTTTGATTATAATATAGAGGAATTATGAGTCAATTTGTAGTGACTATGAGATGGTATGTTGAAAGTGATGAGCAACTCGAGGAAGAGTTAGAAAGTTTAAGCCTTGAAGATAAAAATGAAAAAATTCTTGATATTCTTCGTCACCGTGATAATGGAACAGAGTGTTGTGGTAGTTGTCCAATAAATTCAAATGAATCCGCCGTTATATTAGATTGGAAAGAATTTTATGGTAAAAAACCAATTTATATGTCAATAGATAAAATCAAAAAATCAAAAAAATAATTTTTGCACCCGTGGCTCAACTGGATAGAGCTCTGGATTTCGGCTCCAGCGGTTACAGGTTCGAATCCTGTCGGGTGTACCACTCTAAATAATCGAAAGGTTATTTTCCAAGCCCTACAAGCGATTGTGGGGTTTATTTTTAATATACTTAGTATTTATAAATTAATAAAAACAAACTTTAAAACTTTATACTTTTTAATTCATTCTAAAAAAAACCTCTATAATTAATTTCACTGATAAACAATTTTAAAAAATTTATTCCCATTTCCACAGTTTCAGAATAAAGCAATAGATTTTTGCACCAATTAATAAATAATTCCAAAATATAAACTAATTACTTTTATTAATTAAATTTATTATCTTAAATTACTTCTGGTCAGACCACTAACCAGAAGATGAATTGGAACAATTTAATGTATAACAAAAGTCAATTTCAATTAAATAAACCATCAATTTTTGCTGAAAAAGTAATTGTTGAAAATATCTTAAATGGGAAATTCCCAGCAGGAAGTGAATTACCCAATCAAAGAAAACTTGCAATTATATTGAATGTTGCACGACCATCTTTACGCGAAGCATTAATGCGGTTAGAAAGAGATGGTTGGATTTCAATAAACCATGGAAAACCAACACGAGTTTTAGATATTTGGAAAGAAGGTGGATTGAATATTTTAAGAGCATTAATTGAACAAGGACAAAATATTTCAACGAATCAAATCACTGAATTACTAGAAGTTAGATTAGTCATTGCACCTGTTTATGCTATTTCAGCAATTAATAAACATCCTCATAATGTTTTAGAACTTCTAAAAAAAGGTCTAAATTTGGATGATTTAGCTGGAAAATATGCAAAATATGATTGGGAAATGCACTATCAATTAACCCTTCTTTCAGATAATTTTGTTTACCCATTATTATTAAATAGTTTTGCACAGTTTTATTCAGAAATGGCAAAACTATATTACAGTAATACAAAAAGTAGATTAGCTTCAAAACAATTTCATTTAGAACTATTTAATGCAGTAAAAAATGAACAATTTAATCTTGCGGAAACTATTTTTTCTAACGCAATGTCAAACAGTATTTATGCTTGGAGGAATATGAATATTGAAACCAATAAAGGTGAAATATCATGAAACGATGGAACGGTTGGGGTGATATTAATAAACATAAACCACTCTCCAATATGGCCTATAATTATTTAACTAACCTTTTAGGTAAATTTGATATAACTCCAGATATTGAACAAAAAATATTACTAAAATCAATTCCAAATTCAAAAATATCAAATTCATTTTTAAATACAAACCCATTGGATAGGTTACTTCATGCACGAGGGCAAAGTTTTCCAGATTGGATTTCATTCAAACATGGCCGAATTGATTCTTTTCCTGAAGCAGTTGCATACCCTGAGACACAAGAAGATATTAAAAAAATTATTCATTTTGCAAAATATCAAGAACTGTCTCTAATTCCTTATGGTGGTGGAACTTCTGTAGCTGGGCACATAAATCCAAACCCAGATTCAAGAGTTATTACATTAAATATGCAAAAAATGAATTCTGTATTAAATATTAATATTACAAATAGACTTGCGGATATTCAAGCTGGCGCAAATGGATTACAAATTGAGCACCAGTTAAATTCACAAGGTTACACGCTTGGGCATTTCCCTCAATCATTTGAATACTCTACTCTTGGAGGTTGGATTGCTACTCGTTCAAGTGGGCATCAATCATATTATTATGGTCGGATTGAAGATTTATTTTATAATGGGATTATTGAAAATTTAAATGGATCTATTCCAATAAAAGGATTTCCGGCAAGTGCTGCTGGTCCTGATATTAGACAGTTCATTTTAGGTTCTGAAGGTCGGTTAGGAATAATCACAAAAGCCAATATGCGAATTAGAAAATTACCTGAAAAAGAAGTATTTTATGGAGTTCTTTTTAAAAATTGGAAGCTCGGGGAAAATGCCGTTCGAACAGCTGTGCAACAAGATTTGCAGGTTTCAATGATGAGATTAAGTGACTCTACTGAAACATTGGTCAATTTCAAACTATCTGGAGAAAATAAATTTGTAAATATTGCTGAAAAATACCTACCTAAATTGGGATTTAGTTCAAACCGTTGTATGTTAATCTTTGGAGTAACTGGAAAGAAAAAAAAAGTAAATCAAACAATTAAAGAAGCTCGTTCAATTTTTAACACATTCAAAAGTAGTCCATTAATCAAATATATCGGGAAATCATGGAATAAAAATCGATTTTTGATTCCCTATATTCGAAATTCTTTGTGGGACGCTGGCTTTGGTCTCGATACGATAGAGACTTCAATACAATGGGATAAAGTAAATTTCATGTCAGAAGAATTAAAAAAAACAATATCAGTTACCTTTGAAGGTTTAGGAGAAAGAGTATTAGTATTTTCACATTTATCGCATATTTATAAAGAGGGGGCAAGTATTTATGTAACTTATATATTTAGAAGAAAATCAAACCCAGATGAATTATTAATAATATGGGAAACAGTAAAAAAGGCAGTAAGTAAAAAAATTGTAGAGGTAGGTGGAACCATATCTCACCAGCATGGTATTGGTGTAGATCATAAACCTTTTGTTCACTTCGAAAAAGGTAAATTAGGATTAGATGCTATAAGTTCAGTGATAAATACCTTTGATCCTAATGGCATGTTTAATCCAGGAAAATTAATTGACTAATGCAAAAATGGGATAAAAATTGGCGGGAAAATACTTGGAAATCTCTTTCACCAAAATGGGATATTATCATTATTGGCGGTGGAATTACCGGTGCAGGTATATTCACAGAAAGTGTTCAATTAGGACTAAAATGTTTACTTATTGAAGAAAATGATTTTGCATCTGGAGCATCAGGGGCTTCATCCAAATTAGTTCATGGTGGATTACGATACTTGAAAAATGGGCAAATCTTTACTACATTTAAATCTATAAGACAACGTGACCAACTATTAAAACAACGTAAAGGATTAGTAAAAAAGCTAGAATTTCTCCATCTTCACCTAAAAACAGATAAATTACCTGGGTGGTTAATTGAAATTGGATTAAGTATGTATGATATCATCGGAGGGACATGGCTTCATAAACATTATGACAAATATAATATAGCAGAATTATGTTCATTTTTAAATACATCAAATCTAATTGACGGATTTGGTTTTTATGATGCTTTGACAGATGATGCCCGGTTAGTATTCAGATTAATTAGAGAAGGTGTGTCTAAAGGAGGAACTGCATTAAATTATACTCGTGCAGAATTCTTGTCGGCACGAAAAAATAGTACTATTTGTAAAATTAATATTTCGAATAATAACAGAGAATATATTGAACTACAAGCAAAATATATAATAAATGCAACTGGTGCAAAAACAGATACTATACGAAAATTATTAAATAAAAATAAATTACAGCTCATAAGACCACTTAGAGGGAGCCATTTAGTGATTCCTAAAAATAAACTTCCAGTAAATAGAGCAATTTCTTTTTCCCATCCAGAAAACCAACGCCCCATATTTGCAATTCCATGGAAAGGAGTTACTCTTTTTGGTACTACTGATGTAGATCACCTCGATGCAAAAAACTCTCCACCAGCAATTAATCAATCCGAGTTAAATTATTTATTAAATGGATTAAACCATGCATTTAATCATAGAACCTTTGAAAAAAACGATGTATTGTCAACATACTCAGGATTACGCCCAACTATTAATACTGGAAAAAGAAACCCATCCAAAGAATCTCGAGATTTTATTATTAAAAATGAAAATGGTCTAATTACTGTCTGTGGAGGGAAATTAACAACCTATAAAATAATGGCCAAAAGTGTATTTAAACATATCAATCTACCAAAAACATTATTTAAGCAACAAAAAATAGAAATTAAGAAGAAAAAATTATATAATATTTTATCGACTGACCATGAAAGATTATATGGAAGATTTGAAGAAGATATTGATTCATTATTAACAAATTTTGAGGATAAAGATTTCAAACCAATTAATGGGACGCCATATTCATTGGCGGAATTACAATGGTCGGCCCAAAATGAAGCAGTTGAACATTTAGATGATTTATTATTGCGTCGAACGAGAATAGGACTACTATTACCTAATGGTGGTAAAGAAATATTTAACAGAATTAAACCCAATTTATGTTCTGCATTAAATTGGAATGATATCAAATGGCATTCTGAGACTCAAAGATACTACAAAATTTATAAAAATCAATATAGTTTACCTGTAGAAAATTGAAAATTCAAAATAAATTTTTATCGACAATTTCAGAACGCATCAAACCATTAAATATTGCGCATAGAGGCGGCATGGGATTATATCCTGAGAATACAATGTTTGCATTTAAATCTGTAATTCATGTACATAATGTTGATGCTTTGGAAATAGATTTACAACTTACGAAGGATAATATTCCAATAATTATACATGATTCGACTATTGATAGAACAACTAATGGAAAAGGTAAAGTAAGAGATTTGACTTTTGATGAGCTACAATCTTTTGATGCGGGATACAATTTTACAGTTGATAATGGAAAAACATTCCCATTTAGAGGCATGAATATCACGATTCCTAGTTTAGAAGAATTTCTTTATCAATTTTCAAACATATTAATCAATATTGAAATAAAGTACAATTCATTATTATTAATTATAAAAACAAAAAAATTGTTGAAAAAATTTAGAGCATATCAAAATGTAATAATTGGTTCTGGGTTGATTGGAGTATCTCGAAAAATGCAACCATATTTTTTAAAATGTGGTTTATTTTTCTCGCGATTTGATATTTACCTTTTTGCTTTAAGAAATATAATTGGAGTTCCTACTAAATATTTCGAAAAATTTGATGTTTTAGAGATACCAATGTTCTCAAATAATTTTCATGTCCTAAACTATTTTAATAAACTCATTAAGAAATCAAGTTTACCAGTTTTTGTTTGGGGAGTTGATAATTTTGAAACAATTCAAGATGCTGTTAACAAAAAAGTTAATGGATTAATTACTGATAGACCAGATTTAGTAAATTTGATATTATATAATAAATAATATTACTATCAATCTATAAAATAATTAAATTGAATAAATATCATTTATTAAAACTATTAAATTAAACCCTTAGCAATTAAGTGAATATTATATTTTGAAAAATATATTTTGCCATTTTTCACATAAAATTATTATAATTACATCACATTTTATTAAAAATAATAAACAGAAAATCAAATGAAATTATTATCAATCATAAGTATATTATTATTAAGCATATTTTTTCAGAACTGTGCGAGTACAGTATCTCATAAAAAATTAAAATCTCATGTTGAATATTTAGCATCAGATAAATTAAAAGGACGGTTCCCTGGTACAGAAGGTGGTAAAGAATCTGCAGAATATATAAAATCAGAATTTGAAAAAAATGGATTAACATTACTTGGAGATAATGGCTTTCAATATTTTGATGTTATTACAGGTGTAAATTTAGGTGAAAGTAACTCATTTTTATTGGGAAGCAATTCTTATAAGGTCGGAAAAGATTTTACTCCATTATCTTTTAGTAAAAGTATGACTCATTCAGGTTCTATTTTTGTTGCTGGATATGGATTTTCAATAAAAAATGATAGCTTAGAATGG
>JACKQG010007636.1_pt1 | contig 10792 bp, 12 predicted proteins | sample 8237621 | NCBI WGS metagenome assembly JACKQG01 (sample SAMN15677084, study PRJNA649215) | marine metagenome | biome: marine; feature: Black Sea; material: saline water; isolation source: suspended particulate matter (SPM) from the Black Sea western gyre | collected 2013-06-09/2013-06-10 | depth... | reverse complement strand
AATCCTCGGCACGGTCTCCCGCTATCTGCTAATAGCCAAAAGATCATCATGAGCCAGTGCCCGCTCCTCGGCAACTATAATGACACTTGGATGCCGAAGCCGGGTTTTAAGAATTGAGAAAAACATCGACCGTTCGGGATCGCAACGCAGGGCTGCCCTGGGTCCTATCCAAAATACGATTATCCTTGACTTTTTGATAATTTCCTACAATTATTATAGTCCCTCCTTTAGAAAATAAGCGTTAATGCCGATAGGAGATATAAAACCCTAAAAAGGTAAATTATTATGAGCCCTACAGCACAGCCTTTAAGCAAGGGTGCCCAAATCATTGCACAACTCAATGAGCTGATACAAAGAAAAGATGCAGATGATTTTACACTTAAAAGATTAAAAGCGGAGGCTGAAAAAATAAAAGAAAATAACCTTGTAGATGCTTTTTCAATACTCGGAATGATTGCATGTATTGAACAAGACATAGAAAATTTGCATTCATATCATAAAAGCGCAATAACATATTCAAATGAAAGTGCTAGAGAATTGTCTCATTATGTAGTTTCTTTGATCAATAGCAAATTGTATGAGGATGCATACAAATATTCCCTGAAAGTATTCAAAAAGGCTCCAACAGATGAAAAAAACTTGGATATACTTATAAAAGCTATAAGCGAATTAAATTTAGAGGAAGAATTTGGAAAATATACTTCTATATGGTTTGACTTAAAAAAAGAGCCACATAGATTAACCATATATCCAAAAGCTTTAGTTAGAAGCATTGAAATAGCTACAGATCAAATGCTCGCCGGTGAAGATAATTTGTCCTATGAAGAGGTGTTTGGAGGATAATCTTTTGTGACTGAAGCGCGTTTTACACCTGAATTTGCTGCGGCATTAAAAAAATATTCTAATGTCAAAAAAAGCGCTCAAAATAAAATAGACAACCTTCTTCAAAATCCATCAGGTTTTGGTGAACCCCTAAAATATGGCTTGGAGGGATTTAACAGCTGCTCAGTTAAGAAGGGTTTTATTTTTGTTTATGTATACTGCAAAGAATGCAGGGCAAGGGGTCATGATAAAACAAATTCTTGCAAAAATTGCGAAGAAACCCCTGATGAAGTTGTAAAGTTTATAACAATAGGCCCTCACGATAAAGCCTATGAATCAGCTCCAAAGATAGCCCTACCATAATTACAATAAAAAGATTAAAAACCTGGCTTATAGAAAGAAGGCCGGGTTTTTTTATTCTGGAATTGTTGGGTATTGATTGTTAACCAATAAAAATGGGGTTTATGAATAATCATAAACCCCTGATATTATTGTGGCGGGAGTGACGAGACTTGAACTCGCGGCCTTCCCGTCATGAATGACGGGACGCTCTAACCAGGTTTTCTATGTAATCACTGCTTTTGCGGTTCTTGATAGCATTCTCACGCTTAACAGCATCGCCTCTTTTTGAATATTCCTCCTGATATACAACCTCCCAAGGACCTCTGTTCTTCGTATACTTCGACCTGCTTGGTTATGTCGGATCAGCCTCTCTTCAATATCTTGGGTGGCGCCCACATAATAGCTGCCGTCCCTGGCGCTTCTAATGATATATACAAAATAGCTCATAATAAAAAAGCCCGTACAATTGTAACGGGCTTTAAGTTCATGGCGGGAGTGACGAGACTTGAACTCGCGGCCTCCGGCTTGACAGGCCGGCGCTCTAACCAATCTGAGCTACACCCCCGAATTGTATCGTAAAAAGCGGCCTTTGTTATGCAGGCCTCTTTTGATTTTTGTAATGGTGGGCGGAACAGGGCTTGAACCTGTGACCCTCGGCTTGTAAGGCCGATGCTCTCCCAACTGAGCTACCCGCCCGCATCAAAATTTACCCTTTAAAGAGCTGTACAGCTAACAATATAACAATATTAAGTCAAGATAAAATCGCTTCGCGATTTTATACAACGTCCGTCTTCGGCGAACTTAAAAAAAGGAAATTAAATTAAGGCGGTCGGCTGCTCCCCATCCACATCTTTGGCCATGATCTCAAAGGGTATATCGCTTTCTTGAAACAGCGTATCGCCTTCATTGAGAATCAAGGCCTGGGGCAGAACCTCGTCCATATGTTCGGCAAAAACGATCTCCACCTGCTTGGAGACAGTAGCAGGTATGTCTTTTAAATCCTTTTGGTTTTCTTTGGGTATCACAACTTTCTTGATCCCACCCCGATGGGCGGCCAGAATTTTCTCCTTTAATCCTCCCACCGGCAGTATGCGGCCCCGCAGGGTGAGCTCTCCGGTCATGGCAATATCGCGGTAAACCGGCCGGCCGGTGAGAGTCGATACAAGCGATGTACACATTGCAATCCCGGCCGAAGGACCGTCTTTGGGGATGGCGCCTTCAGGGATATGGATGTGAATATCTTTCTTTTTGTAAAACTCTGCGTCGATCGCAAGCTGACCGGTGCGGGAACGAACGTAACTTACGGCGGCCTGGGCCGATTCTTTCATTACATCTCCAAGTTTGCCGGTCATTATCAGGTCACCCTTGCCGGGCATTATCAAAGTTTCAACCCACAGCAACTCTCCGCCCACCTGAGTCCAGGCCAGTCCGGTAACAATACCGACTTGATCCTTCTCCTCTATCTGTCCATGCCTGAAACGCGGCGGACCTAAGTGTTTTTGAACTGATTGGGCCGTTATTTTGAAAGTTTTCACGCCCTTTTTCTTGGCAGCCTTGCGGGCAATTTTACGGCAAATCGAGGCAATCTCACGTTCAAGATTCCTTACCCCTGATTCGCGTGTATACCGCCGCACGATCTGCAGGACCGCATTCTTGGAAAATTGCAGGTCGTAATCACCCAGCCCGTTCATTTGGATCTGTTTGGATATCAGAAAATCCCTGGCAATCTGATATTTCTCATATTCTGCATACCCGGGCAGGCGTATAATCTCCATACGGTCCTGCAAGGGCAGCGGTATCTCCGGCAGAGTATTGGCGGTCGTGATAAAGAGAATGTCTGAAAGATCGTAATCAATATCAAGGTAGTGGTCGTTGAAACTGAAGTTCTGCTCGGGATCCAGCACCTCCAGCAGGGCCGCCGAAGGATCACCCCGAAAGTCCATACTCATTTTATCGACTTCATCAAGACAAAAAACCGGGTTGTTGGCTCCGACCTTTTTCAGAGACTGGATGATCTTGCCTGGCAGCGCACCGATATACGTGCGCCGGTGGCCCCTAATTTCAGCTTCATCCCGGACGCCCCCAAGGGATAGGCGTACAAACTTTCTGCCCGTAGCCCTGGAAACCGATTTTGCCAGTGATGTCTTGCCGACACCGGGCGGGCCGACAAAACACAGGATCGGCCCCCGGATCTTTTTTACTAAGGATTGGACCGCAAGGTATTCCAAGATGCGCTCTTTGGGTTTTTCCAAACCATAATGATCTTCATCTAATATTTTCTCGGCTTCATCAATGTCTGTACGAACCTTGCTTCTGTCGAACCAGGGCAGGCTGATCATCCAATCTATATAAGTGCGCACTACGGTAGCTTCGGCCGACATGGGCGTCATCATTTTTAGCTTTTTAAACTCATGCCTGGCTTTAGCAGCGGCCTCCTTGGACATGCGTTTGCGCTTGATGCGTTTTTCAAGATCCTTGAGTTCGTTGCCGGGATCGTCTTCCGTTCCGATCTCCTTTTTGATGGCCCGCATCTGCTCGCTCAGATAATAATTTTTCTGAGTCTTTTCCATCTGTTCTTTGACACGACCCTTTATGCGCTTATCCATCTGAAAAATGTCGATCTCCATCCTTATCAAACGCAGCAATAGAGAAAGTCGATCGTCCAGGGCAGTCGTCTCCAGCAGGCGCTGTTTATCCTCGATCTTGAAGGAAAAATGGGCGGCCACGGTGTCGGCCAACTTGCCGGGCTCAGAGATGGTGGCAACACTGTTGACAAGATCTTTGGAAATGTTCCGGTTGATCTTGGCATACTCGGTGAAGCTGTCATTAATGGCCCGCGTATGTGCTACACTCTCTGCATCCGATAATGACGGTTCCGCAATCGTTTCGATTTCAACCTGAAAAAACTCTTTGTTTTTTACAAAACGAACAACTTTGGCTCTGGATTTTCCTTCGACCAGGGCTTTAACCGTGCCGTCCGGGAGCCGCAGCAACTGCAAAACGCTGGCAATGGTTCCGATGGCACTGATATCTCTTTTCGTAGGGCTATCAATGTTGGCCTTTGTCTGAGTGGCTAAGAACACTCTTTTGTCATTGTTCATGGCATCGGCAAGGGCGCTGACTGATTTTGAACGCCCCACAAAAAGCGGTGCAACCATGTGCGGAAAAACAACAATGTCTCTTAACGGTAATAGCGGCAGGACCTCTGGCGGGGCCTGGGCATCATCCTCTTTAAAAAATTTGGGGAAATTAATCATGGCTCTTTCTTTGATTTCTTTGCTTGTGAACGTTTCAAGCGCTATGCTTGATGATCTCGTAAAAAGTCAAAAAAAGACGTTTTACGAACGTTTTAAGTTTTAGGTGTTAAGTTTTAAGTGGATGAATTCGACCGTTTACGAATTCATCAGTGCTAAGCCTGCTTTTTGGTCTGCTCAAACAATAATATCGGATCTTCTTTTTTGAGCACTACATCTTCTCCAATAACGCACTCTTTGACATTGTCCAGGGAAGGAATTTCATACATGATATCGAGCATGCAGTTCTCCATAATGGCACGCAGCCCCCTGGCACCGGATTTGCGTTTCAACGCCTCATTAGCGATAGCTGAAAGTGCGCTGTCCGTAAATCTAAGATTGACCCCTTCCATCTCCATAATCTTTTTAAACTGTTTGACCAAAGCATTTTTCGGCTCTGATAAGATTCTGATCAGCGCATCCGCATTTAACAAGTCAAGGGTGGCCACCACCGGCAGACGGCCAAGAAATTCAGGGATCAGACCGAATTTTATCAGGTCTTCAGGCCGAACATCCTTTAAGATTTCACCGATTTTTCTCTCATCCGGCTTGACGATTTTAGCCCCAAACCCCATGACCTTGGAACCTAATCGTCGCTGGATAATCTGTTCGAGTCCGGTAAAGGTTCCGCCGCAGATAAAGAGGATGTTGGAGGTGTCAACCTTGACAAAATCCTGCTGGGGGTGCTTCCTGCCGCCCTTAGGCGGTACGCTGGCCGTGGTTCCTTCTATAATTTTTAAAAGTGCCTGCTGCACACCTTCCCCGGAAACATCACGGGTAATAGACGGGTTGTCGGATTTGCGGGCAATTTTGTCGATTTCGTCGATGTACACAATGCCGCGCTTGGCTTTTTCCACATCATAATCAGCATTCTGAAGCAGTGAAAGGACAATGTTTTCTACATCCTCCCCTACATAGCCGGCTTCGGTCAAACTCGTGGCATCAGCAATGGTAAAGGGTACATTTAAAAATCGGGCCAGGGTCTGGGCCAGCAGCGTTTTGCCACAGCCGGTAGGCCCTATCAGGAGTATGTTGCTTTTCTGGATTTCCACATCTCCTGTTTTAACCGTAGTTTCAAGACGCTTGTAGTGGTTATACACTGCCACAGCGAGTACTTTTTTGGCCGGATCCTGCTCAATCACATATTCGTCCAGCATCTGTTTGATTTCTTTGGGAATAAGCATCTGATCCAGATCGTCGGTCTCTTTCTCTTTTTCCTCTTCGATGATTTCACTGCACAGCTGGATGCATTCATCGCAGATATAAACCGCAGGTCCGGCTATCAGTTTCTGCACTTCTTTCTGGTTTTTACCGCAGAATGAGCAGAAGAGGTTGTCGTTGGCGTCCCCTTTTTTTGTCATTTTAGCTCTCCGCCTTTTCTAATTTGTCAAAGTCATCGCGGTTGACGATGACATGATCGATTATTCCGTATGCTTTGGCATCTGCAGCGGTCATAAAGTAATCACGATCAGTATCATTCTGTATTTGCTCTATATCCTTGCCTGTATGATGCACCAGGATGTTGTTGAGGGTGTCTTTCATGCGCAGAATTTCATGGGCCTGAATGGCAATATCCGAGGCTTGGCCGCTAAAACCGCCCATGGGTTGATGGATCAGGATCCTTGCATTGGGCAGGCTATAGCGCTTGCCTTTGGTGCCGGCAGTCAGCAGGAGTGCCCCCATGCTGGCAGCCTGGCCGATGCATACGGTAGCAATGTCCGGCTTAATGTATTGCATGGTATCGTACACCGCCAATCCGGCCGTAACCACACCACCGGGTGAGTTAATGTAAAAATTAATTTCCTTTTCCGGGTCTTCGGATTCAAGAAATAAAAGCTGCGCTATGATTAGGTTCGCAATCTCATCATTCATGGCTGAACCCAAAAACACTATCCTGTCCTTAAGGAGCCGTGAATATATATCATAGGCACGCTCACCCCGGCTGCTCTGCTCGATAACCATTGGTATTAACGGCACGAATTATCTCCTTGTCTCAATTATTTAAAATCAAATTAATGTCCGGATTATTGCAGATCCTCTTGTTTTTGATCAGATTGCTCTCGTTCCGGTACCACGTTCTCGATAGTGCTCTTTTCAATTATAAGCTTAATTGCATCTTTTTCAAGGAGGGTATGCTTGAATATTTCAAGCTTATCACTATTCTGTTGATAATAGCTACGGATTTGTTCGGCCGGCTGATTAACATTGGCGGCTATCTCCTCAAAACCTTTTTCCAGTTCTTCATCCGCAAGGGTCAGCTTTTCCTGTTCGACGATTTGGCTCAAGATCAGGTGGCGTCTTACCTGCTTTTCAGCGGTGCCTCGATACTGTTCGGCAAGCTTTTCCTTGGAAAGTCCCGCCTCTTCCATGGACTTATTATAATAGGCAAAAGACCTCTCAGCCTCTTCAATGATTCCTTCCAGTTCATATTCGACCATTGATTCGGGCAGTTCAAACTCTGTTTTGGCAATCAAAGCTTCAAAAATCTGTTCATTCAGCTCATGCTCAGCCCGTTTATCATAGCCTTGCATCAGGTTGGCAGTGATGGCCTTTTTAACTTCATCCAGGTTGTCATACTGGCCCAGTTGCTTTCCAAATTCATCATCGATTTCCGGCAGCTTTTCTTCCCGAATTTCGTTGACGGTCGTTTGAAAAGTTATTTCGTGGTTGGCCAGCTTGTCATTAAAGTAGTCTTCGGGAAACTTAACCTGTATTTCACGGCTTGCGCCCGGCTGCATGCCTATTATCTGTTCGTCGAACTCCTTTAAAATACTCCCGGCACCGACTTTCATGGTGAAATTTTTGGTCTTTTGGGTTTCGACAAAGGGCTGTCCGTCTTTAAAGCCTTCATAATCGATGCTGACAAAATCGTTTTCCCGAACCGGTCGCTTGTCGGTAATAGGTTCCCGTTTGGCCAGGTTTTTTTGAAGCAATTTAAGTTGTGTATCTACCTCTTCATCGCTGACCTGATACAGGTTCTTTTGCAACTTTAAGCCCTTGAAATCCAGCTCCCCAATCTCCGGTTTTACATCAATAGTAGCCTCATATTTATATGGACCTTTTTCGTCAAGGCTGGGCGGATCCAGCTGTGGTTGCCCCACAATTGACAGCTCGGTCTCCTGTAGTGCCGCTATAAATGAATCCTGGAGCAACTTGGAAGCAACATCATTATGAACATCTTGCTTGTAATATCTCTCCAAAACCGATCGGGGCGCCTTTCCAGGACGAAATCCTTTGATTTTTGCTTTCTTCTTGAGGGTTTTGTAAGCATTGTCAAGTTCCCGGACAACATCTTTTTCAGGAACTTCAATACTAAGTATCTTTTTAACAGTGCTCACATCTTTAACCGTAACTTGCATAACACTCCTTTCTAATAAATTTTAATTTAAGTGCGAGAGGGGAGACTCGAACTCCCACTCTGTCCCCAGAGCTGGATCCTAAGTCCAGTGCGTCTACCAGTTCCGCCACTCTCGCATATCGGTATCCGGAGACCTTTACAAAACGCCCCCTTTAGAAACCTTCAAAACTGCCTCTTGAACAATATATTCAAATATATTAAAGATCAATAGAAAGCTATATCAAAAATATGATCAAACCCTCTGGGTGTCAAGAAAATAGAGCAAAGCATCTATCATGTCACGATACTGCAAACAATATGCCACTGCCTTGCGTCTGATTGCTTTATGTTGCGCAATCTTACTGCCGGTCATTTTGGTTGCCGAAGGAAATGCCCAAAAACCGTACTTTGTTAATTATCAGAAGGTTATTGTTATAGATCCCGGGCACGGAGGGCATGAGAAGGGGGCCAAGGGGCCGGAAAGAACATTAGAAAAAACCGTAACATTCAATCTTGCCCGCATAATCGCTGTTGAACTTTCCAACACTTATAAGGTGATTTTGACACGCACCGATGACTATTGGCTTGATCTTCCGAACCGCACGGCAACGGCCAACCACGAGTCCGCCGACCTGTTCATAAGTATCCATACCGGCGGCAGCTTTCATCATCAGGCCCGCGGTATGACGCTTTATTATTTCAAAGAGCCTTTAGGCCCTGCCCTGACACAAACAACCGAACTGCTAAAACCGCTAAACTCCGGCACCCAGATACCCTGGGAGAAAATTCAAAACCGGCATAAAACCACCAGCAGCGCCCTGGCCAAGCTGCTTCGCAAGCGCATTAATGAACAGGTAATATTTGTCAAAAGCAACGTTCAAGGGGCACCGCTGATGGTTCTTGAGGGAGCTGATATGCCGGCGGTTGTCCTTGAAATCGGATATATCAGCAACCCGGCTGAAGAAAAATCATTGCGTGATATCAATGTCTTGTCCAAAATTGCCAAAGGAATACACAACGCTGTTGACGAGTTCTTCCAAACAGTCCGTTAACCAGGGCTTTTCACAAACCATAGCAGCACATAAACTGCGTTATTAAGTCCTCGAAGTAAAAGACTACGTCTTCGGACTGAAATGCCTTGTTCCTGCACTACTCTGATTTATGAGAAATTCTGGTTAACCCATATTTTATATTAAATTAGCCACAGACCCACGCGGACAATCGCAGACATCTCCCTTTCTTTTTAATCTTGCAGGTTAGAAAAAAGCGTGTTAGGAATTATTAGTATCGGGGCGTGGCGCAGCCTGGAAGCGCGCCTGCTTTGGGAGCAGGAAGTCGGAGGTTCAAATCCTCTCGCCCCGACCAACTTTTTCAAACGATAAAAGGGGGTTGCTGTTGCAACCCCTTTGTTTGTTTGGGCGCGCAGATGCTTAGAGTGGTCCAGAAAATAGGGTTAGGGTGACAAATTTATTGCATCGTTCGTTAGATATCCAGCAAGTGATTGATGGACACGTGGCCATTCATGCGGCCGTGTCAGTACAATCCTATCTAAGCTGAAACACACCCAGCATGCATGCCTCCTAAAAATAATAATACCTGAGAGCCAACTAAAGGTACAATGGTCAAAAGACCTATCCAGGTTTTATTGCCAACAGACCATATAACATATAGAGAAAAGGCCCCCCAATTCCATCCCTTTATTTCAGGGGGGACTGTACTTGCTTTACCTTGACCTGATTTTTCGGGACAGCATCAAAATCTTTCTGCACCGACTTTTTGAAAAAAAGCTTATATGAGGCCATCTTTTTTTAACCTCTTGACCATTTCATCATAGCTGATAAGAGGTTCATCAGCCCTTTCATCAAAAGCTGCAAGGTCCTCGGCATCCTCGGCAAGGGCTTCTCTCACGGCTGCATTTACGAGATCAGAGATTGAGCGAGAGGTTTCGACGGCCTTTAATTTAAGAGCCTTATGCAGGACAGGGTCTAAATAGACCGTGGCGCGTTTTGCGGATGTTGCCATAATGTCACCTCCTATTATTTTTAACATTATAGCGTTTTGACGTTAAAACGTCAATAATTCATTTTTCAAAGCGAGCGGCCCGGCGTCCGGCTAGAGGTTATACATTTTCTACAAATATTACTTTTACAAATTCTGAAAGAATCTTAGCCCTATGCTTATGTTCTTTCCCATCAGGAATAAATACGCCATCTCCAGTTTGATAGAGTATCTTTTCATTTTGGTATTCAATTTCGAACTTACCATCAAGAATGTACCCATAATGTCCTTTTTCACACCAATGAAGAGGCATTTCTTTTGAATATACAACAAGACGTAATTGCTTGTCGCCGTGCTTATAAATTTTGCATTTAACACCTTCAAGTGGTTCTTCCCAAATTAAGTCATTAAAATTCACTTTATAGTGAAGCATAAACAATCCTCAATTATTTGAATGGATAACGCTGAATTGAGCTGCGGCGGGTAGAAGCTAAAGTATACCCAAGAAGAGAATAAGCTCTAAACATGCAAAGCAAGCCAGGGCGCCACGGCTTTTAGCCGTCAGACTCAAATGACTTGTTCGGCCTTGGTTTATCAACAAGACGCCCTGTAACGTATCGATGAAGAATGCTTGAAATGAGAGTTTGGTATGGCATACCGTCTTCAATAGCATTGGCTTGGAGCTCCTCCAAAACCTTAGAGGATATTCTAATATTTACACGTTTATCTTTTTTCAGCGTTTTTCGGGCATACTCTTGGTGTTTTTTAATTTCAGCTTTAAGGTTTGGAACTGACTTCCATTCTCCCCGTTCAAAAGAATCGAGTATTTCTTGTTCGTCTTTATTTAGTTTTATCGTGCTCATTATTTTCCTCCGAGATAATCCCGAGTTGCTTTACGGCTCGGGATTATCGTTTTAAAAAACTTTCCGTTTTCATCTTCAACAAAAGGTGTCCGGTATTGGCATCCAACACTCCTGCAGTTGCCTTTAAAAATTTTGGC
>JACKQG010007635.1_pt1 | contig 10794 bp, 12 predicted proteins | sample 8237621 | NCBI WGS metagenome assembly JACKQG01 (sample SAMN15677084, study PRJNA649215) | marine metagenome | biome: marine; feature: Black Sea; material: saline water; isolation source: suspended particulate matter (SPM) from the Black Sea western gyre | collected 2013-06-09/2013-06-10 | depth... | reverse complement strand
GCTATTTTTTTTTATGGAGGTGCGTAGTAACGGTTACGATAGATTTACCAAGCATATCGGATTCGACGTGTACTCTATCCCCTTCTACAAGCCTTCCTAATGTCGTCTGTGCAAGGGTAAATGGTAACAGTGCTACTTCAAAGTGTGCATCTGAAACAGAGGAAATCGTTAGCGAAACCCCATCGATCGCTACTGATCCTTTGTTAACAATAGTATCCCTATCGATGACGTCCATACTCATTCGTAATCGAACCCCGTCGCTGCCCTCGGGAGCAACGGTAAGGACTTTTTCACACGCATCTACATGGCCAAGCACAAAGTGTCCACCAACGAGATCATCGGCTCGCATGGATCGTTCAACATTGCATTCTGCATCTTTGTGTAACTCGCTCAAGTAAGTACAGGCCAGAGTTTCTGGGATAACATCAAAAGAAATGTTGTTTTTTCCGTTTTTACATACATTTTCTACTACGGACAGGCAACAGCCTGAAATGCAAATTGATTCGCCTATTTCAATTGGTTTAGACCATTCTGAACAGGATATTACTAGGCGAAGCCCAGAATCGGTTTCACAATTTGAGAGTAATCTCCCTCTTTTTTGGACAAGACCTGTAAACATATTGGTATACGATATCCATCTTGGGCTTGACTTGTGGAGGCGACTCTTCGATACTCCCTCTTTTCTAGTAAACTTCACCTACTAGATGGAGAATCCTTATGCTAAAACCGCACCAAATTAAGACTACACTCAGTATTGTAATAGCTACCCTAATCGCCGTAAGTTTGCCTACTTTTGCGCAAGCGACAAAAGAGGTCGCTGGCATCAATTTAGAGCAACTTGAAAACTCAGGGTACCGTATCGATTGGATCAACCAGCCAACGACTCGCGGGCTTCATTTACCGACACTGACAGAAACCGCATTCTTTACTGTAGATAATGCGGACTTCGTATCAAAATACGATATTGATTCGGGGAAGTGGCTTTGGTCAACTCCTGTTGGAAACCAGACCTACAAAATTAAGGGCATATCCGAGATGCCTAATTTGAAACGTACATATGTCTTGTCTGAGGGCGGCGTCTTCGTTATCGAATCGAGTACAGGTAATTATCCTTCGAACGTGGATACAAAAACCTCAAACAATTCTCAGTTTTTCCCTTTAGTTTCAATCGCTAATACAGGGGCAGTTTCTTTTAACGATTTAATGATCTACGGATCAACGAATGGGAACACTGTATGGTTCAATCCTGAAATTGGTTTTACAGCGAGTAACTACGAGGTAGGCTCTTCAGTTGACATAACTCCTACATTCGTACATGGCATAAGGTCAAAAGATGGACTATTAAGAAAGGCTATCGTGTCTGCTTCAACCAACGGAACAGTGGTCGCAATTGACGCTGTAGACGTTCGACAAATTTGGACAATTAAACTTCTTGATTCTGTAGAGGCGCCCGTAGCATTTGGAACGAATTCAAAAATTGTAGACAAAGAAGAACTTCCAAGAACTTCCGTATTCATCGCTGGCACAGACCATTATCTTCGAGCAGTCGATTTACATTCGGGTCGTCCGCGTTGGAAAGTGTTGACGGAGTCGCCTCTTGAAAATTCGCCGTTCGTTGTTGGTGATACAGTCTTCCAAAGAATACCTGCCATCGGGCTTGCTTCATACAAAGCATTTCCAAACAGTTTTAATGGGACGCAAAACTGGGTCGCAAGCGAAGTAACCGGGGTACCAATAACTACAACGAAGGCTGGCAAACTCGTATGTTGGGACGAAAATGTACGACAAATACAAATCGTAGATACTCGAAAAGGTGGCATAGTATCGACGTTACCTCTACCACAGGCAAAGAGTGTTATTGCAAACAGCCCTTCTCAAGGCTCTCTCTTTTTGTTGAACGACTCAGATATTATTTTACGACTTGACGCAAGGCGTTAAAAATGCCCACTTCCATTCCAATAACGCGCGCATTACTGTCCGTCAGCAACAAAGATGGAATCGTTCACTTCGCAAAACAACTTTCGCAATATGGAATTGAAATTATATCAACGGGTGGAACTTCTAAGGTAATCTCGGAAGCTGGCATCCCTGTAACAAGTGTGGACACACTAACTGGCTACCCTGAAATGCTCGATGGTCGTGTGAAAACACTTCACCCAGTCATTCATGGCGGGCTATTGGGCATACGAGACGAGCCCTCACATGTTGCGGCAATGGAAGAACATGCAATTGCGCCGATTGATTTAATCTGTATCGATTTATATCCGTTTGAAGAAACTGCAGAAAAGTATGGAGTGACGTCACAAGAAGTTATCGAACAGATTGATATTGGCGGACCAGCGATGATTCGCTCTGCTTCGAAAAATCATGCGTTTGTCACCGTACTTACAAACCCAGACCAATATGAAGAAGTGCTTACAGAATTAGAAAACAATGAGGGTTGCACTACCTTAAACCTAAGACGTCAGTTTGCCCGAGATGCTTTCGTCAAAACTGCTGATTACGACGCTGCGATAAGCAAATGGATGGATGAAGAACTCGAATCAACTCCAACTCGTTTACGCATCTCTGGAACTTTACAAGAATCTTTGAGATATGGCGAAAATCCTGATCAAAAAGCATCGGTGTATCGAGATGAAAAACATAGAGGCCAAAGCGTAGTTACTGGCAAAGTTGTTGCTGGAAAACCGTTGAGTTATAACAACCTCATGGATGCCGCAGCAGCATTAAAACTTGTACAAGATTTACAAACTGCTACGCAAGGGTTTGTTGCAACAATTATTAAACATGCAAATCCATGCGGTGCGGCCGTCGCAGATTCACTATCATCTGCAATCGACAAAGCATGGGAATGTGATCCCCTTGCTGCCTTTGGTGGCATTGTTGCCCTTAGTGCAGACATTGACGAACAAGTAGCTACAACTATTACAACGGGTGAAAAATTTGTTGAAGTCGTCGTAGCCCCTTCATTCTCTGATGCAGCGATAGCAGTCCTAAGCGGGCGCTGGAAAAATGTTCGCCTGATAGCTGTCGGCACGCAGCAAAGAGAAGAATCATGTCAACAGATTAAATCGATTGAAGGCGGTATTCTGATTCAAGATGGTTTCCAAGTTATAGCCGAGCCAGATTCGTGGCAACATGGGGCTGGCCCAAAACCCTCCCTTGCCCAACTACGAGACGCCACAATCGCTTGGATTGCTTGTGGGCACCTTACATCCAATGCAATTTCAATAGTTGAAAATGGAGTTTTGATTGGTGGCGGAATGGGGCAAGTTGACAGGGTTTCTGCAGCGCGACTTGCAATTCAGCGAGCTGGAGTTGCATTAGAGAAAGCAACCGCGCCTGTCGCTGGATCTGATGCTTTCTTCCCATTTGCAGATGGACCAGAACTTCTAATTGATTCAGGTATCACTTGCCTTGTGCAGCCAGGCGGAAGCGTACGCGATCAAGACACCATAGACTTGTGCAATGCGAAAAATGTTACACTTTTGCATACGGGCAAAAGGCTGTTTAGACATTGATTGTGATTGCCCGCTAAGCCCGCTTTAATCTTCTTCTAATTCGATTGTCCAATACGCATTGTTTAGAAAAGATTTCCACGATTGGTACTGGAGTGAACCGATTCGTAATCTTCTCGCTTCACACTTAGATGGCTTAAATGGTTTGTGAATCAACTGCATGTTTGCTTGCCGAGGCGTTCGCCCACCTTTTCTTGTATTACAGCGCATGCAAGCACAAACTAAATTTGCCCAGGAATTTCCACCACCCTGAACACGAGGTACCACGTGGTCAAGTGTCAACTCTGATGCAGTAAAACGATTGCCACAATATTGGCACATGTTTTTATCTCTTGAAAAAAGATTTCGCCGCGTCAATCGCACTTCATGTTTAATGAATTTATCGTACTTGAGAAGGCGAATTATTTTTGGGATTGCAATCTCAAAAGTTGGTAATCTAAGCCACGTATGTTTTTCTGCCTCAAATTCTTTTTGCAGTTTTGCGACATCCATCCAATCATGCAATGCATACGTAAGATAACTTCCATCTTCGATAGAAAGAATCTGTGCTGCTTCTCTGCAAAGTAGTGTGAATGCTTGGCGAGCAGGCACTACTCGTATCGCTGCATAACCTCGGTTAAGCACTAATACTTTTTCATCAATAGTTGAAATACTACTCATCGTAAAACACCGATGGTATTTGTAACATAAAGTTGTGAGAGGCGCTCTTTTAAGAAGCGTTGATAGTCATATCGACTGTGGTTGAATTCGGTGTGACAAGATTGAGACGTAGTGGTTTTCGGGATCCATCTCCTTCGAACGGAATATTGTCCTCGTCGATAATTCGTTGGATAGCCATAACACCCTCGATCAGCATTTCTGGCCTTGGTGGGCATCCCGGTACATAGACATCCACTGGAAGGAACTGATCTATCCCCTGCACAACTGCATAAGTGTTGAATAAGCCGCCCGTAGAAGCGCATGCACCCATTGAAATAACCCATTTGGGTTCTGTCATTTGCAGGTAAATACGTTGGAGGACAGGCATCATCTTCGTCGTGACTCTGCCTGCAACTATCAACAAATCTGCTTGCCTTGGACTGAACCGAAAGACTTCTGCGCCAAATCTCGCTAAATCGTACCTGCTTGAGGCAGTTGCCATTAATTCGATACCGCAGCAGGCAGTAGCAAATGGCATTGGCCAAACACTTGAACGCCGAGCCCAATTGATTACACGGCTTAACTGCGTAGTCATATACCCATCTACTGGAATAGCGTTTTCGAGTCCCATAGTTTGTACATAATACAACCAGTCGCACGAACTTGGGGAGCTGGCGCGACTGAGTTGCAGAGTTTGCTCTAGGCATAACGTTGTTAAATCAAGCAGCTGAACCGAAATTGGCCTGTGCTGATTCTATTTGGAAGAGACGGTCTAGTCGCATCATCTCAAAGAGTTCTGTCAAATGACTTGTTAACCCTACAATCGATGTGTTCGCGTTGCATTTTTCAGCAGTATTTCGTACATCGATGCACATACCCAGACCTAAACTTGAGATAAATTGAATGTCGCTGAAATCAAGGACTAAGTTGTCGACCTTGCTTCCATATTCCTTCAATTTGTTATTTATTGCAATGGAAACAACTGAAGCTTCGCGCTCTCCGATCCGAGGACCGACGATGCAAGCTGTCATTGTGCCATTTGCAAATGTAACATCAACGAATAGGGATCGTCGATGCGTTTTGCTGTTGTTTGTATTGAATCCGTTCATATGTGTGTATTCGGTCATAATTGTGCTCCACTTTTGCGTTCTCCAAGAAAAGCAACACAATTACCAATTCTTTCAAAGAAGTCGCAAAATAATCTCCTCTGAGACTTTTTAAAGCCCAAAAATCGCCTCTGAGACTTTTTAGAGCTCAAAAGCGGTATATTTGAAAATTTGCAAAAAAAAGTCTCAGAGGAGATTATTTGGGGGCAGATGAAACTTGTTGTACTATTGCCGAAATTTGCAATCCCAGCAATACAATCAGCCACATAAGGTAGAGCCAGAACATAAACACTGGCACTAAGCCCAATGAACCGTACATATGTTGTAGGGAGAGAGCATGATTAAAATAAAGACCAAGTGATTCTTTGCCAACTAAGAGGAGCAATGCTGCGACAAATGCCCCTGCCATGAGAGCGTTTAATCTTAGTTTTACTGTAGGTACGTATCGATAGAGGAATAACAAGCACAACCAGCCAAGAAAGAAATCCCAAACACGCGTAAGAGTCCAGCTCAACCAATTCCATGGCAGAGTGGATTCAATAAGTCCACCTGCAACCGTATCTGCCCAAAAAGCAACCGCCATAAGAACTGGGCCAAACGTTAATACAAACCAATACAAAGGAATTCGATGCAACCACGATCTCCCCCGATTTAGATGGCAAATACTATTAAAACTCTGTTCAATATCAACGAGCAGCGTTATCGCCGAATAGACTAGAATCAACAATCCAATCCAGGTCAAAGCTGCTACGTTGATATTCATGCCAGTGGAAACTATGTCAGAAAGCCAACTTCCAAGGGTAATCGCTTCTGCATTTTCTGCCCCATCTAACTGCACTTGATTCATGCCCAAAGCAGCGATAGCATTGTGCAAAAAAAGCTCAAAGCGCTCATTTCCCATTATTGCTTTAGCGACACCGGCTCCTACAACAGTTACAGGAAGCATCCCAAATAACGTGCGATATGTGAGTGAGGCAGCCATCATGCTCGCCCTATCTTTTGATAATTGTTTAGCGCCCTGTTTTACAAGTTGCCATACATAAACCAAAAGGCGTTCCCCTCTTGAAAGTTCTTCAATTGGGTTTTTGAGAACTGCTTGCAATCGCTTAAATATAGAATGGAACTTCATACAAGTTGTTAGAATAGCGAATATGGGCTGGAATACCAACCAAGATAAATCCGATTACGACCCAACATTGCCCTTTAAAGATGCAAGCAGAGGCGAACGGCTGCAACGTGTCATGGCAGCTGGTGGCATCGCCTCGCGCAGAAAATGCGAAGAAATGATTGAATCTGGAGAGGTTAAAGTTAACGGGATTCGTATCAACTTCCTCCCAGCGTGGATTAATCCAAAAACAGACAGAATAACAATAGCAGACCGCAAACTGAATTTACATGCAGACAACATCTATGTCATGTACTACAAGCCACGAGGAATCATCTGCACTATGGCTGATCCGGAGGGCAGGCCATGTATAGGTGATATCGTCAAGCACCCATCAGGTACTCGTATCTTCCCAATCGGGAGACTCGACATGGATAGCCAAGGGCTCCTCCTACTAACGAACGATAACATCATCGCAAATGAGCTAACACATCCAAAGCACAAAGTCAGTAAAACGTATGAGGTTACCGTTCGCGGTAAAGTTGACGAAGAAACTCTTTCAAAATTACAAAAAGGCATTTTCTTAGCTGACGCACATACGAAGCACGACAGCAACAGAAAAGGGCAAAGAGCCACAATTAAAAACATAGAAATTGTTCGCCATGACCGAGATCGTACACTATTAAAAATCACCCTCGCAGAAGGCCGCAATCGACAAATCCGAAGAATGCTTGCCATGGTTGGGCACCCGGTCAAGCGTCTTCGTAGAACACATATTGGACCGCTTGCATTAAAAGGTTTACGACCTGGTCAGTGGCGCGATCTTTCCTTGCAGGAATTTAATGCTCTGGAACATTCTGTTCGTCGGAAGTAGTCTCGGCGCACAATGTAATGCGGATAACCCCACATGCATCATCGTCTTGTAGCACGGTCACGCGCCGCAAACGAACCAATTCCAACGTAGCTAAAAACATGCCAACTCTCTCCGCAATTGCCAAACCAGAAAAAGTCTCCTGCAGAGAAACTTGGTGACCACGCGCACTCTTTAACCGTTCGAGTAAGTCTTCTTGGCATAATTCAATCGGAACGTCATCAAAAGCAACATGATGTCCATCGAGTTGGGTAAAGTCAATTGAACTTGCAATATGCTCATATGCATCAGACAAATCAAGAATGTGCACATCGTCAAGTTCTAAGGATGGCTCAACATCATCAATTTGTTCTTTCACAATTCCGACATGAGCTTCAAATCGTAACGCAAATATATTTCGTCTTTTCTCTAGCAACTCACTCGCCGTCCGAATACGTTGATAGGAAAGCAATTGACGAATCAAATCACCTCTGGGATCTTCGCCTTCTCCCTCACCTAACGTCTCGTCATCTTCAAGGACCTGCTCTGGTGGGACTAGAGAACGCGATTTAATTTCAATAAGCGTAGCTGCCATCACGAGAAATTCACCCGCCATTTCAACGTCTACCGAGGCACCCTGCCGTAGGACATCAAGGTAATCATCCGTGATTTGAGCGATTGGAATTGAATGGATATCAACTTCAGCTCGTCTTACAAGGTACAAAAGCAAGTCTAACGGCCCGTCAAAGGCGTCAATCGCTATTCTGAATTGTTCTTGGGGCAAAGACATTTGGAGGCACACTCTAGAACCTTCTAGGTACAATATACATCATAGTTTCATGAAAGCCTCACGCCCACAAATAAATCAAGCATTATCAACAGAACATGCATTTATCTGCGAAGCTCTCGTTGCGGAAACCGATGCGATTGAATCCGTCATTCGCCGGATTACCGATAATCCATCACACGCAAAACATTGGACAGAAGCTGTAGATATCTTGGAAAATTGTTCCGGGCACGCTGTTTTTAGTGGTATGGGAAAATCGGGTTTAATCGGTGCAAAAATCTCTTCTACATTTTCAAGTATCGGCCAACCTTCCCACGTTGTTCATCCAGCAGAAGCTGTCCATGGCGACCTAGGCTCCATTCGTAGAGACGATGTTGTTATCCTCATGAGTTACTCAGGCACAACGGAAGAAGTCTTAAATCTTGCTGCGATTCTTCGAACAGACGGTATCCCCTGCATCGGCATTTCAAAAGATGACGATACTCCCCTTGCAAAATTGTGCACCGTCCACCTTGCAATCGGATCTTTATCCGAAGCATGTCCTCTGAACCTTGCCCCGACAGCATCGACAACTGCAACCCTCGCAATAGGCGATGCCCTTGGACTTGCCCTCTCAAGACGTCGCAATTTTACCGCTGATGACTTTCACAAACATCACCCAGGCGGTATGCTCGGAATCGGGCTTCGCACTATTACTGAAATAATACGATTTAAAGTTGGAGAGAATCTCCCTGTAATCAACGATACTACTAAAGTCGGCGAAGCATTAACTTTGGCAAGACCTGCGCAGGGTTCTCGGAGAGCCGGTGCCATATTACTCGTAAACGACTCTGGCAATTTAACCGGAATATTTACTGACGGCGATTTGCGACGTTTAGTCATTGACGATTCAAATCCAATGGAGCGTTGCATCGGCGAAGTTGCAACTCATAACCCGAGACGCTTAACTTCATCTTCTTTAGTACGAGATGCAAAACAACTTGTGGCTGAATACCGCGTAGATGAAATCCCAATCGTAGATGAGGACAATGTTCCAATTGGACTCATCGATGTCCAAGATTTAATCGCAATGAAAGTAGTAACTGAATAACATGTCTGTAATCGTCGCAATTCGAAAAGACCACCGTGTTGTCATGGCAGCAGATACGTTAACTACGTTTGGTGATTCCGAAGTTATGCCGCAGGACAACGCTCGTTCACCGAAAGTCGGCAGAATTGGAGATTCACTTGTTGGGGGAGCAGGCTGGGCTGTATACGACGATATCTTGAATGACTTTCTTGCTACAAGGCCAACACCAGACCTTACGAGTTCTCGCAAAATATTCACGTTCTTTCTTGACTTTTGGAGAGCTCTCCATGAACAATATACTTTTGTAAACGATCAGGCCGCCCAAGCAGGATCACCATTTGGAGATTTAGACTCTACATTTCTTATTGCAAATGCAGGTGGCATCTTTACAGTCGCATCCGATTTGGGCGTCACGCCACTGAACCGGTATTATGCGATCGGATCAGGCGGAGAATATGCAATCGGTGTTGTCTACACACTATACGATCGCACAGATAATATCGCTGAACTTGCTTCCGACGCAGTAAAAGCCGCAATTGCAATGAACCTCCAATGTGGCGGCACTGTTGATGTGTTGCAATTGACAATATGAAATCTCCCAATGCCATAACAGTCCTTGTTCTTGATGTAGATGGGGTTCTTACGGATGGCACCATCTCTTTTGAGACACAAACTCAAATCGAAAACAAAACCTTTCATGTACATGATGGAATGGGCATATCACTCTGGCAAAAAGAAGGCAACCACGTCATGCTCCTCAGCGGCCGAGACGCTCCATGCGTAACGCAACGAGCAAAAGAACTTGGAATCAAACACGTCCATCAAGGTAGTACAAATAAAATTGCAGACCTTTGTGCAACTTTAGAAACAATTGGGGCGACTCCGCAACAAACTTGTTTTGTAGGAGATGACCTTGGGGATATAGCTGTTATGGAGTACGTAGGCTATTCCATTGCGGTGAATAATGCCGTTCAAGAGGTTAAAACAGTTGCTGATTGGATTACAACGTTTAATGGTGGGCATGGCGCAGTACGCGAAGCCATCGAACACCTCATGCAAGCTGCGGGAACTTGGTCTCATGCAATTGCAAATTGCAAAAAAATCCCTATGAAGCAATGAATACGCAATCACCCTACAAAAGCACAAATAAACGAATCGGCCTCCTTGTTCTGGCAATCAGTTCGGTGTTTTCTGTTTTACTCATAACACTTTTGTTCGCTCTTGGCGATAAAGAACCAGCACAAACAGCGAGTGTTCAAAGCGAAGAGATAATTGACCTGCTTCAAAGCCCGATTACAAATCAAACTAATACAAAAGAATTTACTTCCCCAGATGTCGGCATTGAGTTACCAAAAGGTGGTTGGGTTCATAAAGCAGATTCCCTTGGCAATCTTGAACACCAATACAGGTTCGAATCCCTTGATCCGAACCCCCCTCTTTTGCCTGAAGGCTGGATAGAGATGAAGAAACCTGAAGTAGAAATATTTCTTTCAGATAACAAACTCATCCTCATAACAGGAGACGTTGGCATTGCGAATGCTCCAAAACGGATGCTTGAATCTGGTGAGATTTTCGGACATGTAACTGTATCAATGTACGAACTCGGATCGCAAAATAGCAGAGAAGGTCTTGCACCTACGATGGTTCTAACAACCCCGCAGGCTAATTTTGATAACTTTATAGGAGAGATTACGTGCAATAGTGAAGTTCGGGTCGTGTC
>JACKQG010007634.1_pt1 | contig 10795 bp, 9 predicted proteins | sample 8237621 | NCBI WGS metagenome assembly JACKQG01 (sample SAMN15677084, study PRJNA649215) | marine metagenome | biome: marine; feature: Black Sea; material: saline water; isolation source: suspended particulate matter (SPM) from the Black Sea western gyre | collected 2013-06-09/2013-06-10 | depth... | reverse complement strand
CGTATCCAGCGAATTACCGGATCTGATTGAAGTTATTGGAGTAATGCTGTCGGTTAAATCAAATCCCGAATCTTGTAAAGACTTGCTTATCTTACTTTTGTACTGCCATATTTTCCTGCTTAATACGGAAAATTCATCATTAATGATATCAAGGACTTTATTTATTCCTGCTAATACGGAAGGAAGAATTGCAGTAGAATAAACAAGATGAGAGCTGTAATATCGTAAATAATCGATAATGCTTTTTTTACCGCAGATTATCCCGCCTGAATTGGCAATAGACTTACCGAGAGATGCAGTGTAGATTCCTTGAAAATCCTTTATGCCTGCATATTCCAGAATTCCCCTGCCACATTCACCAATAACTCCAATTCCATGAGAGTCATCGATAACAGGTATAGCGTCAAATCTTTCGCATAGCTCAACAATTTCTCCGAATGGTGCCACATTCCCTTCTGTTGAAAATACCGATTCGGTAACCACAAATACTTGCCTGTAACCCGAGATTTTTTTAAGTATCTTCTCCAGGTAAGCCATGTTATTATGCAAAAATGGCCGGATTTTGCAACCTGCACTTTTTACCCCTTCTATCAACGAAGAATGGGAGGAACGATCAATAATTACAATATCCTCTTTACCTGCGATTACCGGGAACAATCCGTTATTAGCCTGGTAGCATGAAGGATAGATTATGGTACTTTCCAGCCCAACAAATTTTGAGAGTTTTTGTGCCACATTTGCATGCAATTCCGAATAACCCGAAGCCACCGGTGTGGCACATAATGAAACACCATAATTTTCAATTGCTTTTGAGCAGGCTTCCTTAACACGGCTGTCATTGGCAAGACCTAAATAATTATTCGAAGCCAGATTTATAAATCTTTCTCCTTCAACAATGACCGGATCATTAAGCCCGGACTGAATGACAGGATAGTATGGGTTAAACCCGGCTTTTTGAACCAAGCCGATATCAAGTTCAAATCTCTGGTAAAACTCTTGTAACTTCATTTTTAATAGTGTATGACTGAAAGTTTTTCTTCCAATTTCTGTACGATATCCGAAACAATTTTTAATCCCTTCAAATCTTCGTCTTCTACCCGGATTGAAAAATCCTCTTCCAGTGTGTTAATAATCATTAACATTCCAAATGAGTCAATACCCAGGTCTTTAACAAGATCTTGTTTCATATTGATCACACCTTTCCAATCGGTGTTTTCTTTAATGACTTCGATAACTTTTTTTTGTAGTTCCATAGCTCTTTAATTTTTATAACATTTAGTAATATTATTGGTATCACACATTATCGCACAATAATTACAGTTTTTGCATTTTGATATATACTGTCCATCTTTTTTTATTTTTTTAACAAAATCAGGTTCATTTATTAATGCTCTGCTCAAGCCAACATAATCTATTTTCTTTGTTTTAATAGAATATTCAATTTCATCCGCACCTCGAAATCCACCGACTGAAATTACCGGTATATGTGTGTAGCGTTTTGCAAGAACTGCGTACTCCAGATTATACATGGGTTTGAACGGCTTCAGTTTTATCCTGAAAAAGGGAAAAACAAAGGTCTTATTAAGAATCTTCAGAAATCTGCTTTTTGTCTTGTAAAACGGATTTTTCGACAATATCAAGTCAGCCGGGAAATCTCCCCTGAAAATATTCAGTGCATAATCCATAGTCCCGTAGCTAATTTCAATGGCATCAATTTTTTTTGTGTTTAAGAAAAAGATTAAATTCACAAACTGACTTTTTGAGAACTTATCAGAATAATCATCACTCCCACTTATTTTAATTAAAATCGAAAAATCATTACCACATTTCTGCCTGATTTTATCTATGATCAGATCAAGAAACTTAGTTCCGATATTTGTTTTCGGGTCAATCCCAAATTCATCATCTCTTGTATTAATTGAAGGCAGAATAAACTGATGTATCAGGTATCCGTGAGCAGCATGAAGCTGGATACCGTCGAAACCTGCTTCTTTTGCATAAAGGGCAGAATCACCAAATTGCTCAATAATTTCATAAATTTCTCTGCTGGTAAGTACTTTTGGTTTTGAACCGAAATAGAATGATTTTTTGGGCGAACATCCCACAACATCTTTTCCGGTCTCTTGCTTCCTGGTTTGTCTTCCTGTGTGGGCTATTTGCATAAAAATTTTGCAATTATGCTTATGAACATTAGCCGTTAATTTAATAAAACATGGTATTTTCTCCTCAGAATCTATACCTGCCTGTCCCGGTTGCATTGCTTTCCCTTCCGTTGATATATAAGAAAATCCGGTTATTATTCCACCAAGTTCATTTTGCCCCAGTTTTTCATAAAATGAGTAATAATCGGACGTAGGAAATCCCTGTTCATCACACATTCCTTCGAAGGTAGCAGACCGGATGATCCGATTTTTCAATTCACATTTGCCGATTTTTGTTGTTTCAAAGACTTCCATTTTATTATGCTTTTATATTTGTGTGCAGATTAAACAGGAATCCAACAAATACATAAGAAATCAGAAACAGGATCAAGCCCAGAACAGGATTAAACAATGCAATAATTGTGGCTTGTCCGCATACACACGCCCTGAAATTCGTAACCAGAGAATAATAAGTCATTTCGCCTTCAGGATTTTTATAATACAGCACTCCTGTCCAGAGCTGTAAAAAAATTGTCATTCCTCCAAGAATTATAAAAATGTCATTCAGCTTTATTTCAAAAGCTTCAAATCCAAAGTATCCTGATAAGAATATGACAGATGGCAAAAATGATGCTACAATAGCAATATATTTATTCTTTTCAAGTCCGAATTTAACAACTATGGTATTTTTTCCCGCCAATTTATCACCTTTAAAATCTTTAAAGTAGGTGTAGTAGGTCATTAAACCATTAATTATCGCAATAAAAGCCAAAGCACTTATCCGGCTTTTAGTAAAATAGATTTCCATTGGACCCGAAGCAAAGAACCCGAATAAACCACACATACTTATCATGATTCCGAATATAATGTTACCCAGAATACCATATCCTTTGGCATATTCATATACAACATTCAGAATGGCACCAATAATTAAGGGGACAACAGCAATGGGTTCAAGGTAAAACCATGTTACCAACAGAACTGCAAGCATTAAAATAATTGAAAGGAAAAGCGCCCCGAACCGATTGAGTTCTCCTGTAACCATTGGTCTCTGCGGAGCATTGACCTTATCTTCTTTATATCCCAGAAAATCATTAATAATCTGGTTGATCCCCCATGCAAGGAAAAGAATAATAAGTATTACAAGCATTTTTTCAGTTGATGCGGAAGTTTCAATGGTTTTTACCAATTCGGAAGTTCCTCTTGGACCCTCAGTGGTTGCAACATACTGATAATATGAAACACCAACCCATCCGGCTATCCCTGTAACAAAGGAATAATAAAGGCGCATGGATTTAATATATGCTTTTATAAAACTTAACATCTCATAAGGTTTTAAAATTTTATTATATTTTGTATGACTTAGTGAGATTTAGTGCTTTTGTGGCTGAGATTTTTTTGCCACTAAAACACTAAGACACGAAAATCCACAAAAATGCAAAGATCTATACTAAAAACGAGATAAATTATTGCATTTTTTAGTCCCTAACGGGACAATGACTACAAAAAAAACAAATCAAAATGTACAAAACTTGTCCGTCCATACGGATTCCTTACAGTCATCTGAAGCGAAGCAAACGACACGAAGTTAGTACGTATGTATCCGTATGGATGGATTTACACCGTTTGATGAATAGTTACACCTTCATATTTTCACAACTTTTTTATAAAATTCAGCCGGTTCTCCTCTGTTCCAGTTATTATATATTTTTTCAGAAAGATCTTTCGGTAATGGCAATGTCTTTAAATTGTGGTCTTTATATAGTTTAAATATTTCACGCGAATATTTCTCACATAACAGGCAATCACCCGGAATATGGAACTGCTTTCTCATCTTATCATATATATTTTCAAAATTTTCGTCCTTAATATTTCCAAAAGAGATATTCAGAAATTCACAGGGTTGAACATCACCTTTTGAATTGATATAAAACCTGTCAGTCGCACCGGCAGTACAGCCGAATAAGGACTTGTCTTCTTCAATGACCATTGCAGCTATGTATGGGTATTCTTTATATTCTTTTTCCAGATTAAACCTGGTTACTTTCTTTCTTATAAAATCTATATCCTTCTCCGAAAACTGATCCGCTCCCGATTCAAGCCAGCCCCCTGCGGGCTTGGGTTTTATTAATTGCAATATGGCTCCGTTAAACTGTTTTGCAATATCCATAACCTTTTCGAATGTTCCGTCATAAAATTCGTGACTCATCAAACACGTATTGAAATGGACGGCAATACCAACTTCATGACATAATCTAATGCCATTGACCAACGTATCCCATGCATCGTCTCTTCCCATAAAGTTATTTAGCCTGGCAGGGTCATGAGTATGAAGTGAAAACATAATTCCGATAAGATTTTTACGTTTTCGTAATTCAGATAGCCTGTCAAATGTCATCCCGTCTCCGGTTGAATTAATTAAAATCTCTGACCTTTTGTCAATTGCGTCGCAAACTTTTATCAATCTGTCAAAAACCATAAAAGGTTCACCGCCCTCAATATTGAAAAAGGCAATTCCCTTATCCTGGAGTTTTTTAACAGTTTGAACAAGTAATCCAATTTCAACATCCCTACCTTTATCAAACTTCTGATAACAATGTTCGCATTTAAATCTGCACGCAGAAGTAATGGAGACAAGGGCAGTAACACACGGCATCTTTTCTTCAAATTCAAGGACTTTTATGCAGGCTGTAAAAAAGGCTTCAGAAGGAAAAGCAGGAACATATAAGTTGATCTTGGTAAACTTCCCTATTTTGACATATTTATTATGCCGCATTTTCGACAGGAAAAATAAAAGCCTTTTTAAAAAGCGAATAAAATACTTAGGTTTGATTTCTCCGCCAATAAGCTTTCCGGTAAAATAAAACAGCGTTACTAATTTTATTTTAAGGTCAAATAATCCTTTCCTGAAACCGATAACTTTTTTAATCTTTAGTCGTTCCATGATGATTTTAAATTAAATTGTTATCTCTATACCACTTAACCGTTCTTTTTATTCCTTCTTCTATCGTGTATTTATTTGTAAACAACAGTATCCCCTGCGCCTTTTTGGTTGAATATTCGATATTATCATAAAACATATTCACCCGGCTGCGGGTTAATAAGGGGGGGCTTTTAAAATTAAATAGCTGAGCGAAAAATTCCATTAAAAAACCAATTGGATATACAATTGATTTTGAAATATTAACGGGCTTTTTTATTCCAAGTTCTTTACAAAATGTTGAATAGATGGTGTCCATATACTCACTTTCCTTGTTGCCAACAATTATTTTATGCATACCTGAAAGACCTTTCCTGAATGCCAGGTAATATGCCCTTGCTAAATCTCTGGCGTAAACAACATGAAATTTATTTTTTTTACAACCGGGGAAAAAAGGAAGTCCTGTTTTAACAGTTTTCATATATTCATAAAATCCGGTTGAAAATTCACGCTCGCCATATACCCACACCGGTTCAATTACTGTCAGGTTCAAATTATTATTTTTTGCAAAATTGATAGCTTGTTTTGTTGCTAATGATTTTGTAACTCTATAAAAGTTCATACGGGAGGGGAAAACCTTTTCAAGAAAATAATTGTATTGCGGATTATCGGGAGATTCTTCATTTTTTATTTCAGAGGAATTTTCTTCTCCATAACCGGAAATGGATCCTGTAATAATTATATTGTTGATACCATTATTTCTGCAAGCCCTTAAAACATTTAAAGTACCTGTTACATTTGTTTCATAAAAATCTTCATACTTTCCCCAATCTTTTGCAAAAGCAGCAGTGTGAACAACACAATCTGTTTCTTTGAGAATGTTTTTTAAAGAATTAAAATCTCTTATATTACCATACACAATCCTAACAGGCAATTTTTTTAGGAATTCCACATTGCTTGTTTTCCTTACGAGACAAGCCACCTCAACCTTTTTTTCAAAAAAATACTGTGCTATATGGCTACCGATAAAGCCGCTGGCTCCTGTTAATATAACCTTATTTCTGTTCAGGCTTTTCATAGCTTTTTTAACAATATTGCTGCGTTATGCCCTCCGAAGCCATACGAAGCCGAAACTGCATAATCGATGTTTATATCTATTGCTTCTTCAGCAAGGTTCATGTCTTCAAATGTATCTTCAGAGACATTTGCATGAACCTTTGAATTCTTAATAGAAAGTGCTGTTACCGCAACTTCAATGGCTCCGCTTGCACCAATGCTATGACCTAATATCCCCTTTGTAGAATTGATCACCGGTTGGTTGCTTTTGTTTCCAAACACTTCCTTTATAATATTATATTCAACTTCATCATTCAGAGGGGTTGCCGTTCCGTGTGTATTGAAATAATCAATTTTATTTGTACCAATAATCTTGTTAAGTAACTTTTTTATCAGGGCACCTGATTTTTCTATCTGAACAATATTATAAGCATCACTGCTGCACTCATAACTTATTATTTCAGCATAAATATCTGCTCCCCTTTGCCGGGCAGATTCAAGTTCCTCAAGTATAAGTATGCATCCGGCACCTTCCGAAAATAAGAATCCGCTCCTTTTCTTCGAAAACGGCATTGGAATACCGTTTTCAGATTTTGTGAGTGTTCCAAGTGTATCGAAACCCCGCATGATAGTCCCGCTGTTATCCTTTAAACATTCGACACCTCCGGTTATCGCCATTCCTGCATAACCATCCCTGATCCTGCGAAATGCTTCTCCAACAGCATAAGTACCGGAAGCACATGAAGCATTTAAAGTAAAATTAGCACCATTGATATTGTATAATATGGTCACCCAGCTTGCTGCTGAATCAGGCATAATTGATGGGATCACCATTCTGTTATACCTTGGGCTGATATCAAATTTTTCTAATAAATCCGGGGTGTCATTAAAGGTATGTGATGCAAAAGCATTAAAGCCTGCTTTTAAACTGCAAACCCCCATTCCTAAAATAACAACCGCATCTTTCAGGCACTCGTAGCCGGAAACTTCATTTTTTTTCATTTTAAGTCCGGCATCTTTTAAAGCCAGTTCAGCTCCTATAACCGATAGCTTTGAAGTTTCCTCCATTATAAAATTATATTTTGAGGGAATACCAAAATCCTTTAATGAAATCTCAGGAAAGGGAACGTAATATTTAGATTTGAAACTGTAGCTCTTTTCAAACCTTTCAGGTATTTTACAAACATTCATCTTTTTACTTAGCAAGTTATTCCAGAATTCATCTTTGCCAATTCCAACAGATGTAACCGGTCCGATACCGGTAATGACTACCCTTTTTTTCAAATCCGTTTTCATGACGATAAATATTTAGTCAATTCATTAAGATAGTCCCTGACATCTTCGAAATCTCTTGCGGAAATATCAAAATCGTCAAAGCGTATCTTTTCTTTACCTTCGAATAAAACTTTCCTTGAATCCCCTGTAATTTCTCCAATCCTGTTAACCTGAATTTTCCTGGCACTTGTTTGGTTTAAAAATTCCTGCTCATCTTCTTTTCTGATAGTGAACAGAAGTTCATATTCCCCGCATTCACCCATAAACAGTAAAGTTTTGGGTTTAGATAGAAGTTTACAGGCAATCACACCTTCGTTCAGGTAAGGCAGATTCTTTACTTCGTATCCTACATTATTGATTTCCGAAATGGTATTTAAAGCATTTAACACACCATCGCTGGTATCAATACAACAGGTGGCATACTCTCTTATTACCACAGATTCATCGAGTCTTAATTTAAAATAAGTCTTATAACTCTTGATTATCTTACTAATGAATTTTTTATCAGAGTACAGTATTAAAGCAGCCTCCAGATTCCCGGCTCCTGTTTTTCCGGTTATATAAATTAAATCCCCGGGTTCAGCACCTTTTCTTGTAAGTGAATTATCTGCCTCACCGAGGCAGATACCCGTGTAATGCCAAACCTTTGACATTCCCAGGTCTCCCCCGATAAAAGCTGCTCCTGAAATATTAAGAATATCCGCAATACCTTTAGAAAACAGTTTTATATATTCATCGTTCCATTTATTGGTTGCTACCTGAACACTATGTGCGTAAAATTTAGGGGTTCCACCGCTGGCAAGAATATCGCTGATAGTACAAACAGCCATATTCCAGCCAAGCATATAGGGGTCATCATCTCTGAACAAATCTTCACCGGAAAACTCATCGGTAGTGAACAACATTTGCTTCGAACCAAAATCTATGATCTCAGCATCTGATTCAAAAAAGTCATTTATGTGCTGACTACTTTTCGGCAGTTGACTAAGGAAATTATTGATTATTTCTCTTTCTTTGTTCATAAAATTGAAATGATAAAAAACAATTACATAAATTACTATTCAACTTTCGATAGTCTCCTCATCCACCTCCAATGTGTAAAAAAGAGTACAAGACAAATTATTAGCAGAAGGCTGTTAACAATTATACTCTGCGTAGTTTTATGTTTTGCAGACTGAATTCTGTCATCTTTTGCTGCATTAAACATGGCACGAAGGGTTACTTCATCAGGTATATAAGCCTGCTCCTTTTCACCTGATTTTAATATGTCCATTTTATAATTATCAAAGGATGCAAGACTTGGAGCTTTTGGATCAACCCATTGCGCATGCATTGGATCACCGAGGTCGATAATTGCATTTACAAGTGATGTTACAGAAATAAGTAATGTTATCACTGCTACCAGACACACGGCATAACCGTAAATCAAAGGGATTTTGCTTTGTTTTTCCATGATGTTAAGTTTTTAAATTATTAATGTCATTGGTTTACATTTATTGATGCTGTAAATATAATAAAATAGAGAAGTGAAGTTAAGTTTATGATAAATATTATTATTGAATTTCGTTGTTGCATAATGTTTTATTTTAGCCAAAATTATATTTGTTTTTTTAGATAACAAAACGGAAAACAGCAAAGCCAAATTAAAAATTTGCGAAATCTATTTATATATGAAAATCCGGCTTTTCTATTCCTGTATTTTATGCAAATCATTTATGCCGGGTCTTGAGATTTAGTAAATCCTGCAATTATTTATTTTATTAGAATTGATTTTTGCAAAAGATTTTTTTACTTTTGACTGCAAATCAAATTCCATGGAAACACAAGAGCTTTTTTTCAGGCAAATCAAAGAAAGTCTTCCCGATCATTTATCCTTAGTTGACGAGGTATCTGAACTCCTGAATATAAGTTATGACAGTGCTTACCGGAGGATCAGGGGAGAAAAGGCATTATCACTTGAGGAGTTATTTATTTTAAGTAAGAATTTTCGGATTTCTGTTGATTCGTTATTCAATATCAAAAGCAATAATATAATTTTCAAAAGCATACCCATCAAACCTCCCTCATTTGGGGTTAAAGAGTGGTTAAAAAACGTGAATGAAAACATCAAAAGAATTCACTCTCTTAAAATAAAAGAGATAATTTATATTGCTAAAGATCCTCCTGTATTTCAATATTTTCAGTTTCACGAGATAGCTGCTTTTAAAGTATTTTTCTGGGAAAAAACTTTATTTCAGTTTCCGCAATACGAGAATAAAAAATTTGCAATCGAAAATTATGATGAAGAAATACGCCAAATCGGAGAACAAGTATTAGCCACTTCTTTAAAAATCCCTACTATTGAAATATGGAATGAGGATACCTTTAATATTACTTTCAGACAAATAGAACATTATTGGGTGTCAGGATTGTTTGAAGATAAGAAGGATATTCACACTTTATGCGAGAAATTATATTTATGGATCAGCCATATAAAGAAACAAGCAGAATTAGGCTTCAAATTCCTTTATGGAAAAGAACCGCAGGGAGTTGAAAATTCCTACCGGTTTTATGAAAATGAAGTTGTTTTGAATGACAATACCATTTTCGTGAAGACGGATAAATTCACCGCAACTTACCTGACTTATAATGTTCTGAGCTTACTAATAACATCCGATCCGGTCTTTTGCAGTGAAGTAGAAATTTACTTAAAAGGACTTCTGAAAGAATCAATTCTGATAAGTTCGGTAAATGCAAAAGAGCGTAACAGGTTTTTTAATAAGCTGCTCGAAAAGATAGAGCAATTTAGGGAAACGATAGACTAATAATCCTTTAAGTACACTATTGCAGAACAGGTTTGCAAAATTATAAAGGGACTGTTGCAACGCATAACTAATTCTAAACAGCTATTGCTTCGCATACCTGTTAAGAATTAGTATATTATCCCTGATTTTAATCAATAATATTTTTAAATTCGCAGTTTAAAAGCAAAAAACAAGCTATTATGAAAAAAATATTTCTTCTGAATGTTTTGAATTTACTGATGTGTATTACAGTCGTGGGGCAATCAGGTCTTTTAACAATCGCTGAAAAATCAGAATATAAATCCACATCGAAATATCAGGATGTCATATCATTTATTGAAGAACTTGAAAAAACTTCAGAAAATCTCCATATTGAATATTTTGCAAAATCAATTGAGGGCAGGAATATTCCCTTACTTATTATTGGAGACCCATTACCACTAAACCCGGCTGATCTGGAAAATGATGAAAGAATTGTAGTTTACATACAGGCTAATATCCATGCTGGCGAAGTAGAAGGAAAAGAAGCCACCCAAATGCTTGCGAGGTATTTATTAGATGAAAACAATTCAAATATCTTAAAAAATGTTGTTGTTCTTATTTGCCCGATACTCAATGCC
>JACKQG010007633.1_pt1 | contig 10798 bp, 8 predicted proteins | sample 8237621 | NCBI WGS metagenome assembly JACKQG01 (sample SAMN15677084, study PRJNA649215) | marine metagenome | biome: marine; feature: Black Sea; material: saline water; isolation source: suspended particulate matter (SPM) from the Black Sea western gyre | collected 2013-06-09/2013-06-10 | depth... | reverse complement strand
TCAGATTGGGTTTGGTGGCCGCCAATGATCGTTTGCCCGAACCCATCCTGGAATCCCTGCCCGATGGTGGTGCAGAGGGATATGTGATTCCTTTTGATGAAATGCTCTCAGCTTACTACACTGCCCGCGGCTGGGATGCCAAATCCGGAAAGCCGACCTCCGAAAAATTGGAATCATTGGGCTTGAGCGATATAGCGGAAGATATTTGGTAATTATTTTTAGTAGGGGTGAGGGGCGAGTCTTAGACTCGCCCCTACATAAAAGGAATGTAAAATGAAATATATCTCAGTTAAAGAAATGCGTAATATCGATACCCAAACTGACGCAGTTGGTGGCGTCTCCTTTGCGCAATTAATGGAAAACGCTGGCCGTGGCATTGCGGAGCTTATCCTTGATCTACCTGTTGACCCGGATAGTGAAAATAATATTTTGGCATTGGTGGGTCCTGGAAACAACGGTGGAGATGCCCTGGTTACGCTTGAGCTCCTTGTTGCTGAAGGCTGGCAAGTGAGCGCCTATATTTTTCAACGGAAATCCAAGGGTGATCCCCTCCTAAAGAGAGTTGAAAAAGCAGGCGGGAATATCGTTTATGCTGAGAGTGATAAGGAATATTCAGAACTAAACACGCTTGTTGAAAACAGCTCGGTTTTGCTAGATGGATTACTTGGCACGGGGATCAAATTACCTCTTCGAGAGAGCGCAGCGGATTTGCTGGCAGCAGCCGGTGATGCCCTCGAATTCGTCGATTGGAAACCCATTGTTGTTGCGATAGATTGTCCTTCTGGCGTAGATTGCGATTCAGGAGATGTAGCACCAGAAACCATACCCGCAGACTTGACCGCGACCATGGCAGCGATCAAATTTGGCTTATTGAAATTACCCGCTTTTGAACTTTGTGGTGATATTGCTGTTGTAGATATTGGCGTGACTGATAAAGTTCCCGATTGGGTGGCGGTCTCAAATTTTGTCGTCAACGAAGATCATGTCGCTGCATTATTACCGGAACGTCCACTATCGGCGCATAAGGGAACCTTTGGTACAGCCCTAATTGCGGCAGGGTCGATCAACTATACTGGTGCAGCCTTGCTCGCAGGAAAAGCCGCCTATAGGATTGGCGCTGGTTTGGTAACGCTGGCGATCCCCTCAGCGTTGCACGGTGCATTGGCGGGGCAATTCCCGGAGGCGACCTGGATATTATTGCCTCATAAGATGGGTGTCGTCTCAGCAGATGCGGCCAGTGTTCTGTTGGAGAATATCGAGCGAGCGACCTCGCTCCTGATTGGTCCTGGCTTTGGAATGGAGGATACCACACGTGAATTTATAAAGAATTTAATCGAAGGGAAATCTACAAAGAAAAAGAGTGGCGGGCGGATGGGCTTTGCTTATGGTGAAGAGGATAAGCAGGAGGAAGTGAAGAACGATTTGCCCCCTATGGTTTTCGACGCAGATGGGTTAAAGCTCCTCTCTCAAATCGAAAATTGGCCTAAGTTTCTCCCTGGAACAACTGTCCTAACTCCACATCCCGGAGAGATGGCCGTGATGACGGGGCTCTCTGTCGGTGAAATTCAGGCTGACCGTTTGGAAGTTGCGCGCAAATACGCTCAGGAGTGGGGTCACGTGCTTGTATTGAAGGGTGCCTTTACCGTTATTGCAGCTCCCAGCGGAGAGACATATACCATCCCTGTCGCCACACCTGCTCTTGCCCGTGCGGGCTCAGGAGATGTATTGGCGGGGTTGATCGTTGGGCTCCGCGCACAGGGATTAGAGGCTGTTGAAGCAGCGGTGGCAGGCGCATGGATCCATGCGCAAGCTGGGCTTTCTGCGGCAGAAGTTTTCGGTTCAACCGCTTCCGTTTTGGCGGGGGATATCCTCGCTACGGTCCCCGATATTCTTGCGGATTTGGAATAGAAAAAACCCAGCTCCCGAGCGGAGCGAACGATAGCGAGCACAGTCGAAGGTCGGGGTTACCAGTAGTATACCGTCCTTCGACTACAGGCTCAAAAACGATCACCTTCCGCTCAGGAATTGAATACTGATTATTCGGCCGTACAAAAAAGGTCGTTCTCGATGAAGAGAACGACCTTTAACTTTATAACCTTCCAACATTCAAACGTACATTTAATCGCTCAGGAATTTTTCCAACGCACCTTTGCTGATGCGATAAGCGCTGCCTAGTTTCTTGGCCTTCAGATCGCCAGCTTTGATCGCGGCAACCACATCTTCCTCAGAGACCCGCAGGATCGCTGCTGCCTCGGAGGGAGTCATCACATCCGGCATACTTGCTCCGGCTGCGGCAGAAGCATCTCCTTTTTGTGGTTGCGCGACTGCCCCAGATGTAGCTTGTTGCATCAAATTGCCTATACCCATTCCAGCACCGATTCCAGCCGTAAGACCTGCACCGCCGCCTTCGTTTTGAGCTGCATCCCGAAGGGCATCTGCCGCCTGCAGTTGTGTGTAAGTTGCCATATCGAGCATGCCCATATCGCGCAATTCCTGCGCCGACTTGGAAGAGGGCTTCAGATTGCCGATGTAAAATGATTTTAGCGTCAGGCCGAGCGCCGCGAAGTCAGGCTGTGCTTTTGCGCGGACACCAGCGCCAAGTTCCTCGGTCAGGCCGATCATTTCGAGGACATTATTTTCTGCACCGGTTTCGCCAAGTAAATCGGCGAATTTTGAGAGCAGCATTGTGCGCAGACGATTATCTATATCGTCCATGTCGTAGGTTTCTTGCGCGCCTACAACTTGCGTTACAAATTGTTGTGGGTCGCTGACCTGGATGGAGTATGTTCCGAAACCTTGAAGGAGAGCAACGCCTAAACCTACGCCCGGATTACGGACAATGATCGGTTGCGGTGTTCCCCATTTTAGATCGGCAAATTCTTTCGTCGAGACAAAGTAAACCTCTGCCGGGAACGGCGTGCGATCATTAAAGGCTTTGCCGATAAAATCAATGATCTTGGGGATATTGGCGGTGGCAATCGTGTGACGGCCTGGTCCGAAAACATCCAGTGCCCGTCCATCGCGGAAGAAAACAGCACTTTGTGATTCACGGACGATCACTTGCGAACCAATTCGATAGTCTCCGATCCCTTTTTCGGGGAAGCGGTGGACGATCTCATTTTCCATTTCGTTGGGATATTCAATAACGTCAAAAATTCGGGCCATCTTAGTCTCCTTATGAATCTGTCATAATAACAATTGTATTATAGCGCATTCAATATACGAATACCTGTCTAAATAGTTGTAATTTCCCGGAACCATTCTCCCTGCGAGAATTGGGTGAGGGATGGATTATTTACTCATTTTCTTACCAGTCCCACCATCCCTGATCATCAACACTTCAGCCATAATGCTGACGGCGATCTCTTCCGGTGTTTCGGCCTGGATTTCCAACCCGATCGGCGAGTGGACTTGAGCGATCTTTTCCTCGGTAACGCCTCGCTCTTGCAGTAATTTGGTTGCCGTTAACCAGCGCCGCTTTGAGCCGATCACGCCAATATAGGCGGCTGGGCTATCCAGTAGATCCGGCAATGCGATCCCGTCCACGTCCGCGCCGCGTGTCGTCAGGACGATATAGGTCTGTGCGTTTATCTCCACATGACGAGCGATCTCGTCCATCGGCACAGGATGATACTCGTCTGCATTGGGTATATTTTCAGGAGTGCAAAATTCGACTCTATCCTCGGCGATCACCACGCGGAAATTTAGCCATTTGGCGAGATGTGCTGTTGCCTTGCCAACATGTCCTGCGCCAACGATCAATAAGGTGGGTTTAGGCAAGATCGGTTCCACATATACCTCCACGGTTCCGCCACAAATTCCAGGATCGCCTTTGGCGGGGTCAGACATATTATAAGTAAGAAAACGTGCTTTTCCATCCTGCATAGCTTCAAGGGCCTCTGTGTGGATACGGCCTTCCAATCCTCCACCGCCAACTGTACCGAGAATGCCCCCATCGGCATAGACCAGCATCTTACTGGTCCCATGACGAGGCGTGGACCCTTGAGAACGGACAATGGTTGCCAATGCTGCGACCTGATTGGTTTCTTCGATTTCTGCGAGTGCCTGAAAGATAGTTTTCATTATTCGATGACGATAGGATCCTTTAGGGGTAATATTCAATTGAAACTGGTTGTACAACTTGTAATTGTTGATAATAATTTCTCAACCATTGATTCGACCAGCCCATTATTGTGGTCTGGCGGACAATGCTGAGCACATCTGATCTCGTGATTTTTGCACCATTTAATATAACATGGATATTATCACGGCTCAGGGCGACGGTCTTTTTGGCGAAGAAGAGCGGCCACATACAAGCCAGCCGGATGCCGTGGTGAACCTGGGGAATGGCAGTGATATATTCTAAACCATGCTCTAAATGTTCATCAGCTTTATCGGCTAAAGCATTAATCACCTGAAGAGCAAGGTCGATATTCTCTTGTGCAAAGAGGCTATCTCTGGTTAATCCAAGCGGTTCGTAAAAAGTGCGTGGGACAAAAACCCAGCCCCGCTCATAATCCTTACGCAATCCGCGGATAATATTGACGGTTTGCAGGGCCAGCCCAAAATGGCGTGCCAGTGGTCGCAGAAGATGATCTCTTTTTAGTAAGGCTGGCGAATAAGCCCCGAAAAGATCTGTGAGCAGATAGCCAACCCTCCCGGCGACCTGGTGCATATAATCATCCATCTCTTCTTCGGTATTTACTACGGGACCATGCTCCTGCCAGCGTGCCATCCCAAGGGAAGAATCGATCACATGCCTGTTGATGATCTCTTGTGTTTCGAGAGGCAGTTGGTGCAGCGCCGCCTGAAGTTCATCGGCATTTTGAGCCACATAAACTTCGGGGTCGCTTGCATCGAGATGGGTGATCTGGCTGGTAAGCGCTCCGACGGGTTTTTCTCCAGCGAGAATTTTTGTCCAGAGACGAAGTAATTCAGCCTTGTGCTCTGCGGCCAGGTCTTCATTATCTTCAAGGCAATCTGAGACGCGCAATAATAGATACGAGATCGTAACGGCTTTGCGCAAGACAGGAGGCAGGCGTTCGATGGATACGGCAAAGGTTCTGCTTACGGCGCGTAATGTATTTTGAAGGTGCATGGCTTTTGCTCCCAAAGTTTCATAGAATGTTACTGGTTATAACACTAAGGTCTCCATTGTCGTTGCAAATCGAGTTTAACCAATCCTAACCTCTAAGCCGGTTTCACCCTTGATCTCATTGGCAAAGGCCTGTAAATTGCTCAACTGAAAGGCGCTGGCGCCATCTTCGGGGCGTAAAAGCACAACCATGGCAGCGGCAGTTTCGTGGAGCAAATGGAAGGATTTCGCGATGAATACAAGCGGGAAAATGACCGCCGAAATTAAATTGGCAAAACCCAGTTGCCCGTCAGATATTAAGATTGCCTGGCTCAACATAAATGCTCAAACCTTTTCTTATTAAACTGTGTCTAAATTTTCTACCTCTCCAAAAGCCCCAGTACAACCGGCAATAATTGTTTTTTGCGGGATACCACACCCCTGGCTAAAAGCGTCCCGTCTGGTTGAATAGGATAGGGTAAATCACTCAGCTCAGGTGGTCCTTCCGCGATCAACAGGCGGCTGGAGCCACGAACCACATCTGTGACGAGCAACATCGCAAAATCGACTGATTGCTTGCTGCGTAAATCCTCCAGCTCGAGTTTTAAATCTTCAAGATGTTTGGATAATTGCAGCAAATCGGTGACCTCGGCCTGGGCAATCGCAAAGCGATATCCGCCGCCATCATAGAGCTTCATATCACTGCTGACGATTTCCTGCGGGTCGCGCGACGATAGGCCTGCTCCCGCGTTGAGAATCTTTTCACCATAGGATTGTACGGTCTCACCCGCCAGGACGCTCCCGTGGACAAATGCCCAGCGCCCAAGTCTTTTTGCAGCGTCATGATCACGGGCTGTAGTGGTTGGCGATGTCAATATGAGCGTATCTGAAAGCAGACCGGCGAGCAGCATCCCGGCGATTTTCGGGGGCGCGCTCAAACCAGCCTTTTCAACCTTCTCTGAAACCAAAGTGCTGGTACTGCCGACAATATCGACCGTAAAACGAATGGGTACATGCGTGGAGGGGTTTCCCAGCCGGTGATGATCGAGAATTTCGAGCAGCTCCGCTTCTTCGAGATGTGCCAATGCCTGCCGGGCCTCGTTATGGTCAACCATGATGATCTTTAATCGGGGCGGGTTAAGGGCATCTTTTTGTCGGCAGATGCCCACATAAGCGCCGCTATCGTCCACGACGAAAAAATTATCCCCTTCATTGCGTAACAGCCGATTAAGTGAATCACGAATCCGGGCGCTGGATTTGAATTGCGGCAGATCGGTTTTGCAGGCTGCGCGACTGGGCGCATCCAACACATCGGCAATCTTCATTTCCTGTCGATTGGCCTGATCGCCAATTGTCTGACTCATAAAGGCGAAAATGCTGCCCCCCGTGATCAAGCCAAAAGGCTGCCCGTCTTTATCCACAACGGGAGCAACTCCCCAGGTGCGCGAGGCGATCGCCCAGGCATCCAGGAGAGGGGCATCTGGTGTGGTCGTATCCAATCGGCGGACTACGGCATCAAAGCGTGGTGAGGCATCATTCAGCAGTTTGGGCGCATCCAGACCCAGATAATTGAGGATCCACGCCGTTTGTTGATTAACGGCGCCCGCACGGGCAGCAGTGACCTGAGCCCCATCGCGTTCGTTCAACAACCAGGCATATCCCATCGCAGCTGCGATAGTATCAGTATCCGGATTGACGTGACCAATCACATAAGTTTCGCTCATCCTTCACCTTCGTTTTTCCATAAGACGGTTTTTTCATCGGTATGTCTGTAGAAACGCTGAGTGGGGTATGCCAACTCAATATCCGGAGCAGCTGCGAAAGCTGTCAGGATATTCTCCCAAAGTGTGCTGCTCGAACTTCGGCGGAGACGTGGATTGCATAGATAGCGGATGGTCAGCAGCACACCGCTGGTTTCCACCGAGGTGTAGACAATGGGGGTCGTTGTTCCTGGATTAATCATATAAGGCTGCGAAATCTGCCTGACAGAATTCTCTATATCCGCGGATTGGGGGGCAATAAATTCATCAACGATCTTTTCGAGGGTTTTTTTTGTTTTACGCCAATTGCTTTCAAAGGTAATCAGCACTTCAAGTTCATTCCAAATATACTGGAAACCCTGCGTATAATTGCTTAAGATGCTGATAAAGATCATGCCATTGGGGATATGTAATACGCGCCCGGTGGATTGATCGGCGTTGACCCAGTTACCGATTTCCAAAATGGAAAATTGAAAGAAGCGGATATCAATAACATCTCCAGCGACATTATTGATCTCTACACGGTCGCCAACGTCGAAGGGTTTGCGTGCCAGAATATACAACCAGCCGGCGATATTCATGAGGGGGTCTTTCAGCGCGATCGCGATACCAGCTGAAAGCAATCCTAAAAAGGTGACCAGCGTCTGCATCCCCGAAAGCCAAATCCGCCCGATGATAATCAAACCGATAAAAAAGCTTAGGTAGCTAATTCCCTTTTGCCAATGGTAGCGATACTTGATATCCTTTACAACCTTGTTCAGGATGCTCACCAGCAAACGCTGAATCAGCCAGAGCAATACGATGGTGAGAATCGTTTCAAGAAAGTCGAACTGAATATCTGGATTTAGTCCCAACATTTCTTCGAGCCAAATGGTGATCGTGTCCATATTTTTTAACCTGAAAACTGAGATTGAAAATTTAATCCATTAATTGGAGCGCACCCTGGCGGACATCAAAAGTATACCCTTCGATAATATATATACCCACCGGGCAGGTGCCGCTTGTGATGGATGCATGGATCGCATCTTTGAGATATTCCTGGTTGGAAACCTGCTCAGCGTCAAGCGGACCCACCTGGCAACTGACCATTGTGGGAAATTCTGCCTGATGCTCAACCAGATACTCCACCGCTTCGGGAGGCATCGCAATCCGTGGAATTTTCATCGGATCAAATTCCGGGGAATAGGGAGGTGCCATAAATTTGATCCGGACGGGCCAATCGATATCAAAAATGGCGAGCATTGGCTTCCCTTCGGGAGTGATGTAATTGGTCATCGCGTTATATCCACTGCCCGTAGGCCAATAGCCGAATGGGACCGCAAACATATTTCCCAGGCTCGGGATCAAATCTTCGCGACCTGCATTAACCAATAATTCCCGCAGAAAGAGATCGTTTTGCTCGAGCTCCCAGAGAATCCCGGCAGCATCGCTTATATCCATACGAATATGTCTGTAAGTATGATTATAAATCCTTGCATCATGATCGAGGGCCCAGACGATGGTTTTGGCAAGCTCCTCTTTCCATTTGCCCTCAGCGTCTCCATCTGCGTACCATTTATCTCCAAGATTAGAGAATAATGACCATTTGAAACCAAATTCCGGATGCTCCTGAGCATATTGCCAGGCCAGGACAAGCCCTGTATCGGCGCGTGGCTCTCCGTTTTCGTCCATTCTGATTTGATTATTATAAAATACATCATCCATTGTAAAGACCAATGGGCGGCGTCCCTCAGGGACATAAAGATCACCATTGATCCAGTCTTCTAGATGAATTAGAGTAAATCCAGCCTGGTTGAGCGCATCCATCCCATCTATAAAATCCTCCATCCGAATTTTATGATCGGTTGATTTTTCGGAAGAATTTGGGGCAAATTGATGATAGTTGATAATCGGGACGCGCGCATCTTCGGACCAGATTGTGGTTGTCAGAAAAAACGGAATCTCTGTCGGTGTTGGAATCTGTGTCTCGGTTGGGACGGCGGCCATTGTCTCCGCCGCCATCGTGTACGCCATTGCCAGTGCAGTCGCCTCTATGTCAATGGGTGGGCTTAGAGGTGCGGTGGTTGGCCTCTCACTGCATGCGCTCAAAAACAGGACCAGGCTGAGAATATATTTTGCAGAATTTTTCATAAAGCCCTTTTTGATAATTTTATACCTGTAATTATACTCTTTTAGATTAGCAGGAATAAAAAAGGTGACGGGCACTTATAAAATACCTGTCACCTTTTCTGGTAAGCAGAGACTTGGCTTAGTTAGCTGATTTCATCGCCTTCCATACCTTTTCTGGGGTGATCGGATTGCTGTCAATATCTACGCCGACGGCATTGCGGACAGCGTTCCCGACCGCGGGAGCAACACCATCCATTGGGATTTCAGCGACAGCCTTCACGCCAAAGGGATGACTTGGCTCAAAGGTCTCGACAAAGATCACTTCCATTTCTGGCATCTCATCAGCCTGGAAGATATGGTAATCACCAAAATCTTTTTCGCGGGCTTCGCCTTTTTCATTGTAGACCATCTCCTCACAAACGGCATAGCCGAGGGCCTGCGTCAGGCCTCCTTCGACCTGGCCGGATGCAGCTATCGGATTGACGATCACACCGGAATCGACCGCCATAACGAGCTTGTCGACGGTCACCTGGCCGGTTTCAGTATCGACTGTCACTTCAGCAAACTGGGCGGCAAAGGGGGGAGGCGATGATGGGGAAACATAAGAGGCAGTCGCCATGATCTGCTCCTGATCGTTACGATGGAGGGTGTCCAACGCGATCTCTGATAATGGGATTGAGCGACCGTCAGGCGCGTATGCCTGCCGGTCCGCTAATCGAATATTCAAAAATTCGTCTTCCGGCAGTTCCAACATTTTTGCCGCACGGATCTTGATCCGCTCAGCGACTTTTTCGGCTGCAAGCGTCGCCGCCGCACCAGAGACATAGGTCGTAGAGGAGGCATAGGCGCCGACATCAAAGGGGGTGAAATCTGTGTCAGATGAATAACAGATCATATCATCTATGGGTACGCCGAGTACCTCAGCTGCCATCTGGGCCAGAACGGTATCGGAACCGGTACCAAGATCGGTCGCGCCGACGAGCAGATTGAAAGAGCCATCATCATTCATTTTGATCGAGGCACCCCCCATATCAAGGTAAGGAATCGCAGTTCCCTGCATCACGGTCGCCACGCCAACCCCTTTGCGTTTGGTCGGGTTTGCATTGCGCCACTCAGCATTATTATATTTACTGTCCCAGCCAATGGCTGCCTTGCCTTGCTGGACACATTCCTCCAGGCCAACGGTCTGGATGATCTCGGGGCGTGGTTCGCGGCCTTCGTTCCAGGCAGTGCTGAAGGGATGGAACTCACCCGGGCGAATGGCATTTTTTAAACGAAATTCGAGCGGGTCAAAACCCATCTCTATTGCGATTTTCTCAAGGTGGCGATCCAGCGGCCAATAGCCCTGCGGGACGCCATATCCACGATAGGCACCAGAGGGCGGGCGATTGGTATAAACAATATCGGCGTGGAAACGGATATTCGGTGATTTGCGATATTTGCCATCGCCGACGTAGAGCGCCAATGATTTATGGCCGGTATTGCCGGTTACTGTCAGTGCGTGTGCACCATTCGCACCCGTATCAGAAAGAATCTTCATTTCATTGGCGGTCAGCGTACCATCTTTTTTGACCCCGGTTTTCATCCAGATTCTCATCGGATGCCGTGAGCGGCTGGCGATAAACTCTTCTTCGCGGGTGGTTTCGTGCATCACAGGACGTCCTGTTGCAATTGTAAGATGTGCGGCAATATCCTCGATCTGGACCTCTTGTTTTCCGCCGAAGCCCCCACCGATGCGTGGCTTAATGACCCGAATCCGCTTGATGGGCAGATCGAGCACCGGGGCAAGCATCCTCCGAACATGGAAGGGAACCTGTGTGCTGGTGCGGATAACCAAACGATCATCCTCGTCCCA
>JACKQG010007632.1_pt1 | contig 10798 bp, 12 predicted proteins | sample 8237621 | NCBI WGS metagenome assembly JACKQG01 (sample SAMN15677084, study PRJNA649215) | marine metagenome | biome: marine; feature: Black Sea; material: saline water; isolation source: suspended particulate matter (SPM) from the Black Sea western gyre | collected 2013-06-09/2013-06-10 | depth... | reverse complement strand
GAGTGGCAGCCGCGACGGCGATGCCCCAGCCGGCTACCGTCTGGTGCTCACCCAGGGTGACGACTCGGGTCAGGCGATCGTCCATCCCCACATGCACCTCCCGGGCGGCAAGAAACTGGGAGCCCTGGGCTAGGGCACCATGTCCGAACTGCTCCAACGCCTTCAAAGTCGCCTGGAGTCCCTGCCAGACGGCCTGCAAGCGCACATCTATCGCGTGCGTGACGTAGCCCTGGAATTGGCTGTGCCCCACGATATCGACCTCCAACAAGCAGAGCTTGGGGCATTGGCCCGTGACGTCTGCCGCGCCGTGCCCGGAGAAGACCTGCTGCGGATGGCCTCCGAGTTGGGCGTTTCAGTGTCTGATGTGGAACAGGACTTCCCCCTGCTGCTCCACGGCCCGGTCGGCGCTGAACTACTGCGCAAAGAAGAAGACCTCAGTGATGAAACCCTCTACGAGGCTGTGCGTTGGCACTCCACCGCCCACGCGTCATTAGACCCGCTGGGCAAACTGATATTCCTGGCCGATAAGCTGGACCCTCAAAAAGCCGCTGTCTATTCGTATCAGGCCCGGCTGCATGACATGGCTTTGGAGAGCCTCGATTTAGCTCTGTTGGAGTTCCTGTCCCGGGAGATGGCCAAGCGGGTCGAGGGTGGCGGAACGGTTCATCCGGCTAGTGTGGACGCCCGCAACAGTCTGATTTTGAGTCTGAAGAAATAGCGTCTACTCAGACCGAGAAAAGTTTGAACCTCATTTGGTTTTAGGGCATCATAGTTTATGGCAGTTGTTCTCCAGGGTGTGACTGCTGTCCATTCCTGCCGGTGGGGGCAACTGGCCCAAGAGGTACTTATGCAGATCAATCTGACTCCAAACGCAGTTGAACATATTCAGAGCAAAGGTGGCCAGGCGGCCGTTGACTTGCTCTCGTTCTCGTCTTGAGGCGGTAACTCCACAGAGGTATCGGTCGATACCAGAGTCTCCCGCCGGGACACTACCCCCTACGAGAAGATCAAGCAGGATGGAGTAGAACTGTTTATGCTACCCCAGTTGGTGCAGCACACCACCTCGATGACCATCGATAGCAAAAAGTTCTTGTTCTTCCGCAACCTAAAGGCAGAACTGGAATTAGAAGATGGCATGGTGCTGGGAAGGCGTGCTTCCTGGGCTTAATCTCTAATAACTAACTCGAAACCTTAAAAGACCCGGTAGTGAAGAACTGCCGGGTCTTTTTGTTCGCCTCTGCTATACTCCCCAGGCTCGGAATACCGGGATGGACACAGCGATGATTGAGAGGCTTGAACCATGCGATTTGGAATCAACCTGGGCGGCGGAGACCGGCGGGGCCAATCCCGGGAAGAAGGGCTGGCAGCTCGACTCGGCAAGGCGCGTTTGGCCAAAGAGATGGGTTACCACTCGCTATGGACCGGCGCCGGTTACCTGAATAATGATTTCCATCCGTTGATGCTGCTATCGCGGGTGGCAGCGGAGGCACCGGGGTTGGAACTGGGCATGGTTGCGCTCCTGCCGCTGTACCATCCGGTGGAGGCTGCCGAGCAGATCGCCACTTTGGATGTGGTCACCGGCGGCAAATTTGTCATGGCTCCGGCGTTGGGCTGGCGAGATTTCCAGTTCAAGGCCTTTGAAGTTCCCAAGTCAGAACGCCTTTCCCGCTTTCGTGAGGTCCAGGAGGTCATGGAAAAGCTGTGGACTCAGGACCGAGTTACCCACAAGGGCCGGCACTTCTACCTGGACGATGTGCCCGGCGCAGGAAATCCCATCCAGAAACCCGGCCCCAAGGTCTACCTGGCAGCCAACCTTGAAAAGGGCGTCTTGCGGGCGGCTAAAGAGTCCGACGGCTGGTTGATCAGCTCTCGTTCAACTCTGCCCACCATTGGGATTCAGGCTCCCCAGTACCGCGAGGCGGTCAAAGAGGCTGGCAAACCAGGCTACATAGCCGCCTGGCGCGAGGTGTTCGTGGCGGAAAGCAAACAGCAGGCCATCGACATCATCCGGCCTCAGGTGGAGTGGCTCTATAAAGACCGGGCATCTTTGGGCCACAGTCAGGAACTACCCGAAGCCGACCGCATCGACGTGCCCTTTGAGCAGGTGCTGGAAGGTCGGTTCATCATCGGCAGTCCGGAAGAGTGCATCGAAGAGATAAACAAATACAAAGAACAGGGCGTGGAAGAACTGATACTCCGCTCCCAGTGGCCTGGCATGGAGGGCGACGTCACCGCCAAGTCCCTCCGCCTCTTCGCCGAAAAAGTCATGCCGGAGTTTGTGTAGCCGGCTCTAAGAGTTGGACAGCCGTTTAATCACGTCTTCGTCCAATTCCACGCCCAGTCCAGGGCCTGACGGGACCTCCAGATAGCTGTCCTTCACTTGCAGCGGAGTTTTGAGGATGGGCCACTCGTCTCGAATCGAGATCGGCTCGATGTTGTACTCCTGGGCGTAGGGGATGATGGCGTAAGCGGCGCAGACATGCAGGTGGGCCACCGCGCTGAGAGTCGGTTGGATGTTGTGGACGGTGATGGGCTTCCCAAAGGTGGAAGCCAACGCCGCGATGCGCTGGAACTCGGTGAATCCAGGGACCTTGACGATGTCGGGCTGTAGGATATCGACCCGCCCCCGCAGTATCAGGTCCTTGAATTGCCATTGGGTATAGATCATCTCTCCCGACGCAATGGGAATGTCCAAGGCATCGGCGACCGTCGCCAAGCCTTCCAGGTCATAGTGGGGTCGGGGTTCCTCAAAATGGAAGACGCCCAGGTCTTCCAGCGCCTTTCCGATCTCGATGGCGTGGTGGGCGGAGAAAGCTCCGTTAACGTCCACCAAGATGTCGATGTCCGGCCCCACGGCCGCTCTAACCTCCCGCACGGTTGCTATGGTTTCATCGGAAGGGTCGTCGATGACCCCAGGCAAAGCGCTGTGCAGCTTATAGCCTTTGTAGCCCTCTTCCACGAGAGATACCGCTCGTTTGGCCTCTTCCAGGGGCGTCAGGTCTCGCCGCATGGAGCTGGCGTACATCTGAACCTTCTCTCGCGCCTTGCCGCCCAGCAGCTCATAGATGGGCTTACCCAGGGCTTTGCCCTTGATATCCCACATGGCGATGTCCAATCCGGCGATGGCGCAATGCACCGCGCCTCCCATATCCGAGGCTGACGCGGCCTGAATCATCTCCCGCCAGCGGACTTCGGTGTCCATGGGGTCCTTATCCAACAAGACAGGGCGGAGAATGTTTTCGACGACCGTCCTGACCACCTCCGGCAGACGACGAAAACATTCGCCAATGCCGACTATTCCTTCATCGGTATAGATACGGACGAAGGGATACTGCTTGTCCAAAATTAAACATTCAACATCGGTGATCTTCATTACAATTCCTCGTCAGTTTCTATTTAGCTGCCGTATTGAAACAGCTCAGTTCGAAGTCCTCTTCCAGCGCAACACGGTAAAAAACTTGGCCGTGCCGCCTGAGGCACTAGCGGGCGTGGTATTTTGGGGGGCGTTTTTCCACAAACGATTGGCTGGCCTCTTTGAAGTCCTCGGTCTCGTGCAGCTTGAGAGGCAGCATCTGCATATCGGCGTCGGCGCTTGGTTGTACCCACTGACGGCGCATCAGCTTCACTGCGGCCCTGGTTGCCAGCGGCGGCGATTTGAGGACCTTCTCGGCCAGTTCTTCGGCGGCGCTCAGGTGATCTCCCGTCGGGACCAGCCGGTTTATCAAACCCAGCCGGTACAACTCTGCCGCTTCGATGGGCTCTCCGGTAATCGCCATCTCGCTGAGGATCTTGGAGGGCATGAACGCGTTTACCTTGGCCCAGATTCGGGCTGCGGGCAACCCCCTTCTGGTCTCGGTGATGCCGAACTTCACATCCTCCGAGGCCACAATCATGTCGGACTCCACAGCAATGACGATGCCTGCGCCCAGAGCGTAGCCATGGACGGCGGCGATGATCGGTTTCCAGTTGGCGCTGCGGCCGGTGTAGCCTTCGGCGTTGGGACCCTTCTGCCTGCGGGCGCTCTGTTCGGGAGTCATGGCCACCAATCGCTGCTTGATGTCGGCTCCGGCGCAGAAACTCCGGCCTGCGCCGTGGACTATGGCCACCCAGGCTTCATCGTCCAGGTCGAATTCCAGCATGGCCGCATGCAGGTCGTCTTCAAACTGGTCGTTGACGGCGTTCAGAGCTTGGGGGCGGTTGAACATGATGTAGGCGACTCTCTCCCGCCTTTTGTACATCATGGTTTCATATTCGGTAATGATTGTGGGTTCGTCCACTGACGTGTCTGGCACTGCGGCCACCTCCGGGTTTTAGGTGTGGTGTTCTGATTTTCAGGCTGATTTGTGACTGAAATACATAAAATAGAAAATACGTTCTAAAAAGTATTGACATGTTACGAACGGGTGTTCTAAACTCACGGGGCAATATTAGAACATCTGTTTTGGAGCAACGACATGACCGCTTTAGATTGGCCCATCACTTCCAGTCCCGCCCTAGACGCGGTGCCCGAATTTTACCATTACGAAGATACCGGTTGTGAGGTCTCAGCCGCCTGTCTCGATTGCCCACTTCCCCAGTGCAAATATGATGACCCGGCCTGGTTCCAGCGCAACCGACGCTTGGCTCGGGACTTCAAGATATGGTCTGCCATGCAACAGCACGATTTGACCGTGGAAGAAGCAGCAGAGCGTTTTGAAGTTACCGTGCGCACCATCTTCCGGATCATGCGCCGCTGCCGTGACGCCTCCGTATTAGACCAAGAAGAACTGGCGGTGTTTGCTGCGGACTAGAGGATTGGCGTTGGCGTCTTATTCTTCAGCATCCCGTCATTCCGGCGGAAGCCGGAAACCACTGCGCCAACCATGTGTCTATCTGCTGGCGAATAGGCGAGATGGTGTGTCATACACGGGTGTCACGTCGAACCTGGTTCAGCGTGTCTGGCAGCCTTAATGAATGGATGACCCGGGTAGTTAAAGGGGTTTGGCGCTGCTTTCGCCACCTTGCCTGAACCCGATTCTACGGGCGAGGATCGACCTGCGCCACGATTTCGGCCCACCAACCGGTCTGATAGAATCACTCTACGTAAGATTAGACCGAATCGGGTACATTGAAAGAAATGAAGTATCTCGCTGTCTCGATACTGATTCTAGTTATTCCGGCGGCTTGTAGTAATGAAGGGACTCCGACACCAGTTGGTTCGTTGGATGGCCAACGCCTATTCCTCATGAAGGGCTGCGCCGCCTGTCACGGATCGAGGCAAGAAGGCAGCATAATCGCTCCGAGTCTGATTGGGTATACTGCGAGTCAAATAAAACAGCAGATCCGGGCACCATCGGGCGCTATGCCGTTGTTCCCACCGTCGAAGATCTCCAACCAAGAATTGGATGAAATCGCTCGGTTTGTAGAATCTCTGGAAAATGGCGTTATCGACAATGGTATGGACAGCCCAAGAGAGGAAACGATGCGAAAGCATTGGATGATCCTTCTCTCATTGGTGGACGGGTCTCCTGATGATGCTATCCGGCATGCCGACGACATAATTGAAACGGTAACGGGCCCGCATAGAGCCTAGATGATTCAGATAAAAGCGGAAATCCAAACAGGCGATTATCACGCGGCCGTCCATACACTGGGAGATATGGTGGCCGGCATCGAACTCACGAACATAAGCCTCTTGGGCATCCACATCGCGATGTCCCGCAATTCTGCTCTCGACGGTGACAGCGAAACTGCAGTTCTCTATCTGGATCACACCTTCGATGGCTTTTGCTGCGACAATAGTCTCTTTGCCGAACAACTTACGAAAATCCAAGGTCAACTGAAAGCCGGAAACATTGACGATGCAGTTCTTGGACTCGAAGAATTGCTTGGTAATTAATTGGACCCAATGGCCGACCAAAAACTCGTCCTAGTTCAGGATGACGAGGACATCTGAGAGGAATCGCGGAACCGTGGTACCAAGGAAGAGCGGTTGCCAGCCTAGATAAACCTGCCATCTCTGCCATTCCTGCGAAGGCTGGAATGATGGGTAGAATAAATCACGAAATAAAAAGAGGGGCCGCTAACAGCGGCCCCTCTTTTTATTTGCTTGCTTTGCTAGGTGGTTTTAGCCTCTGGGTAGACCTAGGCCTCTTCCAGCTATGATGTTGCGCTGGACCTCTGAGGTACCGGCGGCGATGGTGCCGGCAAAGGCGTTCATCCAGTGTTCTTGGACTCGGCCCTTGAGGGGCGCCCATTTGTCATCACGTCCCAGGGTCCCGTATTGACCCAGTATGTCCAAAGCAGCGTCTGTGACCTTCTGCACAGTCTCGCTGCCAAAGACCTTGCTCATGGAAGCTTCCTTGGTTGGTATCAGGTCTTGAGACTGCATGTAGGCCACGTTGTAGGCCATCAGTCGGGCAACTTCACAATCGACGTACCGATCGGCCATCAACGTCCGTACCCACGGAATCTCGATCAAAGGTTGTCCGTTGCGCTTGGTCTCCGTCGCAAACTCTCTTACGTCGTCCAGCATGCGCCGGGCGGCGGCGGAATAGTCGATGCCTGAACGCTCAAAGTCCAACAGGGTCACGGCCACGTACCAGCCACGGTCCTCGTCGCCGACGACGTTGGCCCTGGGCACTCTGACGTCATCAAATGTCACCTGGTTGAACTCGTGCCCACCCGCCATGTTGATGATGGGGCGAACAGTTACACCTGGGCTCTTCATGTCCACCAGCACAAAGCTGATGCCACGGTGCTTGGGAGCATCCGGGTCGGTGCGGGTCAGCAGCATGATCCAGTCGGCGCGGTGGGCCATGGTGGTCCAGACCTTGCCGCCGTTGATCACCAGCTCGTCGCCATCGCGGACCGCCCTGGTGCTGAGGGATGCCAAGTCTGAGCCGGATTCAGGTTCGCTGTAGCCCTGGCACCATTGAATCTCACCCTTGGCCACCGAGGGAAGGTGGGTTTTCTTCTGCTCTTCTGAGCCGTGAATCATCAGGGTCGGGCCAAGCATGCGAACACCAAAGATGTCGCGGCCTGGAGCCCTCATGTAGGCGATCTCTTCGTTGTAGATGGCCGACTTCACCGGAGATGCGGCCTGGCCGCCGTATTCCTCCGGCCAGTGCATGGTGAGCCAACCCTTTTCAGCCATCTTCTTCCGGACGACGATGTTCAAATCCCAGTCGTCTTCTTCTGGGTAACGGCCTGCGCCTTCCCAGGACTCGGGAAGTTCGGCCTTCATGAACGCCCTAAGTTCGCTTCGGAACTTCTCGTCCTCTTCTGTGAACTTAAACTCCACAGTGAATCTCCTACCGGAACCCCTTGCGGGATTCGAATATCAAAATGGCTGCTAGCTGCCTACGGCTACGCAGGTGACCGTCCGGACCACGCCTGGAACAGTATGGATATGGCCGGTGACCAAATCACCGACGATGGTCATGTCATCACCAGATACGATGGCGATAATGTCGTAGGGGCCGGTGACTACGTCAACAGTGGTTATCCCAGGGAGACTACCCAGGGTGTTGGCCACATCACGCGTTTTTCCGACTGCCGTTTCAATCAATAGATAGGCTTTGGTTGCCATAGTTCCCTCTCTTAGGTCTTGCCAGGTGCGAAGCCAGACGTGTGCCAGGCTCTCCGATTGTTGGAGGTCATTTTACGGCTCGGCTTCCAACGGTGTCAATTTGGCGCCAGTGTCGCTAACCCACCATCAAAGCCGTCTATAATAAACGTCTATGCCTGAAAGAATGGAACTGTTGAAGAATGGCGCGACCGATTTGGGCGTTGCCCTTTCCGACCAACAATTAGACCAATTTGAGACCTACTTCCACGAACTGGCCGACTGGAACAAACGGGCCAACCTGACGGCGATCATCGAATATGAAGCGGTCCAGGTGAAGCATTTTTTGGACTCGTTGACCGTCTGGCTGACTGCAGGGGATGTCCTGGCGGGTTCGACTGATACCCCCGTACGCGTCATGGATGTGGGCTCCGGAGCCGGACTGCCCGGACTGGCCCTCAAGATTGCCTTTCCCGATATAGAACTGGCTCTGGTGGAATCCGTGGCCAAGAAAACCGCGTTCATGCGGCATGTGGTGGAGACCCTCGAACTGGATGGGGTCTCTGTATATACCGGCCGTGCCGAGGAATTGGCTAGGGGCAAGGATCTGCGGGACGGCTTTGACCTGGTCGTGGTGCGAGCCTTGGCCAAATTGCCGCTGCTGTTGGAGTTTGGACTGCCCTTCTGCAAGACCGGAGGCAGTTTGGTGGCATTGAAACACGGCGGGGATGGTACGGAACAGGATGAAGCCGCCAATGCCCTGTCGGAATTGAACGGGTTCATCGAGAGGGTGTCCACGGTGCGGTTAGAAGGCCTGACCGATGACCGAGTGGTCATATCCGTCAAAAAGACCGCACCGACGCCAAGCCGTTATCCACGGGCTGTGGGGGTTCCGGGAAAACGACCGCTGTGAGTCAAAAATCGCTAAGAATAAAAAAAGGCCCGCCAATCGGCGGGCCTTTTTGTTTTGCTGATTGATGAAAGGCTAGTCTGCTTGGAGGGCTCCGCTGTTAGCCCGATTCCCAGAGTTACCTGATTTACAGGTAGCGCCGGGGAATGGACCCGTGTTGCCGTCCCAATTTAGACCAGCGGCTGAAATGCCGTCCACGTCGGTGGAATAGCAGCCAGCCGGTGCGTTCCGTAGCCGGAATGCGACCGAACCATCTGCGCCGGTGGCAGCTGAACCAGTCCAGGAGGCCCCGGAAGTGGTGTTATGGAGCGTGATATCTACTACCGCACCCTCAACTGCTGCTCCCAGATCGTTGGCAACGTTTACCTCAACTCGGAGGTCCTTGTCGCCGCCTTTGCCGCCGTTAAAGGTGTGATCTACGCCGGTCGCGCCGACTTCGGTGCCAGCGGGCGGTGGCGGCGGAGCCGCAGTTACCGTCAATGTGGCGGAATTGCTGCCGATTGCACCTTGGGATGCGGAGATACCGGCCGAGCCTTCGGCAACACCGCTGGCGACGCCGGAGCCGTCAATGGTGGCGGCGGCGGTGTTATCGGATGCCCAGTCAACGCTGCCGGTGATGTTGGCAGTGCTGGTGTCGTCATAAGTACCAGTGGCGGTGAACTGCTGCGTTTCTCCCGCTGCAACAGAACTCGAACCAGGTGTCACTGCGATGGATACCAAGTTAGCTGCTGGCGGAGGAGGTCCACCTGGATACAGGGCGCTCACTCCCGCAATGTCGTCCGCGTGGAGTCCTCGCCGTGGGCCGGCGTAGATGGCTTCCATGATCGCGCCAACCACTCCTGAATGGCCAAGACCAAGGGCATGGCCCTCTTCATGGGTCAAGACGGTCTGTACATCGTAGTTGGTGACGTTGTCGGTGGCCCAACTGTGACCAGTGTCCAGGACCATGTCGGCTTCATCGGTAGAGGTTCCTGACCAAGTGACGCCCAGGGTGTTGGGGTCTTTGATATCAAGCCAGCCAACGTCGTTCCAGCCGTCAAAACTCTGCTTCCCTCGGCATTCCTTGACCAATGACGGACAACGATTGGTGCTGCCAGCGTTGTTGAACACGAACGATGAAGTGTCTACATCGTTCCAAGCTGCCTGGGAGGCGTCAAGCTGGGCGACGCTGACTCCAGAGGGCTCGTTGGCGGAGTTGTAATATTGGTCTACGAAATCGTTGCCAGGGTCGGTATCAGAGAACTGATCCCAATGCAGGGCAATGGTGCTGTACTCTTCAGCGGTGATGGCCCGTGCGCCCTGGGCGGCCAGTGCCGCATTGGCAACATCGCTCCGGTTGGCGCCGGAAGGCACCAGAGCGATGACGTGGACCATCAGGTCCTGACCGGGAACCACGCCTGTCACCGCGATGACTTCACCACGACCATTTGCCCCTACGGGTGAGGCGGCCAAAGCAGCCAGCAGAATCGCGGCCATTATCGCCAGTATCGAAAATTGTTTCTTTATAGTGGATTTCATGTTTCCAATCCTCGTCCCAGAGATACGGATTCTCCAAGACTAATCTACCGCAGTTGCCTGCCTGGTAGGTGTGAGACCAGTGTAAGGTCCCGCTAGTCGTCTGATTGATTAGCATAATTATGGTCTCATGGGTTCTCCCGGTCAAGGGAACGTTGCTGTTTTATGTGAACCCAGCTTGGCATTGCGAGGGCCCGCTTACGTCTATATGATTTACAGGTCTCGCCTAGGCTGGCGTATTACATAGACAAGATATTTTGAGAGGGGTTTTTATGTCCGTGATGGTCACCGGCGGAACCGGCTTTATTGGCAACAGGATCATCCGCAAGTTATTGGAGCGGGGCGAAGAGGTTGTCTGTTTTGACCTTGCGCCGCCTCGGGCAAACCTGGAGCCCTATCTGGACCGCATCAAGATGTACCGGGGCGATGTCACCCAACTGCCCCATATCTTGGAAGCGATCAACCAAAACGGGGTCACCCGAATCATCCACATGGCTGCTTTGCTGCCGCCAGACACCGAGGACCGCCACCACTACGCCATGCAGGTGAACATCGGCGGGACCAACAATATCTTTGAAGCAGCCCGTTGGACCGGTGTGGAAAGGGTGGTCTTTGCCAGCTCCATCGCCGGCTACGGGGTTCGAGAGACCTTCGGCGAACGACCCATCAACGAAGACGACCTGAATGGCCCGATCAATGTCTATGGAATGACCAAGTCGGTGAACGATTATTCGGCCAAACAATACATAAACAAGCATGGTCTGGACCTGCGGGCCGTGCGTATCTGCACCGTGTTTGGCCATGGAAGGGTCACCGGAGCAACCGGC
>JACKQG010007629.1_pt1 | contig 10799 bp, 8 predicted proteins | sample 8237621 | NCBI WGS metagenome assembly JACKQG01 (sample SAMN15677084, study PRJNA649215) | marine metagenome | biome: marine; feature: Black Sea; material: saline water; isolation source: suspended particulate matter (SPM) from the Black Sea western gyre | collected 2013-06-09/2013-06-10 | depth... | reverse complement strand
TGGATTTATCGCAAAATTTGCGATTAAAATACTTGCGTTTTGATGATAATTTAATATCTAACCTATCATTAGCGTCTAATGATTCAATTGAATATTTAAACTGTAACAACAATTTATTAACTGACTTAAACCTTGCAAACAACACTTTTCTTGAAAAACTCTGGTGCGAAGAGAACCAGCTCTCATCGCTGCAACTGCCATCCAGCAATAATTTGACATGGATATATTGTTCAAAAAATCAATTGTCAGAGATTGATTTATCGGGCGTTATCGGATTAGAAAGATTATTTTGTGACTATAATTCTCTATCTGCACTTGATTTAGACAATAATTATAACCTCAAAGTTTTAGGTTGTGCTTATAATATTCTGGAGAACCTCGATTTTAGTTATAATCCTGTTTTAGAATCAGTAGGTTGTGTTTCTAATAATATAACCAACATAGACGTTACAAATAATTTGTTATTAAAAACCCTTTGGGCAGATTCAAATCCATCATTAAATCCTGATATTTCAAATAATATATTATTGACTTATTATGGTTGTTCCAATAATAATATAAGTTCTCTTGATATAACAAATAATATCAATCTTGAATTCTTCCGTTGTGGTCTAAATCCCATTGTCAGCCTCGACTTGACATATAACACTCAACTAACATACATCGAAATAAGAGAGTGTTTTGATTTGGAAGAAATTTGCGTTTGGGAACTTCCTTTCCCACCATCAGGAGTAACTTTAAGTGCTTATGGAATAAATATAGGTAATATTAATTTTATTATTTGTACAACCGATACCCCTGAATTTACAGATCCTTCGACTCAAGAATTTAATATTTATCCAAATCCGTCATCAGGTGTTTTTTCGGTAATTGGAGAAAATATTGAAAAACTTGATTTATTAAGTCTTTCGGGAGAGTTATTAATTTCAAAAAACGGTTCATCAGAAATAGACTTGACAAGTTACTCCAAAGGAATTTACCTAATTAGAGTCTTTACCGACAAAGGAATGTATATGGATAAAATTGTAGTTCAATGATAGAAAAATAATTAATTACGTTTGGTAACACACGCTCATACTGCATACCGCAATTTGTTGTAAATTTGAACATTATGTTTCATAATTTAATATGGTTTTAAGCAGAGAAATCAGTGCTAATAAATGCGGTACGCAGCATAGCGCCACACGTTACTCCAAAGAATTGAAGTATGTTAAAAATACAACCCATGTAACTTTACCCCATCCAGTTTATTATACTCCAAGGCCGGTAAAGGGATTTTAACAAAGTTCAGAACATTAAATATGAATTTAAGAAAGTGAGACCTTGTTTTAATCCTGGAAAGGTCAACATCTAAAGAAAGATAGTATTTACGGTATCTTTGATATTCAGGTAAAACTTTACCATTATGTTCGGGCGGATTAGAATTAGCTCCTAACATTCCTTCTGCTCCATAGCCAATTGCCACATTTAGCCAACCGGGGAATTTAGATTTTTTTGGTAAAAATGATTTTAAATTACCAGAAAGCCAGTAGGTTTGCCCGTTATAATCTTTTAATGCACTTTCAATTCCACCCGAGCCTAACAAGTCGGGTCTGTATTGCGCATACTCAGTAGGATGATATGACCATTTTAAATAAAATCTTTGTTCATCCCATGCAAATTGCTGACCTATGAATAAAGCTGTTCCTGCTGCATTGGAAATAAAATCGCCCATCGACGCACCCCACTGGGCTGAAAACCCATCCAGTATTTCAATAACTGTTAAATAAATAAAACCTGCCGAGCCACCTATCCAAATTGCTTTCTTCCGCTCAACACCTGCCCACCTGTAAAACTCATAACCAAATTTACCGATATAAGCTGATGCCGTGGCATGTCCTATTTTGTCAACCTGCATCCATTCATTGTTATCATTTATCCAGTGAAAATTGGATTGGGGATAATCTTTATACCATGCCTGGTAAAGAACTGCAAGGGTTGAAACATAAATTATGCTTTGCCCTCCGATTACATAAGTTAATCTTTTTTTATTAAGTGTGTCAGGGTATTTTTTTAAAAAATAAGGTTGCGATTGAGAAAAAATTTTCCCGGCAGAAAATAATATTATTAAAAGGACTATAATTTTTATATGTATAGCTAAATGGTTGATCTTTTGCAATTGTATAAGGATTGTTTAATTATTAAATCAAGTATTAAATCTTAAATCTTAAATCTAAAATATTATACTTATTATTTTATGTATTACGTCTATTTTTTTATATTTCGTTCATCCAGAGCCTTCCTGTATTTATTGGCATTAACAATATGTTGGGCGTTCGTATTAGCAAAAACATGATAACCGGAAAAATCATCTTTGGCGCAAAAGAATAAATAGCTGTGATCTTCACGATTAAGTACGGCATCGATTGATGAAATGGATGGTACGCAAATAGGACCGGGAGGCAAACCGTAATATACATAAGTGTTGTATGGTGAGTCAATTCTTTTGTGGAGGTTTAGAACCCTTTTAATATTAAAATCACCCCAGGCATAAATAATTGTTGGATCGGCTTGTAACCGCCAGCCGTACTTCATCCTGTTAAAATATACACCTGCAATGGTTGGCTTTTCATCGTCTTTACCGGTTTCTTTTTCAACTATGGAAGCAAGAATGCTGACTTCAACAGGTTCAAGTCCCACCTGTTCGGCTTTTTGTCTTCTCTTTGTATTCCAGAATTTGTTGTGCTCAGTGTACATCCTGTCAATGAAATTTTCGGCAGTTATATTCCAGTACACTTCGTAAGTGTTGGGAATGAAAAGTGTGAGAATGGTTTCGGGAGTAAATCCAAATATCTTAATATACGATGAATCATTTATAAGCCTGATTATATCAGCCGAATCAGGCTCAATTTGTGCAGCGATTTTTTTTGCAAATTCTTCTTTGGTTCGGATGTTATTAAAAATAATCTTTACGGGAGTTTGCTCTCCTGAGCGTAATAAGTTTATTAGTTCATCATTACTCATTCCATCCTTCACCATGTATCTGCCGGGATGAATATTTTTAGGCAGGTTCTTCTTTTTTGCCAGCCATTCAAAGTTATTTCGGTTTATTACAATTCCCTTTTCATACAATATAGTCTTTAAATCTTCGTAAGATGAACCGGTTGGTATATAAACAGAAGTTGTCTGATCGTCTTTTACCCAGGTATTAGGTTTTAAAATAACTTTATACAATTGGTATGCGACAATGAGGGCTGCAATTATTAATATTAAAAGTATGTAAAGAAGAAATCTCGAAAACTTTGATCTTTTTTTTCGTTTTCCGCTGCTGTATCTTGGATGGTAGTACTCCATTAATTCTCAATTGTTTTGTTAATTTATTTTTAGCAACAATTATACGCAAAAATACTGAAAGTGTTATAATTTAAGCTTGGTAATGAATTAATTGTAATACATATTCATCCATCCATTTATCTTTTATATGCAGCCATTCATTTTTTTTCCCTATAATTTTAAAATTATGTTTTTTAAACAAATTAAGGCTGGCTGTGTTGTTAATAGTAATATTGCAATAAACCTGGTGGAGGTGGAGTATTTTAAAACAATATTCCAAAAGTAATTCAAGCGCTTCGGCAGCATAACCTTTCCTGCGTTCTTCTTTTACAATTAAAATTCCAATTCCTGCTCTTTTATTCGCCGGGTCAAAATCGAAAAGATCGATGCTCCCGATTGTTACTTTTTGATTCCCTTTATCTATTTTATCAATCATTAATCGAAGCTGTTTTGTTGTGAAGATGTCCTGTTGAGAACTAATTACATATTGCTCCAGATCAAATTTTGAAAAGGGTGTTACTGTGTTGCTTAAATGCCAGATTTTATCATCGTTTTCCCAATGATACAGTATGTCAACATCAGTTGGTTCTAAAGCCCTTAGTTTTATGTTTTTACCTTTAAGCATTTATTTAAAGTTTTTTATAATTGTTTGAATCGTTTTGATTTTTATATTAAACTAATTGTCCAAATCCCTGATAATATATACATCGTAATCACCAAGGTATTTAAAACCACCTTTTCGGTATAGTTCAACAGCCGTAATATTATTTTTATGAACCTCAAGTTTTATTTGTTTTCCTGTGTTCCGGGCAAAATTCAGAGACTCTTTCAGCAGGATTTTGGAATAGCCTTTCCCCTGGTGTTCCGGTCTTATCCCGAAATGATGCAGGTATATCCTTCTTCCATCCTGAGTTAGCCACGACGTTCCAATTATTTTACCGGTTGATATATCTTCTAAAATAAGTAATTTACCTCCAAGTCGTATTGTTTCTTCAATCGCTTCATTATCATCGCCTCTTTTGGCTCCGCCCATTTCCGTGTCTTTCCATAGTTGCTCAACTTCTATATAATCTTCAGGTATATAATTTCTTATTTGTAAGTTCATTGTTCGATTGATAAATTATCTATAAATACGATAAATAACATTTAACCATAAAACAATTTAGTAACAAAATTAACCAATTTCCCGATTCAATCAATTTAACTATTTAACTTCAATTACACCTTCGAATATTTTAACAGCCGCACCTTCAAGCCAGATGTCAGTGAATTTTTCCAGCTTTTTTATAAAACGAACCGTCAAATTCCCTCCGTTAGTTTTAATATTAAAGTATCCGGTACTATTCTTTTGTATCAAAGAAGCAGCTAATGCCGAAGCGGTAACTCCTGTTCCACATGACAGGGTTACATTTTCCACGCCCCGTTCATAAGTTCTCACAATAAGATGATCCTCTTTTAATTCAACAAAGTTAACATTCGTACCTTCGGGCTGAAATTTATTATCCCAACGAATACGCTTACCTTCATTATAAATATCAATTTGTTCTATGTCATTCACAAATTTTATATAGTGAGGCGAGCCTGTGTTTATTAAAAAGTAATCGTCATAAATTTTAATATTATCCACATCTTTCATTTTAAGCGAAATATAAGTTTCGTTTCCTGATTCAGATAAAATTTTTGATTCATGTGTGCCATCAATAGCACGGAACTTGGATTGGTTGTCAATAATGCCAAGGGATTTCGCAAAGGCAATAATACATCTTCCCCCGTTACCGCACATGGTGCCCTCAAGCCCGTTTGCATTAAAATATTTCATTTCAAAGTCAAAATCCTTGGAAGCCGATAATAACATTAATCCATCGGCTCCAATACCAAACCTCCGGTCACATAGCAAAGCAATCTGATCGTTTTGCAAATTGAATAGCCCTTTTCTGTTATCTATCAGAATGAAATCGTTACCTGTACCGTGGTATTTATAGAATTTTATTTCCATAAACATTAATGACATATTGGCAAGAATTTAACATAATTGGATAAAACCAAGAATCGTTTAATAAATAATCGAGTTTACAAATTTATGCTAAATATCTTAACATGTTTTAACTAACGAATTAATACTAATGTTAAATGAATACCGTTTTTAAAAAAACGATAAAGTTATGAAAAGATTTATTAGTTATTTTTTGGCAGCCATTTTTGGCGGTTTGGTTTTCGCCGTTATTTATATAACTTTTGAAAATAAAAATACATCAGCATTACCGGATACACAGGAGCAATTACCAGCTATACAGGCAAACTATACTCCACATCCTGCTGTAATCGGACCTGATTTTATTAATGCAGCAGATAAAACAATTCATGCTGTTGTTCATATTAAATCAGAGCTTCATCAAAGAAATAAAGTTTACAACGATTTTTTTGATTTATTCAACGATTTTTTTGGAAACCCAAACTACAGATATCATAATGCACCTGTAATTGCAACAGGTTCGGGAGTTATTATCTCATCCGATGGTTATATTGTTACAAACAACCATGTTGTTCAGAATGCAACCAGCTTAGAGATCACATTGAATGATAAAAGAACTTTTAAAGCTGAGATTATTGGCAAAGATCCTACAACTGACCTGGCTCTGATAAAAATAGAAACAAATGATTTACCTTATCTTATTTATGGAAATTCAGATGATTTAAAAGTTGGCGAATGGGTGCTTGCAGTGGGTAATCCATTTAATCTTACATCAACAGTTACAGCCGGAATCGTAAGTGCAAAAGCAAGAAATATCAATATTCTCGGTGATGCGTCAGCTATTGAATCATTCATCCAGACAGATGCTGTTGTTAACAGGGGAAACAGTGGGGGCGCTCTTGTGAATACAAAAGGCGAATTAGTTGGAATAAATGCTGCCATTGCTTCTAATAACGGGACTTATGCAGGATATTCATTTGCTATTCCGGTTAATATTGTTAAGAAAGTAATGGATGACTTTTTAAATTTTGGAGAGATACAAAGGGCTTACCTTGGTATTTCTTTCAGAGAGATTGACAGTCGGTTTGCAGATGAAAAAGGCTTAACCGAGGTAAGAGGAGTTTACGTTATTGATGTCCTTAATAATGGCGCTGCCTCGGATGCAGGCATTAACGAGGGGGATGTTATTGTCAGGGTAAATAATACGGAGATTAATTCCAATTCAGCATTGCTGGAAATAATAGGTACGAGGCGACCGGGCGACAGAATAAAAGTCTATGCTTATAGAGATAATAAGCTTAAGGAATTTGATGTAATACTTGAAAACAGGAGCGGAAATACTGACATTGTGAAAAAGGACAACATTGAAATATTAGGGGCAACTTTTAAAGCTATATCTGACAGTGAAAAAAGAGATTTGAATATCGATCACGGATTAAAAGTAGTAAAGCTTAAAAATGGAAAACTAAAAAGCGCCGGTATCAGAGAAGGTTTTATCATCATGTTCATTGATAAGGAACCTGTTAATTCGCTAAATGATCTGAAAAATATATTTATTGATAAAAATGGAGGTAAATTAATAGAGGGTATTTATTCTAATGGACAGCGGGCATACTATGGATTAGGATTATAAAGGCAGTTTATAAAAACATTTCCACTTCATAATACAATAAACAACAGGTTGTTATTGTTTATTAGTTTAATAAACTTTATAAGTTTTGTAAAATATTTTTGGTATTTACCAAAATTTTTGTATTTTTGTGTGCTTTTTTCTTTACTAATTACATTATTGTTAATCAGGGCATTAAGTAAACGAAATTATTAAAATGAGACAATTAAAAATTACAAAATCGATCACAAACCGTGAAACAGCATCTCTTGATAAATACCTTCAGGATATTGGTAAAGAAGAACTGATTACTGCGGATATGGAAGTTCATTTAGCGCAAAAGGTCCATCAGGGAGATCACTTAGCGCTTGAGAAGCTTGTTAAAGCTAACCTTCGTTTTGTTGTATCGGTTGCTAAGCAGTATCAAAACCAGGGTTTAAGTTTACCTGATTTGATTAATGAAGGTAACCTGGGATTAATTAAAGCTGCATCAAGATTTGATGAAACCAGGGGATTTAAATTCATCTCTTATGCTGTATGGTGGATTAGGCAGTCTATTTTACAGGCTTTGGCTGAACAATCAAGGATTATCAGGTTACCACTAAATCAGGTTGGTTCATTAAACAAAATTAAAAAGGCTACTTCAAGATTAGAACAAGTATTTGAAAGATCTCCTTCGTCGGAAGAAATTGCAGAAAAACTTGAAATGCCTGATTATAAAATTAATGCTGCAAAAAAAATTACTACAAGGTACATTTCAATGGATGCACCGTTAACCAAGGATGACGAAACCAAATTTCTTGATGTATTTGTGTCTGATGATTCTCCGCATACAGATGATATTTTAATGAGAGAATCTCTTGCAAGAGAAATTCAAAGATCTCTCACCACACTTACTAAAAAGGAAAGAGATGTTGTTAATCTGTACTATGGAATTGGAATGCCGCATGGATTGACACTCGAAGAAATCGGAGCAAAATTTGACCTGACAAGAGAACGCGTCAGGCAAATCAAAGAAAAGGCTATCAGGAGGTTAAAACACACATCAAGAAGTAAGCTTCTGAAGGCTTACCTGTGTCAGTAAAAACTATTTAAAATTTTATAGGGATTATTACTTTTTTGTAGTAATCCCTTTTTTTTTAATTTTGACAACAAAATAAAAATAAGTAATTAATTAGAGTAAAAAAACAAAAAAAAATGGGAAATAAAAATTTTAATTCAAAAGAATCGGTAGTTTATGAAGATTCTATGAAAAAATGGTTCGACGATGAAAAAACCGGCTTTGAGTTTATTGATGTTCTTGGAAAATTATTCTATGATAAATCCATAGAACTTATATTTTTCCGCACCCAACTCATCGATCGGAGTGCAAGTGTAATTCTTTTCAAGCATTCTTATGCTAAAACGATAATTGGGAAAAAATTAAGAATTCAGGATTCTCTGATGTTGGCAAGAGTGATCTCCGAACTTGATCTTCCTCATACCAAATTAGACATAGGCAAACTTAATCTGGAATGGACTGAAGAAAAAGAAAAGTACAACAATGATCCAAAAGCTTTTACTACGGATAAATTAAAACATATTATCGGAAAACCCCCGAAATATGACAAACCTGTTGATGTTGTCTTGTTTGGATTTGGAAGAATCGGGAGGTTATTGCTTCGTGAGTTTATTATCCAGGGAAATGGAACTCAATTGCGCCCCAGAGCTGTGGTTACGAGGAAAGTTACACCTGAAGATATAGCAAAACGTGCATCATTAATACGCCACGATTCCGTTCATGGTCCGTTCAGGGGAAATGTAATCGAAGATGCGGAAAACAAATCCATCTATATGAACGGTCATATTATAAAAATGATTGAAGGTTCAAACCCGGAGGATATTGATTACGAAGCGTATGGTATCTATAACGCATTATTAATTGATAATACAGGCGTTTGGCGCGACAGAGAAGGATTGGGCAGACATCTGAAAGCTAAAGGTATTAGTAAGGTTTTATTTACGGCTCCTGCAAAAGGCGATATTCCAAATATTGTATATGGTGTTAATCATAAGAATTTTACCCCTGATTCCGATAATATTTTTTCTGCAGCCTCATGTACTACCAATGCAATAGTACCGGCTCTCAGTGTAATAGAAAACAAACTGGGAATAGAAAAAGGACATTTGGAAACAATACATGCCTATACAAACGATCAGAATTTATTGGATAATTATCATAAAAAGCCAAGAAGAGGACGTGCAGCAGCGTTAAATATGGTGATTACTTCTACCGGTGCCGGATCTGCTGCTGCAAAGGCAATTCCGAGTTTGAAGGGGAAACTGACGGCTAATGCTGTTAGAGTGCCAACTGCGAATGTTTCCCTTGCGATTTTGTCATTAACTGTAAAAAAAACCACAACAAAGGAAGAAGTTGTCGAGTTGTTGCGTCATGAAGCTTTAAGGGGTCAATTAGTTGAGCAGATCAAATTTTCTGCTTCCAATGAATTGGTTTCATCTGATTTTATTGGCGACCCTATAGCGGGTATTTTCGACAGTCCTTCAACACAGGTTTCTGCCGATGGTAAAAATATCCTCATTTATTTGTGGTATGATAATGAATTCGGATATACTATGCAGGCGATCAGGCTTGCAAGATATTTTGCCAAAGTTAACAGATATACATATTATTAAAGAAAGTATATAGGATCAGGTTGATAATTGAGATAGTTACTGAATGACATATATTATGTTATATGTTATATGTTTTTTGTTAACCGTATTTATAATTAGGTCAAGCTTATAACCAATAACATTTAACTATTAAACAAATTTTTTCACAATGGCTCGCACAAAATATATATTTGTTCTTGGAGGAGTTGCTTCATCCCTTGGTAAAGGTATTATTTCCGCTTCGCTTGCAAAGCTCCTTCAATCCAGGGGGTTTTCGGTTGCAATTCAAAAACTCGATCCTTATATCAATGTTGATCCGGGAACATTAAACCCTTATGAACATGGTGAATGTTATGTTACAGAAGACGGTGCCGAAACCGACCTGGATTTGGGTCATTATGAAAGATTTTCAAATGTACCTACATCACAGGCAAATAATGTTACAACAGGAAGTATTTACAAGACAGTGATTGAGAAAGAAAGAAGAGGCGATTATCTGGGGCATACCGTACAGGTAATCCCTCATATAACCGATGAAATCAAGCGGAGGATTAAACTGTTGGGAAATACCGGTAAATATGATTTTGTGATTACCGAGATTGGAGGAACTGTCGGTGATATTGAGTCATTGCCCTATATTGAAACTGTTCGTCAGATGAGATGGGAAATGGGCAGGGATTGTGCGGTTATTCACCTAACCCTGGTTCCTTATTTGTCAGCGGCAGGTGAGTTGAAAACAAAACCAACCCAACATTCTGTCAAAACGCTTCTGGAGTCAGGAGTGCAACCTGATATAATCGTTTGCAGAACGGAAAAGCATTTAAATGAAAACCTGAGAAATAAAATCGCATTATTCTGCAATGTTGAGCCATCATCGGTAATTGAATCAATTGATGCAAAAACTATTTATGAAGTGCCGATTCTTATGCGTGATGAGAACTTAGACACAGAGATTCTCAGAAAAACGATGATGCCTTTAGATAACCAGCCTGATCTGAAAAAATGGGAAGAATTCCTTTATAAATTAAACAATCCTGCTACTGAAATTAATATCGGTTTGATAGGGAAATACATTGAACTAAAGGATGCATACAAATCGATAAACGAATCATTTATTCATGCCAGTGCGGCTAATGAATGTAAGGTGAACCTGAAATTGATACATTCGGAAGATATTAAGGAGTCGAATGTAGCAGAATTGTTAGGAAATATGAATGGAATTCTTGTTGCACCGGGATTTGGTGAGAGAGGAAT